>Ga0209611_10012187_pt1 | contig 12147 bp, 9 predicted proteins | sample S1TSphgellanicum_3_FD_187693 | JGI IMG/M metagenome (GOLD analysis project Ga0209611, IMG submission 187693) | Host-associated microbial communities from peat moss isolated from Minnesota, USA - S1T2_Fc - Sphagnum magellanicum MG (SPAdes) (version 2) | ecosystem: Host-associated > Plants > Peat...
AAAAAAAAAAAAAAAAACAAAACAAAAAACAAACAAAGAAACAAACAGACAAGTCGGATCTCTGCTGACTGGCCCAGAATCTATTTTTACAGCTGCGAGTGAGCGAATATTGATTCCTTGAATTCCGTCTCCTTCGCTGATCGCTTGCGAATCTCATAAGCTGCTTGCTTCGCGTCTGCCACGAATAAAGAAAACAAGCTAACAAAGTAGCTTCCCCATGCCCCCCATTTCCTCTGGACGAGCGAAGCTTTAAAAAAACACATCCAAATCGCAATTGTCCCACAGGTATCTAGCACCATATTCCCAAACTCTTAAAGCCCTAAACCCTAAATCCTAAGAGCTAAACCCTAAACCCTAAGAGCTGATTAGCTGTTGTTAATTTGAGCTGATTAGCACCAATTAGTCAGTGATTTATGTGTAGTGTAATGCCTGAGGAGTGGAGAGTTCCTGAAGTAACTGGGCCCAAGGTGGGGAGTTGAGGGAGTTACCTGGCCTAAGGTGCCCATGTTAAATTTTTTTGTTTTACCGGCTGGGTATGGTGGGAAAAAGTGAAAAAATGACAATGGGCTTTACAGGAAAAAAACGAAAAAAAAAAGAAAAAACAACAACTTAAAGCCAACTCTTGCTTTATGTTTTTCTTAAAGCTCAATGAGGTTTTATGTTTTGCAATGGAGCCTTTGGCCCAATGCTTTTATGGATCTAAAATCATTTAAAAAAAGTTGATTAGGGTAAGCATGCCCATCACCAAACAATGGTTGGTGATTGATTAGGACAATAGTTCAATGAAGGATCGGTTATTGACTCATGCCTAAACTCACTAATGTTCAATATGTACGTTATGATTGAATGCTTGGTGTAAAAAGATGATGTTTGAGTTTCTCATCACAATGAAACAAACCGACCTTTTTGTGTTTGGTCATGGGAAAAAATTGTCTCACTTGTTAGGATTTTTAAATTTTTAATATAATAATGTTATGTTTTATGTAGATTTTGAAAATGCAAGTAGATGCAATAGATACTTTCAATTGGTTTCAAATAAATGAAAGTAAAATTTTAATTAGATTTTTGGTAATTTCAAGTTGATGGCACGTTAAAATGTATTAATTATTTAAATAATTTTTTTTTATGTAGTAGAATTTTTTTTTCAAATCTCTAATTAAAAAAATAATTTTTATCACATTTTATTAGGCTAGTCTAAAATTGATTTAGTACTTTTTCTTTACATTATTTTTTTTGAAATTTGATATTCAACTTATCATAAGCTTAATGAGTGCATGAAGTTGAGCCACCAAAAGCTAGTTATGACCTAATTGTTGACCTAGATGAATCGACTTGTGAAATGCAATAAGTCCAAAATTTTGTAAATTGCAACCTAGGAAGTGTTGTCCTTTTTGAATTTGCCTACAAGGAAAACAAAGAGCAAAGAATAATTAATAGATCATATTCAATGACACATAGTAACATCCAATGAATATTTAAGTATTTGTGATAATCAACATTAAACAAAGAGGCAATAGAAAGAATCATACAACCAAAAAAAAGAAAGGAGAGGGACAACAAGAGGGTTAAATGAATTGTTAATTCTTTGAATATGGTTGAAAAAGCAACTCAAAAGTTCGTAGATAAGCACATAAGAACATGTTTCATGTCAATGTGATCTGCAACTCCCCTAAAGAAGGTAGATGATAGATTTAACAATAACTTTGCAACATGTTTGAAGATGCATCTTCTATTATATAAGGATGTGAACTTTGGCTTTACAACAAATAATCAAAAAAAGAAAGGGCAAGAACAATGGCTCGAATGAAAGCAAAGGGACATGTGGTAGCAAAGTTGCAACAAACCATTTTAGAGTAATCAATGACAAAGAGGAAGATGACAAGCAATGTTAGACTTGGGTTTGATAAAGCAAGAAGAAAAACACAACTAGGAGAGCATTTGAGTTCCACCTAGCAAGAAGAAGAGCACAATCAAAAGAGAATTCAGGTCTAACCTAGCAAAGAAGAAGAGTATGATTAGGAGAGGCTTTAGGTTCAACCATGAAACAACACATGACAACAATTGCCTATTGTATGTGTAGCCAACAATGACAAATTGAAACCAATGATTAAACAACACCACCAAAAACCAATGAGTTGAAACTTGCACAACAAATATGGAGCGCAATGGCCAAGAGCACAATCGTCAAGGAGGGAGACAAAAGACTACCATTGGGTTTTAAAGGGCAAGACACCCAAAGTTAGTACATGCTTATTTTGCTAATATTTTGCAATTTCACCAAACATTTTTTCATGTGCCTTTTTGTCAATCTCCATCCCAACAAACACAATTTCTTTCATTCAAAATGTATTGTCATTCAAGAGAAATGATACCAACCTTTTCACATGCAACACAAAAACAATGTTCCTACACTTGGATCATCAATTCAAATCACAATCTAGGCATTTGTAACCATTAAAATGTCTAGCAACCCATCCCATCGAAGTGTTTCATTCATATACATTCATGAACTTGGATTACTTAATTATGTTGTAAGGAAGAACTTGGGAATTATTAAGTGTGTAGGATAACTATTATCCAAACACATGTTTTTCACTTAAACTTGGTGTCCTCAAGGGACCTTCAGCTCCCTCCTTGACTTCAATTTTGAATGCAAGCATGGTACATTTGGAGGGATCTACATGTTTTTATTTTCACTGTTCATATGAACCCATGGCTAGGGGGAAAACTGGGGACGAAATGAGAAGTCAGGATGTAAACAGTACATACGGACCAAACTAGTTTTGTCACCTAAATTGGTCCTAAGGGTAGTTTCACCCCCGATTTTGGATTTGGCTTTCCTAAACCTTGATTGCTCATACATAGTCTTCATGAAAATGATGCTGTGTCAGAATGAGATCCTGCAAAAAAACTGAACTGATACCCAGTTTCATGAAATGGTACCCTTATCTTGCTCACTTTACAACTACACTCAAATTGGGGATGAAATAGGGATTAGAGCCTCAAACTAAGGCCCAAAGACAGCCTCAAACTAAAACCATTCCCAAAATGGGGGGTCTGACTTTTTTTATCACCTTGTATTTTGGGAGGCTGGACTTGACTACCCACCTCATCCTAGGCCCCTTCTTTTAGCAATGCCCCCTACCCTTGGGCTTTATTTTACACCAAATGTTTGGGGGCGACTAGTGAATGGCAACCCCCAAATCTAAACCAGGTTTTGGTGATTCAAAGGGTGTAAAGAGCAAGTGACAAATGAACAGAAAGTATGATGGGATTTCACCAAGCACAAGAGGATGACAATGTTATTGTTGAAGGGAACTGGAAGCGACCGGATGATGAAGGATTGCTATTGACGAAGGGAACTTCAAGTGAGGGGATGCTGAAGGATTGATATTGTCAAAGGGGAACTACAAGTGACGGGATGCTGAAGGATTGATATTGTCAAAGGGGGAACTTCAAGAGAGGGGATGACAAAGGATTGCTATTGTTGAAGGGAACTTCAGGGGATGGGATGATGAAGGATCATTATCATTGAAGGGAACTACTTCAAGTGACATGATGATGAAATAAATGATTTCTATTCTTGAAGGGAACTTCAAGTGACCGGATGATGAAAGATTGATATTATGGAAGGGAACTTCAAGTGACGGGATGATAAAGGATTTTTATTGTCAAAGGGAACTTCAAATGATGGGATGATGAAGGAATTTTATTTTGTCAAAGGGAACTTCAAGTGACGGGATGATGAAGGATTGCTATTGGCAAAGTGAACTTCAAGTGACTGGATGAAGAAGGATTCATATGAACGGATAATAAAGGATTACGTTTTCTCAATTCATACAAATTTTTTGTCCTTGAAGAGAATATTGTCCACAGGGGGGTGCAATATCCTCCCCCCTTTCCCATCCCACATGGGTCCAGACCATGTCAGTATGGATGGTCTTTGGGATTGATTGGAATCTAAAGGGTAACCCAACCCCCTTGTACTTTGTGACACCATGCAAAATCCATAGATGTGAATTAGTGCCAGGGAAATGTCCAATCCAAAAAAACACAAATTTTCTATCAACCAAAACAACAAATAATGGTGAGAGTGCACAAAGGACAACTTTAGTTTCTAAGAGCCAAAAGTACCTACCTTGAAGTTAGTATATATTAGATAATGATCTCAACAGGATATCGTTACCTTGGTAACAAGCAAAGCCAAAAGCAAAGCCAACAAGGGGAGTGTCATCACACTTGTGGCCTTGCCATTTACATTACAATGTATCTTAAGGCAAAAGAAGAATTATTGGAAGTCAAATATTTCACCATGCCAAAATATAATCTTCAAAAAAAGCCTCTACAAGATACCACAATCCTTCAAGATATTATAACTGAATAACTAATCTCAAGTTTCAACACAAGCCAAAATATCATCTTTCAAAAATCCTCATATAATAAAAATAGACCTATTATTATTATTATTACCTAGGGGCCTATAAAAATCCCTTAAGCTACTATACTCTGGTAATGAATCTAAACACAATACCCTTTGCCTTGGTAGGCAACACCAACAAAACATGACATAAGCCAACTATTGTTGGGTCTTATAATTGTTTGCTTTCGGCTCTTAATCATGTATGATGAGTATTGTTGAGTCACATAAACTTATGCTTTTGGCTCTTAAGCATGTATGATTAGGATTGTTGGGTCACATAATCATATGTGTTCGGCTCTTAATCATGTATGATTAGTGTTGTTCGGTCACATAATCGTATGCTTTCGGCTCTTAATCATGTATGATTAGTATTGTTGGGTCACATAAGCATATGCTTTCGGCTCGTAATCATGTATGATTAGTGTTGTTGGGTCACATAATTGTATGCTTTCGGCTCTTAATCATATATGATTAGTGTTGTTGGGTCACATAATCGTATGCTTTCGGCTCTTAATCATGTATGATTAGTATTCTTTGTGTGAGGGATGATTGACTAGCCCGGTGCTGAATTTCTTGGGCAGCATTAATCTCCGGATGCTGAATCTTATTTAGTTTTGGGTGCATTCTCGGAGTTTAGAATTTTGTTTTTTTGCTATCGGAGAAAGTAGGGGTTCCCAAAGGAGATTTATGGCTCTTCCGTTTGGCCCCACATATGTAGTTTGCAAGAGAAGCACAACCTAGTGCAAAACGATATGGGCTACGATTGTGATGCTCTATGGGGAAAAAAAACCTTGGGGACACCATGGGAATTTGTTAGCACAATTCGTAGTAACATCGTACATGGAACATTTGAGAACCATTTGGAACTTGGGGAACAAACACGGGAAGCTTTTCACAATTTCTCAACCCACCCAACCCTCTCCCCCGGCCACCCGCCCCCACCCTATCTTGGTCCTGTTTCCGGCAGCTTTACCTCAAAAAGAATAAAAGTCTTGGCCTTTTTCAACTGATATTGATTGATGCACTCATAGGAATTACATTCTTAAGGGTGTTCCTTCTAAAGAAAGTCTTGCTCTTCTTGGCTAAATGAACCGGGGACGGACGAGAGGGGAGGGGGAGAGGGGCTGATGCATTTTTGCTATGGATACCCCCTTCCCTCCTCAGGGTACCTCTTGTGAGCCAACTCTATTCACTATCCGGCACACAATGAACTCACCGAACAATAGTGATCGAGCTGCTTTAATTGTTGGGTAATACCGTAGTTGTTGAATGATTCATGTTTGCAATGGATAGGTACCCCCGCCCGCCCGCTCAACTCCCTTGTTAGGGGAACACACAATAATGAATTGTCTGAAAATTGATCATTCTAGAACGGAGAACATAAATGGAGTGATCCCAAAAGCACGAGTATGGACTCTATTGATAAAGAAAATACCACGGAACAAGGGGGTTTGGTTTTACAAGTGTCCGTTGTAGTAGAAGAGGAAGGGTAGCAGTAGTAGGTGGTTAAATAAAAGGGGATAGGAGTTAGGAGGCAACAAGACATGCTCTGAAGGCTTTTTGGTTGCTTTTGTTGAGCACAATGGGAATATTATTAGTTATGAATATTTTTGTGCGCACATGCGGAATATTACGCAGTTGTCAATATTTCTTGGTGGGCGAAAGGGGGAAGGGCGGGGGGTGTACCGATGCCTTGAATAATTCAAATAAAGGATGCGAATCTTATCACCTTGTAAGTTACGTCAACAAAAAAAACTACTAGAAACTTTTGGAATCTTGAAAAAGAGAACATCGGGGGGAGGGGTGGCATTTTTGGGGCTAGCAAAGAGACTCTCAAAGAGAAGTGACTTTCATTACAAGGAAAACCCCAACTTGAACTCGAAGAGGCAATGAATGATTTGTTGTTGATTTTGCGCATGGACAGGGGGTGGGGTGGGGTGGACGGGACGAGGGTTTACGGATGTAATTCCTTGAATTATTCGAATGGTAAGAAATTTTTCCACCTTGTAACTTGACTTATCATTCGACAACGGGAAAAAAACCCACAAGAAACTTTTGCGAATCTTGAAAAAGAGCATCCGGCCGGGTTCGTCAAGCCAAGAAAAGCAGACTTTCTTTACAAGGAAATCCCCCAACTTGAACTCTAAGAGGCATATGAATGATTTGTTGGCTGTATTGTTCTTCACGTGTTAGGGGACTCAAAGGAATTTCACTTTAAAATAAAATAACATTACATGCAAATAAAATATGAAAAAAATCATTATATATATATAGTATTTAATTTATATTTTAAAAAATTTAATAAAATAATTTTTAATATTCCATTGTTTCATACCATACATAAACAATGGATGTGTCACACTGTGGCCTTGCCATTTACATTAAAAAATTATCTTAAGGCAAAAGGAGAATTATGGAAACTCAAATATTTCACCATCCAAAAATATAATCTTCAAAAATTCCTCCAAAAGAAGAATAAAAATGCTTCAAGATATTATAACTCCATAACCAATCTCAAGTTTCAAACACAAGCCAAAATTTCATCTTTCAAAAATCCTCATATAAAAATAGACCTATTATTATTATGACCTAGGGGCCAAAATCCCTTAAGCTACTACTATACTCTATAACAAATCTAAACACAATATCCTTGCCTACCAAGGCAAAACCAATAAAAGCCCTCTTTTATCTCAAGTGTTTCAATAAATAAATAAATTAATTAAAAAATTAAAAAAATTAAAAAATATATATATAAAGAGTGAATTCCCCAAGACTAATAACTAATCCTTAGTCCTAAAGGAAATTATTCATTTCATGGTTTGTCCTATCCCAATGCTCAAAGTAATCTTAAAACTTGTTGTTTAGCATTTTGGAAGTAAGTACATTGGCTACATATACAACTTTGGTTTTTTGTACATAGTATGTAAGTAAGAAGTTCTTCAATTACACTTACACAACATGTACACATATCCAAAACCACACACACACACACAAAAGGTAGTTGTGTCATCAACCTTGAATGTGTGTAAGGATATTCACATTGGCAAGAGGGAGGAGGGAGGGAGTTGGGACCATGGGGTGTGAGTCGTTTTGAAGAACCATACCAAGAGAGATCTGGAATCTAATATGCCAGTCTAAACCCTAATTGCACTTGATTGCACAACACACTTCAGCTTTGTCATGACCATTTCATGAACAGATAGATGATGGGTGCTCTCTCAACTATGAAGGAATAGTAAGCAAAATGGAGGGCCCCCAAGTCCAATTCTTCCTCAATTGCTCAATTAGTGTGCATCACCTGAGCTCCTTCCCCTACTATTTTAAAGTATTTAACTATTTTCTATTCACACCCAACAAGCCCCCCAAAAATAATATGGTAAATGATTAAATCCATAATATGGCGATCATTTTTTCCCACCTATAATCAATCAACTTGGACTTTGTGTTGTTGCGCACTACTAGTGAGTGATGATTTTCCTTCTTATCATTATTTTCTCATATGATTATCAATAATTCATCATTGAAAATTTATATCAATGTTAATTTAATTTTAATTAATATAAATATCATGAACATGCACATGTTAATTTGCTTTTTCATATTTATGTTCATGGGTAAGAAAAAAGGTGAAATAGTTATAAGAATAAAAGATGATTATTAGGAAAGAAGTGATATAGTTATAAGAATAAAGATAGTTATGAGGAAATGAAGTAGATAAGCTTGGAAACGAGGTAGTTATATTTGAAAATGTTTTTAGAATCATCTAGGACAACCATATGAAGGATTATGCAAAATCAATAAGGGGCCTTTGAAAGAGTTGAATTCTATTTTGTTGTGCACTAATAGTGACAATCAAATTTTTTTTTCCCCTTATGTTTTCATAGGATTTTCAATAATTCGTCATTATTTATGTCAATGTCAAATGCAATTTAAATTAATATACATTTCATGGACATGAAAAGACACATGGTAATTTATTTTTTCATATCCATGTTTGTGAATAGGGAAAAAAATTGAGGTAGTTATTAAAATAATAATTATAAAATGGAGGTAATTATTAGGAAAGGTGAGAGATAGCTATTAAGAAAGACATGAAGTAGTTAGGCTTGAAAATGAGGTAGTTATTTCTAAAATTTTTTTTGGAATGGTCCATGGATGATCATACGCAAAATTTCAAAAAATTCCCCATATACAAGTTTTGATTACTTGTCACTAGAATTATGTGCAAAATCAATAAGGAGCTTATGAAAGATTATAAAAAAATCACCCATATACTAGTTCCTCAAAATTCTTGTCATTGAAATTTTGTGATTTCATCACATGCAAAAATGTGGATAGCCAATCCATGAAACATTGGAATAAAACATTTAATATTCCAGGACTCTAGCAAGGTGGCACACATTTGTTTCAAGTTTCAATTCAAAGTATATCATTTGAGAACGCTAAATGATGTAGCATATATCAAGTATCAATTGACTTGTCAACTAAGAAAGAAAAATAAGATTCTAAATCTTAGAGTGAAATTGGAGGTTGCTTTGAATTGTGGGTCCATGTTTAAGAGCATCTCCATTGCAAACCATAAAATTCTTCTAGTAAAGTTTAAAATGTCAAGAAATTTGATGGACTAATGACAATTTGGAATCATGGTGCCTTATTGCAACCCCACATGCCACAAAGCTTGTTAGACAATTGAGCCAAAAGCTTGGGGATATTGTAATCGAACTTTCCAAGATTTAAAACTAGGTAGGTTTTTAAAGAAAATTGAGTCATAGAATCTTCGATGATGCATTGAGACAATGCATGATGGTGATGAGTAAGCTTAAATAAGCAAGAGCAAAAATCCTTTCATTGTTAATATGAGTTGAGGAAACAACACTTGATTATTGGGCTATTAGGAGATAGCAAAATCCTTTCATTGCTAATATGGGTTGAAGAAACAACACTTCATTATTGGGCTACTAGGAGTTGACAATCAAATGACAAGACAATTACTAAAACCTAGACATGGGAATCCTATACTAGCCCAATGTTACAATCATCGTTGGATCTTGCAACTAAAATGTATCTTGCATAACATGTTTAAAATAACTTACAATTGATGAAATGTGATTGAATGTATATGATGTGTAAACTTGAGTTTCATTGCAAACACTAGATTCAAAATCACTTCAAATCAAATTGGCACATTGTATTGAAATTTGAACAAAACAAAAGAAAGACCTCATTTATAATTATCAACATCACCCTAATTAGTAAAGTTTATCTTTTCCAATGATTTATCACAATATATTCATATGAACTCAATTGAATGAAAATGCAATCAAGTAAAGCTTAAATCTTTCCCCCATGTGCATTTGACCACATGGGGCACATGGGGCTTAAGGTTTACATCATAATCAATTTTTAAAAATGGCTTCAATCCTAATTACTCGACATAGCAAATTCACCCCAAATAATGTTTAATATAAGAGACTATGTTCAATTATCCTCAAAGTTGATTTTTAGGTTTTACTTTGCCATTCAAGTTAACATACCCAAAAATCACTAATTATTGTCATTAAAAAATAATGTGTTTGTCACAATTTCTCATTTTCTTGGGGGAGTATTCATTTCTTATTTCACATTTAGGGTATTCCCCACACTTAACCATCATAATGGCTTATCCATCTCTCAACTTGCAATTCCAAAATGTGGTGGAATAAACCAATCTTAGTCCCTTCCTTTTCAAAAAAGTATTCCCAACATTTCAAAAATTAGGCAATTTGTAAACATTGTGGTGTGGTCAAATAAACCCATTTCAACCTTAGGACAAATATTGAGAGATAAAGAATGAACTCATCATGTAGGTAACAACTCTTCCCTTTATGGGAAGTTCAAGTTAAAACTTTCCCTTATTGGATTTAAAGATTTTCATTAGATGCATGCATTACTTCAATGGAAATCCTCGTCCATCATATTCACACATAAGTTAGATAGGTTGGTGAAAGAACAATTAAGTTCTTAGGAAACTTGCATACATTTTCTTGTCACTTTTAACCTTGGATATTCAAAAGGTCTAGGTAACCTTTCATGTATGGCCCACATAATGGTTTACAAACCTTCATTTGTGTTTGAATCGAATAAGATAAAATATCCCAAAATAGGAGAGGTTAAAACAAATAGTTCGACTTTTTAAAACATTTATGTTTTTGTGTGCAATTGAAATGCATTCTTTAACTGAACATGTCAAACTTCATACACAAACAATATCCCTTCTATTATTTAACATTGTTAACTTTATTACAAACAATTATCTTCAAAAAGTTATTTAGTTTTGATTTTTTATAAGCTTTTAGTTTTGACAAACCCTATTTATGACAAAATAAATGGTGTAAAATGCTCAATAATCAATACTTTTAACTATGAGAAATACTCATTATCAAACATAAAAACAATTTCTCTTAATGGAAGGTCAAAAATTAAGTCGTTCGATTTTAGAGCATCATTGAACGATTAACAACAAAATGTTATTTGCTAACGTTCCATTCTCTAAACTTTTTAAGTGTTCACTTACCCCTCGAGTGTTTGGTGATGAGTGTTTCTATTCTAGTAGTCTAGATGTCACTCACACATTAGGTCAAGTTGGAGCCAAAATTTTTAATTCAAATCCTACACCAATGGGATCTCTTTTGTCTCTTCCCAATAAATTCAGCAAAAGTTCAAATTTCATGGGTACACTTTTTCTTGGGGGCTATATTTAAAAATTAATAAATTAATAAATAATAAATAATTAATAATAATAATAATAATAATAATAATAATAAATGTGAGAGGGATACTTTTTGGAAGAAGTGTTTTGTGTCCTTCATTTGACCTTTGACTAGCATTGACATTGTCAAATTGAACACCCAATATTCCTAATCTAGCCTAGTTGATGCAAATGTTTCATTCACACACTCAATGGCAAGGAAAGCCTTCCCTACCAATGCATGGATTGCTACTAAAAGTTACTAATTCTTGTACGTTCTGACAAACTTTCATTGCAAGAGAATATTAAAATGGGAAGGAAGGATGGAAGGAAGGAAGGCAAAAGAGAGAAAGAGAAGCCATCAAAAGTTCTTGAGAAATTTCCTCATGTATTTGAAAGGCACCTTATTATATCCATGAATATTGGATGGTTCTTGGAGAAAAGAGCAATGGATTTTATGCCTATTCCTTAAGAAATAAATGGATGTTAATAGTTATGCCTACTTATATAGGTGTGAGATCTCTTCCACTTTTATTATGCCTATTCCTTAAGAATTAAAGGGATGTTAATATTTTTGCCTACTTATAGGTGTAAGATCTCTTGCGCTTTTATTATGACTATTCCTTAAGAATTAAAGGGATATTAATGGTTGTGCCTACTTATAGGTGTAAGATCTCTTGAGCTTCTATTATGCCTATTCCTTAAGAATGGAAGGGATGTTAATAGTTATGCCTACTTATAGGTGTAAGACCCTTTGCACTTGTAAGAAGTAGATGTATAAATCATCTCATCCTAGGCCCCTTAGGCCTTTTCATTTTGTGAATGTCCCCATCCTAGGGCATTACCTTACATGTGGTAATTCATATATCAATTCTAATTAAATGCTTGCTAACCCATAGCTTAAATTGACTTCCACATGTTTTAATACAAGAAATAAACCTCAATCTCAAAATTCACACCATCTATCCCCCCCCCCCCCAAAAAATTTAAATTTTTTTTT
>Ga0209611_10012188_pt1 | contig 12147 bp, 14 predicted proteins | sample S1TSphgellanicum_3_FD_187693 | JGI IMG/M metagenome (GOLD analysis project Ga0209611, IMG submission 187693) | Host-associated microbial communities from peat moss isolated from Minnesota, USA - S1T2_Fc - Sphagnum magellanicum MG (SPAdes) (version 2) | ecosystem: Host-associated > Plants > Peat...
CTCCTTTTCTCACCAATTACTTCTCCTCCATCCCTCATCAATGTGGCGCCACTCTTCTTCATCAAACGCGCCGCCATCTTCTTGTCCTCACATCCCACACAGGCAGACCACCCTCTCCCATGCACCCCATGCACATCTAGTTTCCCTCTCAGACTAATCAAAAAGAAATCCGCCGCCACTCATCAATGGAGGCGGCCAGATTACCCTGATCAAGGAGTTTGTGTTCACACCAACTGCACAGTCATGGAGTCACTATCCCGCCACCTATTGTTCGGCTACATATGTAACCCCTCCCTTTTTGAAAAAGCTGAGTCCCTCAGCTCAATCCGGAGGAGCGTAATAGATCTGTAGGTCTTTTCGTGACCTCTCCCATTGTCAACCATCCGCATCTTGGACTATGCAAAGCCGACAACCTTCTTCAAAATCAAAATTTCCTTTCCCATCAGCATGTCCTACAAATTGGTAGGGGCCTTCCCAACTCACAACAAGAGCTCTCCTCTTACCTGGTTTCTTCATTTTCACCATCGACTCCCCAGCCACCAAACCTTCAAACAGATGCTTGCTTGGCCGGTTGGCATATATGTTCTTCTGCTTCTTCTGTGTTTGTTCAACATTGAGCAAGACACTTTCGTGTATACTTGCTATGAGCTGTACCTTTTCCAGGAATTGGATTGCAGCATCTTCCACACTGGAGGTATCATTAACCTCATTGGTCAAAGCATTCAGAAGGTTGTCCACTCTAAAACGCGGTGATCGACCCGTCAAGATCATGAAAGGTGAGAATTTTGTGCTTGCCTGAACTCCACACTTGTACCCGAATAGGACCTTAGCCAAGTGCTCATCCCAGCAATTCACGTTTGCAGGATCGGTTGCCAAAACAGTGATGCCATGTTTGAGTGTCTTGATCATGCGCTGTGCCATCCCATTGCACTGGGGCCATTGTGGTGTAGTGCGCTGATGCTGTATGGCATAATCCCTGCACATCACCTCAAATTCTGCACCCCACTCCCCGCCATTGTCAATCAACACAAATTTAGGAACTCCATACCTACAGTTTAGGTCATCCTCCAGAAATCTAGCAGCAGTCTTGGCCCCATGATCAGCCATTGCCTTAGCCTCGCACCACTTAAAGTAGTGGTCAATGGCCACCAGAATGTACTTATTGCCTGCTTTCGTCTCAGGTAGTGGACCAGCTGTATCGAGTGCAATTCGGTGGAACAAGTCACAAATTGGGATGCTCTTCAGACGCTCATCTCCAGAGCGAATGTTTCCTTCACTCTTCACTAGCTGGCACTGCTGGCATGTTTTGACAATTGTCTTTACACATTCTTTTCGGTTGCTCCAGAAGTACCTCTGGCAGATTTCTGCCAAGGTCCTTTGTTCCCCGAAGTGCCCCAAATCTTTGTGCATTTGTGTTACCAGCTTCAACCTATCTTCAGGTTTAGGCACGCATAACCCCTTAAAGTAGAGCCTTTCGTCCTTCCAGCAATAGTGCATTGCTCATTTCCTTGCTCTCTTACTTTCCTGGAGATCGATAGCGTCTGGGATGAGACCTTCCTTCAGTAATCCCATACAAACCACATCCTCCCAGATGTCAGTTTTGCTTGTGTCATTAGCATAGGCTTCTTCACCCCCAAAACTTGCATCGTGGGTCCCCTGCCCATCATCTTCCAACAACGCCTAGGCAACCAGTACCAGCTCAAGCTGTTGCTTTCTATCATAGTATTTGGTCTTTCCTCTCCTCAGGATCTGCTTTCTTTTGGAAGATTCCGAATCCCTGATTTCCTTTCCAACAGTCGCTTCATCTCCGTCTCCAGGTGAGTCATCCTTCTCATCTTGACTTGCCTCAATCAATACCTCAAGCATATACAGCTGATGCTCTTCTGGCCATCGCCAATGGTTGATGCCAAAACAACATTCATAGTGCTGTCTCAGTCGTCCTGATCGTCTCCTCAGGCCAAACGAGTCAGATTCCTTACCACACTGGACAGAGAATATCCCTCCTGATGGCTCGGTTGGGTTTCTTGGTTTGGTTGCGAGGTCCTGGATTTCACAACCAAAATCGTCATCATCAGCAGCTCCTACGGGATTCCGGCTCAGCGCATCCACATTAGTATGTTTCACGCCTGGTCGATGCTAGATCTTGAAACTGAAATCCTGGAGCATGTCGATCCAACGTCCTCTTTTCCCGTAGGCATCGGACACCGTTGCCAACCATTCCAGTGGCTTGTGATCCGTCCTAAGAACGAAGTGGGTGCGATGCAGATATTGACGAAAGTGCATGATGCCCCATATCAGTGCATAACATTCTCCCTCCATGGGATGGAATTTTTTTGGTGCAGATGTCAGTCCTTTGCTGGCGTATGCCACAACCCTCTCCTTCTTGCCTTCTCTTTGAAATAGGATGGCACCGACGCCCTTCAGTGACCAATCCACATCGAGGCAGAACTGCTTATCAAAGTCAGGTCGAATGAGCACCGGAGCAGCCACAAGTGCCCCCTTCAGAGCTTCAAATGCACCTTGACAACCCAAATCCCACACAAAAGCCACTTCCTTCCTTGTCAATTCGAACAGTGGAACAACCAGCTGTGCGTATCCTTGCACATAGTTTCGATAATACCCTGTCAGTCCCAGAAAAGACCTCACATCTGTGACTGTCTTTGGCACAGGGATATGTACTACAACATCAATTTTACTAGGATCTGGCCTAGTTCCTTCACGATTGACCACATGTCCTAAGAAAGTGATGCTCGTGGCAGCAAAACAACACTTCCCGGGATTCAGTTTCAGGTTTACTTCCCTTAATTTGGCGAATACGGCTTCTAGGTGTTGAAGGTGGTCCTCCCAATTCTCACTATGGATATTGAGATCGTCCACAAACACCTTCAGGAATTCGCCTCCCAATTCCTTGAAGACCAGGGACATTATTTTGGTAAAAGTACTAGTGGCATTTTTTAGACTAAAGGGCATGACAGTCCAGTCATATAGCCCCGTCTTAGTGACTAATGCAGTTTTCTTCACATCTTCAGGAGCCATGCGAATTTGCCAGAAACCCGACTGCAGATCTAATGCAGTGAACCAAGCCGACTTCCCCAGCTAGGATATAACGTCATCAACTAGGGGCATGGGGAACGAATCCCTCCTGGTCTGCAAATTGAGCGGTCTGTAGTCCCCACAGAACCTCATGCTTCCATCCTTCTTCACCGGCAAAGTCACCCTGCAGGCGTATTCTGAGTCACTTGGTCTCATCTTGCCTAGGTCCACCAACACATCTATCTGGCGTTTCACTTCCGCTTCCTCCCAATATGACAATCGTCCAGGAGCTACCTGACAAGGTGGAAATCCTTGTGTGTCGATCGAGTGCTCCCTGACTGTACAACACCCCAACTCTCCTTTGTTCTAGGCAAACACATCCTGGTACCTCTCCAGAAGCTTCCAAAGCAATGGCCTCTTCAGTTCGTCAAGGTCCTGATCGATTTTAAGCTTCTGGCAGATGTCCTTCCACCTTGTATCCCCCTTGACATCATCAATGATTTGCTCCCTGATGTTGCCGCCAGAGACAGTGATCTCCACCCGTTGAACCTGTAGCAGCACGGATTCTCCTATTGTATTCACTGCTTCAGAGAGGTTCTGTTTGTGACGCTCCCCATCAACAGCCCATTGAATCCAGTCAGCATCGGTAATTTCCTCTTTCATAAAATCATCAGCCTAATGCTGCAGTGTCAGCTGCAAAATTTGTTGCGGTCCTTCCATCAGCACTAAGTTCTTTAGCTCGGTGTCCCCAAATTTGAACTCACCTTCAACCTATATCCCCGGTCGAAATCCCTCACCGGAGTCCTCATTGGAGTCATATTCCGACTCATACTCATGTGTAATCATTCGCTCACCAGTGCCATGCGCATACCAGGGTGACGATCTATCCTCAGCATTCAATTCACCAATCGCATGCTTCATAGCACTACCTCCATTGCAAACATCAGTTTTTGAGTCTGACCACTGCATCAAGTTCACCACGGTCAGTGGTAGCACTTTTACATTAGTACATGGACCGTGTCTGACCTGGATCAAACCCTATTCAACATCAACGATCGCGCCAATTTTGATCAGCAGATCAAGCCCAAGCAATAGATCATAGCCGTCTGTGTCAACAACCATGAAGGTCATATTGCATTGTACTCCCCCAACCTTAATTGGCACTTCCCTGATTCGGCCGAGTGCTTAGGTCACGGTGCCTGAAGCAGTCTTATACATTTCAGACCCAGACACCAAATGCATCAGACCCAATTCCCTGACAACTGCAGCCGCCATGATAGACATGGACACGCCGGTGTCCACAAGTCCCTCAACAAGGTAGTTGTTTATCTCGATTGACAGATGCAAAGTCTTACTCCTGTGTGTCTTATTGACACAGATTCTCCTCACAGTTGGTGCTGCGGATACCATCGGCACCTGAGCACCTTCGATCTCTACATCCTTCTTCCTCCTAGCAACCTTTACTAAATTCTCCAGTTGCTCTAACTCTCCTGGTATCATCATCACAGTTTCCATTGGAGTCAGGGAGATCTTCCCTTTGATGAAATGAGAAAGGATCTTTGACCTGATGGAATGCTCCCGATTCGTGACAGTGTCATCTTCGACAGCCCCGGTCGATGGTCCAGCAGCTGCTAGTGGTAATTCAACCGGTTGCCTTCGCCTAGGTATGCGAGTGTACGAGAACACATTTTCGTTCTCACAGAACTTATCGAGCTGCTGTATAGTTGCTGCTTCGTCATCCAGCAATACTTCAAGGAAATCCGCCGCTCCAAAATTTCATCTCCCATCCTTGGATTTCTTCCAACACCTATCTTCTGAATGCCAAAGACCTGAGCAGAAAGAACATTTCACACCACAGTTTTCTGTCCTATGAGGCATGCCACATTTGGCGCATTTTGGCCGTGGCTCATTCAACCTTGGACACAGTGTGGCTATATGGTCCCTTCCCTTACAGATCTGACATTCTTTAAGCAGGGTAGAAGAAGGCGATGGGATAGAGTTTGGCACACATCCCTTAAAAAAATTGATCAAAGTATTATTCAAAACGGCAACCTAATGTTCCATGGACGCCTCAGCTGCTCCCTCTTCCTGCTCCTCTCTAAGGGGCTCGAATGGAGTCTCCCCAAGTTCGCCCAGCACTCGCTCGAGCTCGGTGGCTGCACCCACTAGCTCCTCAACGTTAGCAAAAGTTTTGACAACACATAACTTTTGAATTTCCGGCCTGAGTTTAGCCAGAAATCTCCTTCGCTGTTCGGCATCAGGGATTTTGCCCCTTTGGAACAACTTGTCCATACGCTCGAAGTACCTCTGAACCCTCTCCTGGGCTCCTATTTGATGGCATCAAGTTTTACTTTGATGTCATCTGCGTCCACACCTCCATACTTCTGCAAGATGAGTGTCCTCAGTTCAATCCAATCGGCTGGGGCTGGTTGCAACCTCCGGTACCAATCCTTGGCCCTACCTCTCAGGTTGAGCTTTGCAATCTTAAAAAGTTTATCTACATTGAGGTCCCGCACTTCAACAGCCATACTAAGCCTTTCTGCCCAGTCATTGACATCTTCATGGTCGCGTCCCCAGAACAGTTCGTCCATACCTTGTGGACTAATCATTCTGCAGATGTGAAATGAAGACAGAGAAAATTGCAAAGCTATTCACACACACAAAGTCCTTAGACAAAAATGTATAAACTTAACAACTGCTTTATTTGCCGCCGCTCAACTCTGATCACAAAAACACAGACATTGGGCTACACACTGAACTCTGACTGAGCTCCTTCATACACAGGTCTCAGAGGTTCAAAGTTTGATGGGAGGGCAGAGAAACGTTGCTCATCCGTCGACTGTTGTTGAAATTGCCATTGTCTGTCTCGTCCTAACCGCACCCTCCAGTTGATCAAGCGGGATCTGGATCCACTATGCTCCACCCGAAGCAGGTGATCTCCCTCCTGAAACAAGTCTTCTACTCTAGGTATGTACAGCCTCACAAAATGGTTCGGCGACACTTCCGATCTAGGAATCCATATGTCCCCTAACCTTGGGACACTGCATTGCCTCTCTGCAAGTTCAGGAGCAACCCTACGCAAGGTAGGAGGTGAAGTAGAAGCTGTCCCGAAGTTCTGAGGTCCATGCCCACCCCCTTGCTCCATCAGTAACTCTCACCCAGACTCGTGCACTGGTGTAGAATCCACTGTGGGACACTTCCACAGCGATGTCCCCTACCCGAGTTTGGTCAGGATTTATACCTACAATTCTAACTATCAAAACCCAGAAATCGTAAGATCACGGCTCCCCTTTGCGGTCTGTTTTGAAGGGTCCAGAAATCGAATCTACGCACCAAGTTCAGTTCACAATTTTCCTGTGTCAAGAACTCCTCAGGAATCTCTTCTCCATTAGACGAAGACATGGTTCTCACGTCTCATATTACCTCAATTGTCACAAGCTCTATACTGGCCACAACCACGCAACCAGCTCTGATACCAAAAAGGAGGGATCCAGAGAAACAGAGAGGACACGACACCAACCAAACCTCTCCCGACGTTGTCTCGCTCTGATAGAGCGAGCACGCTGCAATCCCACAACTACACAACGTACAACTCAAACGAAATGGATCTCAGAAGCAAAATTCCATAGTTCTCATTACACATAGTGTCTCGTACAGAACCCACTCTTTTGCCTCATCACAATTGCTATCTCGATTCCTAGCTTCTAAATTCTCATTAAGCTTTCCTAGATCAAGGAGCCAGACGTCTCCCAGGTCACTAATCGCAGCGGAAAAAGAGAGCGACCAGACTAGCCTTGTTCAGCTCCTTGTTGTCCTACCCCCCAAAATCGACCGATGCTTCTCCTCTCCTCTTCCTCCTCTCTAACTCCTGGGATCCAGCTTCCCGCCCAAGCTTCCCTCCACCTCCTTTTCTCACCAATTACTTCTCCTCCATCCCTCATCAATGTGGCACCGCTCCTCTTCATCAAATGCGCCGCCATCTTCCTGTCCTCACATCCCACACAGGCAGACCACCCTCTCCCATGCACCCCATGCACATCTAGTTTCCCTCTTAGACTAATCAAAAAGAAATCCGCCGCCACTCATCAATGGAGGCGACCAGATTACCCTGATCAAGGAGTTTGTGTTCACACCAACTGCACAATCATGGAGTCACTATCCCGCCACCCGTTGTTCGGCTACACATGATCTTCCCAAGATTCACCTTAGGTATCCTCTATTTGAATCCCATGATCATGTCGGGCCATCCATTCAAAAATAGGGTTTATTCAATCCTCACTTGTCACATATGGTTTTTCCTTGCCAAATTTGGCCATTGTATTAAGCAGAAATTCACCTTGGATCAAAACTTTTGCATTGGAACTTTGACACCACATGACATGTTCCCAAAGGTTTGCCATAAGATATTGGCAAAGTAAGTTTTTTCAAAAACTTAAAATAACTAGCATATTATTTTAAAATATTCATTATGAGAAATTGCATTTGTCAAAACCACACTACCCTATAATTAAAATTCAAAAAAAATTCATATACAACTATTGTGCAATTATTCTTTGAATATTATAACTACTATGCAACTATTCCCCTAGAAATATGGTGTATTAATAAATAAATTGCCACATCAAAAAATCAATTAGTAGTATTATAATTGCAAGTGAATTGAAAATGAGTCTTCTATATGATAGTTTATATACATCATATATACATAAGTAGTCAACCATGTTTGATTTTTTCAAGAATTGAATTATAGTTGCATGTGGCAACTATTTTAGAATTGTTGTAAATATGCCACGAAAACAACAACTATGTTGTAACTAATGTACAATGTACATACATGTGATCATGCCACATGTCCACATTTCCACCACCCATTATGGGTTACAATTACAACTAGTTTTCAATTACGATTCTCATTGATACAATAAATACGGGCACTAATGCACCACTATTAAAATACTATTGTTCAACTATGTTATGATTACAATACAATTATTTATAACTTAATAAGGATACATATTCATCAGTTATTTATATCTTCATCATATGTGCTTCATTTTGAATGATTTAAAATGTTATGGGAACATTATTTGAAGCTCTAAAAATCATCTTTGAAGTACAAAAGAAAAGGAGTAATGAAAATTAACAAAAGAAATAAGTTCTCCAACTTACAAAACACATTTTTTTCCTTTTTGTTTTCTTTGGACCCATGAGGCTCCTACTTTCAAACCTCATAATTTTTTTATTTCTTATTCATTTTCAACAATTTAAAATGTTGTAAGAACGCCATTTAAAGTTTTACAAATCATTTTTGAATTCTAATAGTAATAAAGCAACATACAAGGAATTTTTTGGGTGTTCAAGAACTAGCTTTTGTAATGTTCGGTGGTTTGTGTTTTGAGTTCTTGACCCCCTCTACTTTGGGGGTCATGGCTTTCTCAATTTTATCCCATTTTTTATGATTTTTAATGTGCCAAATGTGCTAGTAGGAGGGGTTCAAATTTTTTTTGGACACCAAAAAAAATCGAACCTTCCCTTTGGATTTGGTTTACCTTGAATGGTTAAGTGTTATAGTTGCAACTCAATTTGCAACTAAGGAACAACTAAAAGATTTAACCCATATGTTTTGTTTTCGAATCCCATGTTACAAATTATATAAAGAAGGTTTGTTTTCTTGTGTTTTCACATTAAAATACATGTGCCATTTTGGGACGAACTCAAAAAAGCTCAACCTAAAAGCAAAACATAAAATAAATAAAAAAATTTCATGGCTATTTTTTAGTTCATTTATTCTTGTAGGTAAGTAGGTACTACTTACCTACCTTAGTAAATAAATAGGTCCTTCTTTTCTACCTATGAGTATGAGTTTCCTTGGGTGGTACCACTAAGAACTGTCACAACTTGATTTTCTTGGACCCATCAAACTTTGAAAAATCATAAGAAACAATTAAATAAATATTTTCATAATTTTTTAATGATTAAATTTATTAGTTCCAAAGATTTTGAAATTTAAATAATATAAAAAAATTGTGTATTTTGATATTTTTATTCATTGCATTTTTTTAAAATTTTTAAAATGTAATGTTGGTTTTTTTTTAAAAACCTTTTGGTTTAAAACAAAAATTTGAAACATACTTTGTGATTATTTTTTTCCTAAGGTAATTTGGAAGTCATTTTATTTATTTTTAAATTAATTGAATAAATATAATTTACTTATGAATTTCCAAAGTTAAGGCTACTAATTTATGAAGGGGTCATTTTATTTTATTTTTAATTCCAAAAAATTCAAAAATAATAATTCCAAAATAAACTTCAAGCCATATATTAGTGCATGCAATTGATATATAAAAAACCTCAAAGAATGAAAAAGGAACCAAAAACAACCAAATCATTTTCCTAGGCCCTTTACTTTAAATGTTTTCACAACTATATATTTATTTAGGAAATGGTTCTTGATGGTACCACCCAAGGATATTTTCACCCCTACCTATGTAGATAGGTAGATTTTTAAAACCCTAAACCTATCAACCTACCTACCTATGGTTATGTACGACCTACCTAATTATTAAAATATATAATGGAATTACATAATAATTGAAAATGAGTTGTTTTGATAGAGATGCAATTGAGTTACAATGATTTGTATCATTTATAAGTGAATTGTAATTCTACAACTCATGCATCTTGTTTATTGGCCCTCATGACATATAAATATACTGATTTGCAAGTGTCTTGTGCAACTCAAAAATTGAGTTGCAAGGCTAGTTACGAAACACCTTTTTTTTCTCATAATGATTTTATAATACACTACTAAATCGGTTTAATTCCATATAAAACCTTACTCTTAAAATCATTGAGAATTTGGTTTGGGGTCCAAATTTTTTTAAATGTTCCATTAAGGAGAAAAAATACCTAGTGCTTAATGGATTCCTTTTTTGTTTATATTTTGATCCCCATCAATATTAATGAATCAAAATGTGTCAAATATTTTATAAGTACCATATTTTAAATCACTACAAATCTAGATTCCATCAATTTCATCCATTTTGTGTTTTTACATGGTCAAATAAGACTATGTAAAGGACTACAAAAAAGGGTGACGTTGTGACAATATTTTTGGTACTATTTAAAGAATTAAAACCCTATGCAATGTGCACATGTATAGTTATTATTAAACATGGGCAAGTTATTTACCCTTGTGTAAAAGTTATAATTGCAGCAACCTTTAAAAAAACCTACTATGTTTACTTTACGTTGACCTTAAATAAATGTGATAGTATGGAAATGTGATAATAAGGACATATTTTAACATCAAAACAAATGTGATTAATGTGATAAGGTTAACTTCATTGCCAAGTTGCCAACACAACCCATCATCACATTGCCAACATGTGAATAATTTGACTTTGTCATCTATAATGTCCAAATTTGGAGTTGTCTAAAATTTGAAATATTTTTTTGTTGCCCACTATTTGAAAGTTTATTCTTCCATTCCCTAAAATTGTAGATTGGGAGATCAAGGCATTACCCATAATCTTAAAACTACCCACAATTGTTTTTCCCTAGGCTATCCAATAAAAAAAAGGCTTAATTATTTTTTTATAACAATTAATTATGAATATGAAAAAACATTATGATCATTATATGTGGGGTATTGTTTCACGAGGACTAAAAATCATTGCCATCATTTCAACAAATGGTTAAAATTGTTATGATTGTTCAAAAGAAACCAAAAATAATGTCCATCATTTGGTAATGATCAATTTTTGTAAAGATTTTTTGTTTGTAGCTAAAGCAATGTTTTTTTTTTCCATATTGCCAAGGTCACCTAGCTATCAACTTCTAAAAACATGTGGAGGAAGTACTAGCTATTGATAAAGTTCAAGGTAAGTATCATTAATTATCATGTATTTGTGTGAAACCAAAACAAACTACTTGGGCATGAGTTGTTGAAAATGGGTAGTGATTTTCAAGAGTAGATGATCAAGGTTGTTGGTAATACCAAGGTTTTGGTGAGAGCTTGTGTGGTGATCAGCCACATTGAAAAGCAAAGGAAGTGGCAAACAATTTCATTTTGTAGTGGATTTTACAATGATTTTGGTTATTCATAAGTAAAACCTTAATAAATGAACAACATAACCAAAAGTTAAGCCAATTTTTGTTCACTACTATAAATTATGGCTTTTCAAAAGGTTCAATTTGATTAAAATTTCTACATTGACCAAAAAGATGTCTACTTTGACTAAAGGCAAGGGGCATGAAAGACACATGGTTCTTTTGGTTGGTTTTTTTTATTAAAATGACCATTTTGACCAAGTTTCAAATCATACATCTAGTAAAAAAGGACAAATTTTTAAAATGGTCCATAAAAATGCCCATGGCTTAGTCAAATCAACCATACTGAATGGTCATGTTTAGTCAAATTAGCCATATTAATTTAGTTGGTTAGCCTACTTGTTATGTCTACTAAGTTACCTACTTACTTGGGTAGGTGCAAGTTATGGTGGCTCATTTTTGTGATGAATTGATGTTTTTTCCTTGGGTACCCCTTAATCAAATGCTTATGGTGATTAATATATCCTTAGATCTATTAATTGCGACCTGTATCTAAACTAACAACTTTGTTATGAAAAGAATTGTGTGGTTATTTATTGATTAAAAATTCATTTGTTAGTAGTAATGGATTTTTTATGTCGAAAAATATGCAGTGGTTGTTTGACTTGAACATCACAAAATGGAAAAAATTATATTGATTCACATTCCAAATTTGTTATTGAGACTCAATATATAATGTAATACAAAATGATAAACTCATATGAAGAATCTTTTTTTTGAAAACTTCAACCGTTTAATAGTTAGGGACTTTTGAATGGTTAAAATTTGACCATATTTTCATAAGTCCATATGAGTTACAATTTTTATTTGTTTTTCAAAAAAATTGTCCCAAAAACATATTTTTTGAAAGTTTTAGATGGGGCATTATTCTTTTGGACTTTATGGGTTTTTTTTTTAGGACTTCCAAATCAAAAAATTACATCAGCTACATTAAATACTAGTTTTCACATACATTTGGGAAGGTTTTTAGGTGATTGAACATGTATTATTCACATATTAGAA
>Ga0209611_10012189_pt1 | contig 12146 bp, 8 predicted proteins | sample S1TSphgellanicum_3_FD_187693 | JGI IMG/M metagenome (GOLD analysis project Ga0209611, IMG submission 187693) | Host-associated microbial communities from peat moss isolated from Minnesota, USA - S1T2_Fc - Sphagnum magellanicum MG (SPAdes) (version 2) | ecosystem: Host-associated > Plants > Peat...
GCAAATATGCATTGGTTATTGTGGTCTTTTGAATTTCAAATGACATTTTTCATATGTGGGTGTTGCATTTTGGGATTGGGTCTTCAATTATTCTAGCTTGAAACAATAATTGCCAAAATATGTAACACCCACATCTAATCATTGAAGAAATCACAATATTGGGATAAGTAAATGCCTAATTATGCAAATTTGTCCTTCCCACATAAACACGCATATGAAATTTCCCCCCAAAATCCAACTGAGGTTTGATTTTAATTAACATAAAAAAATGCAAAATGTCATAAATGTTTGTTGTTTTGTAACTCTAAATCTATTGCTTATCATCTAATTAAATTAAGTACATATTGCTTAATTAAATTAAGTACATCATCCGTTAAGTGGTCCAAATTGGAGGTGGAGGTTTGGAACCAATGTTGAAAAATTGCCTAGATTGCAATGCCCACATTTGATGCTAGTAGTTTATCATCATTAGGGGGTTTGAATAAGATCAAAATACACATTGGTATGATTCTTTGCAATACTCGCATTTTATGTTATAGCTTCATTGGTGAACAATGTTGACAATGTGCAAGTGTTAGGTAGGTAGGTAGGTAGGTGAGGTTGGTAGGTAGGAGGGTAATTGTAATTGAGGTCAAAGTTGGGGAAAAAAAAAAAACTAGGGGAAAAAAAAAAAACAAAGTAAAAGGTCAGCACTAAAAAGTTTAACTATGGTACCATGGTGATGAACACAGGGTCAGGAACTAGATGAAAAATCTCACCCCATCCATCCAGTGGACAGAATGGCCAACTGGTGTGCTGGTGGGTGCTGCTGGTTCACTGTGGCCTGGGACCTGCCCAATACCTGCTGCCCAATACTAAAAACCTGCCCTGCTGTTTTTTTGCCTTTTGTTCTGTAGGACAGAATTTTAGTCAGTCTGACCCATTGACAGCCAGTTGGCGTTAACTAATTTTTTTTACGAAGTTTCAACAGGGTCTGCCCGGAATCATTGTGGTACAGGAAGGCATGGCTCCTAAATTCGGGTATCAAGGTTGTCACTTTTAACCGGCTTGTACCCTAGTGCTACCACACCCTGGGATATATGGGCACCATGGTAAGTGACCGAAAAAAAAATCAATGAACATATGAAGAACATAAACATTCATCCAAAAACTATTATTGAAAAAAAAAGAAGCATGTCTAAATCTGGTGGATGTTTCAAAAAACATTCATCCTTCAAAAATGAATTTACAACAATAATTATATAATACACCCAAAAAAAACCCATTCATGTTGAGGTGTTGTAAGAGCAAAATAGAACCATTAAAATAAATTTATAAATAAAATAAAATAAAAAAATTATTATTAAAAAATTTATATATTTATTTTTTATTAAAAAAAACACTACCTAGTCTTAGCTTGCAATTCATAAAAATAGCTAAAAATGACAATAATTTTAATCATTAAGTAACGAGTTTTATTTTTGTTGGCACATTTTAAGTGTTGGATGACTTATATAGTTTCATTTGAAGTTATTGTTGAGGGGGGCATAGTAGGGAAAATCTCATCCAATTCTAATGAAAAAAATCCAATGCATTCAACAAAAAAAAAGGGTCCGTGTAGTTTTACAACACAAAAAGAGCATTCAAAAGGCATGTGCGGGTGACACTACGGAAGTTGGGTCGTCAACAACAACAACAAAATGTCACGTGTTCGTTCGAGAGTTTGGACGGTGTGGTCTTATGTCAAAATATTGGGGCCATGTCGTAGTTCACCACTTTCCGGAAGTTGTGAAGAATTCAACATAGTGGGTTACATGGTACACATGCTCTCTTTCCGCACATTTTGACCCCCAAAAAAAAATTAAAAATAAATTCACGTTCGATGAAATGCACACTTATATTGAACTTAGGTCGGTCGGCATTGACCGAGCTATATATATATATATATGTGGTTCAAGGCCCAAGGAAAGGAATTGTCATAGATGGATGTGTAAGTAAGTAATGACCTTAACACAATAATATCATCCGTCCAATGTTGCTTACTTTCAACACTTGGGAAACCCAAGTTCCATATATTATAGAGGCCCATGGACTCCACCACTAAAGATAGTGTGTTTGTTTTTAGGGTTTGACCCTAAAATGAAATCTTCTAGAAGGCAAATGTGAAGTCTTGTATTACATACAAACTCCACACATGTGCTATTTTCATACCGATGAAAAATTGGTTGTTCATCCAACTTATGATGAAAGGTGCTTGGACTTCACAAAATTTGGGTTGGGTCTCAATTTTTTCTTGCCCAAGAATATCATCCATCACTCTTGCTATGCTTACTAAGGAAAGGTGCTCATATTTCTCCCAAGTTCCGTGAATGCTATATCAACTTGGAACATCAAAAGTACTATTTAAATACAATTTGTTGCATGTTCTATTTACCATAAGATATGGTCAATGTGGACAATACAAATACCTTTCACTAGCTCATCCAAAAAAATGACCCAAAGAATCTCTCCTCCACAAAGTGTTCCAAAACTCCAAAAAAGTTAATGAAAGGTGGTGGTCTCCTAGAAGAGAGAGAAGGAGAATTGATGTGCTCCAAGAATTTAGCTCACTAGAGGCAAGGGAAGGAAAAAAATGAGTGCCAAATCATAGCAACCCTAAACTTTGCAAGTATGGTTAAAATAAGGGGGAGTGGGGGTACCAAAAATGGCTACTATTTGACCATTGTGAGTGTTATGTACTATAGAACACACACCTAGTAGCACCTGTTCTGCATTGGAATATGTCAAGCTCAAAAGAGCGGAATGACCATCATGTCAAAATTATGCAAAATCTTCCATATACCATTTCCTTGAAATTTCTTGTAATTGAAATTTAAAATTAGTTTTCGCATGATTAATTAAGATTTGGGTTTTACAATTTATTTTTCAATTGTAAACTTTGTCCATTGCAACCTTTTGTTGTTTAGTTGAAAATGGAAAAACTCCCAAGTTAGGGTTCTTTTGGTGTGAATCTCACTTGAAGTCGAGACACCTCATGTCTCTTAGAATTCCTTATGTACCAAAACCAAATGATCTAAGTGAGGTGTGCAAAGCCAAAGCTATTGAAAATCAAATCAAAATATTAAAGTACCAAACTCCTACAATCTACTCATAGATTTATATGCCTTTTTTGACTTCCAAATCACGAATACAACAAGTTCATGGATTGTTGTGTTCAAATCTTTAAACTACAATTCATTTAAATTCCAGATTATCACCACATCCTAGCTACATAATAGCACCAAAATTTCAGCCCAAGAACAATCCAAGTTAGAATTTCATGCATTATAAACAAAACTATTAAAACATTTTTTAAAATGTCATCAAGTTTCTAAGGTTTAGAAGGCTTAACGTGCAATTTGGTTAAACTCACTAAATTGCTTAAAGGCCAAAAATGGGGAAGTTGATCATTTACCAAAATTTAAAGAAATTGTTATAGAAGTATATTCAAGTGTGCATTGATTCCCCCCCCAAAAAAGAAAACCACATTAGCCTCCCCTTCAAGGGCCTTCAAGGGGTTTAGGGTTTTATTACCTAACCTACAATAGCAACTAATGTTAGAAAATGTGATGCAAATGTGCCTTCCATGAAAACTAGGGTATGAAAACCAATAGGAGCCACTATAAATGTAAAAATCCATTCCAATTGACTTTACCCTTAAAAGTGCATGACCCAATTCCCATCTCCTTTTTTAGTTTCACCCTTTGAGATTTAACGCTACAACAATCAATTTTCAGTTAGAAAAATTTCACCCTTGAAAGCTTAAAAACATTGTCCTATAGAGATACCTTAGCCATTCAATCCAAGATGAACGGTGTGGATTGAGTGTCCTACATGTTGTATTCATGGCCTTTTGTTTTGAAATTGCATGAAAATTTTAAAAAATTTAGTGGAATGTCAAGCATAAAGTAAAACGAGCTTTTACCGAATCTTATAGTTTTTCTTCTCTCAAAAACTCAACATGACATTCAGAATCTACCAAATTTTGGTAGATTTCAGAATCTATGCAACAGAAGCCTATACAACAATCTACATAGAACTACTAGGCATACCAATCCCAAGGGGGAACACTTCAGAGTACCTAAACAGAAATTGGGGACCGATTTGGCCGTCCCTTTGTGCATAATCAGCCACCAAGGGCCCTAAACCCTAAACCCCTAAACCCTATATTTAAAAAAATCAAGCCACAACAATGCCAACAACAAAGTGTAATAAGGGCTCATTGAAGGCCTGTTGTATTGCTAGCCATCTCATGTGTTGGCCCCAGTACCCAGTTTTCATCCCCAATCAGACTGACTTTACCCGATACATAAAAATTGGGGCATGAAGCAACAAACTCAGGATCAAATAGGGGTCAAACTGGGGAGGACTTTAGGGAGAACTGTAATGGCTGTAGTCTTCTTTTTTTTTCTCTCTCTCTCTCTCTCTCATTTGTTTTGGAGAAAGCACCATATCCAAGAGGAGACTCGAGGTTGGAATTGATCATATGTTTTTGACTAGCATTCTAACTTATATAGTGGAAAACTTATGTTGGGTATCTACTACCTACTATCTAGTAGGTACCTACTTTGGTGGCCATTTGGGAGTGGGTGGAATGTTGAGGGAATCCTTAAACTAACTAACTACCTACCTACCTACTTATATATATTAGGGTAGGTCTATTTGTGTCTTCTATTCTCTTAGAGAGGAAGGAAGGAAGGAACATTCATATTCCTTTCTCCTAACAAAGGGCCAAGATTCCCTCATAGTGTCTTTTGGCATCAACTTTAACAACTTCTTGCCCCATGAATGGTGGTGGTGCCATGGGCATCAACATAATAAGTTCACACCAAAATTTATTGTGAAGGTCTAGGGTTTCATTCATTAATTATTAGGCTAGCTAGTTCAAGATGTCATTCCAGCCCAAGATTATTAATTAACAAAATTGAGATTTAATTGGGATTCCTTTCACATATAGACTAGTGTGGCAAAGTCTTATTAGGGTTTGGTCTTTGTTCCCTATATAAAGTGTGATAAGAAGTTCCCATGCATAGCATAGATACCCAACTGAGGTTTATTGTTGTTTAATGGTGAGAATGGTATATATATATCCTAGATTGCCACTAGGAGGATTGTAATGGTCACCAAGGGTCCACTACCTAGTAGATCATTATTGTCATTATGTGATATGGTCAATAGGTAGATAGATACATTGTGCTTCTTTCTTGGGTTGGTTGGATTCAAAGTTTTGGTTGGAGACGTTATCTCATCAACCTCTCTCTCTAGGTTATTTATTATTCTAAGGGTTGTTTTAAAACACAAAAATAATGGTGCTCTTTCCACCCCCCAACCCATTCATTTAATTAGTTTCAAACATTGGGTCCCATATTCCTTCCACCTTTGTTTCATATGGGTGGAGGTTTGATTCGGTTCCATTTGGTTGCTTCTACTAAACCATTGATTGCTTGTTTTTTGAGTCAATAGGTAGGTTCCAACCCCTATGTTGACAACCCCATTCAGAGCCATGCCTCACCAAACTCACCTTCCAACTCTCTTTTGAGTAAGGCACTTGTGTGGGAGGAGGTCACAAGCAAACCTTGCCTACCCCCAAAGTCTCCTAGTAGCAAATTGAGCCTCACATGGCACAAATCACTTATCTTGTAATGCCCACCTTTGTTGGCATCCTTTTTTAGCCTACCCTCTTTGATCATTCTCACGGTGTTGGCTTTTGATTACAATAAACCAAGTAGATTTCCAAATTATAAATAAGTTACAAAGAATAACATCGATAAAGGAAAGCTTGCTTTTGGTGTCTTTTGTTGTTCACATCATGTTAGCACATCGATGAAGAAAGTTGTCGATTTTTTGTTGAAGACATCCAAAAACCTCTATGACAAGAAAGGTTGCTTTTAATTACAATAAACTAAGTAAAAAATTTCAAATTATAAATAGATTACCAAGACTAAACCCTTTTGACAAGGAATCCTAAACTCTAAACCTCCTTGTCAAAAGGGTTTAGGGTTTAGAGTGCCCTTCAATATTCATGTGAAACAAAGGTGGGCATTGACATGCACAATGAACAACCTTGTGTGCATGTTGTCAAAAAAATGAGATATATATATATATATATATATATATCACTAGCACTTGCAAATGGTATGATAACAAGCTATAAAAAGGTTAAGTATTAATTGAAAAATATGATATTAATGTAGTTTTTGTTTTGTGGTTGAAAGTTGGAACTTGATTAAGTGTGAATGAGGTTCTAGTTCTTTTGTAACACATGACAACAATCTCAACTAAATGACCACAAAAGCACAACATAATCACAACATTTGGGAGACAAACTAGGCTCCACGAGCCACAGATCAATTTCTGATCAATGGTGGTAATCATCCCTTGAGATCATTATGTTCATGGCAATGTGTAGACCTTAGTTCTTTTCTTCTCTTTTTTCAGGCAAATTTTTTTTTGGCTAAATGGAGATCTTTGTTTCAAAATGGCAAAAAGGTGTTTTCAAACTTCTTTAGTCACCAAATTTCCCAATTTTTTTTATAAAAATAATGAAAAATTGAGATTTTACATTACGATACCAGCATGTAGCCAAAAATATAGAAGGATGCATAAATTCTTTTACTTTCATATTATTTTATGGTAAAATCTGATGATGAAATCATCTTATGGATGATCACCATGGAACTACAGAAATTCGGTCATCTCATTTGACATACTGGTTCATCCAATAACCAACTCTGTAAGATCCACCTAACCCCAAAAGAAAAGAAAAGAAAAAGAAAAAGAAAAAGAAAATAGCTTATGGATGGTTTCACCATTTTGGATGAAAAATTCAAACTTAAAGAGCTTATGATGGTTTCACCACTTTGGATGAAAAAATCAAAATAAAGAAACCCCTTTTCATTTCTTTTCATATACTTCCAATTTGAGGTCTTCAAAAATGAGATCCCAATATTTCATTGGTGTGTCATCCAATCATCATGAACTTGGGTGGAGGGTAGGGGGACCAGGGTGGGAAAAGGGACCTCGATACATAAGACCTCAGTTGTGAAATAAAACCTTAATTTAAGACCTTTGAAGAGACTTGACTATGGGGCCATGTTTATGAAATAAGACCTCAAAGCGAGTTGATATGAGACCTCAAGTATAAAATTGGACCTCAACTACGACCTAAAAGGGAGCTGATATGAGACCTCAAGTATGAAATAAGGCCTTCACCTAATGACCTCAAAGGGAGCTGATATGAGATCTCAAGTATGAAATAAGACCTCAACTAAGACCTTAAAGGGAGCTGATATGAGACCTCAAGTATGAAATAAGACCTCAACTAAGACCTTAAAGGGAGCTGATATGAGACCTCAAGTATGAAGTAAGACTTCAATTAAGACCTCAAAGGGACTTGATATGAGACCTCAAGTATGAAATAGGACTTCAATTAAGACTCAAAGGGACTTGATAATGAGACCTCAAGTATGAAACGTGGCGTCAACCAAGACCTCAAAGGCACCTCATATGAGACCTTGATTAGGAAATAAAAAAGACCTCAACTAAGACCTCAAAGGGACTTGATATGAGACCTCAAGTATGAAATAGGACCTCAATTAAGACTCAAAGGGACTTACTTGATAATGAGACCTGAAGTATGAAATGTGGCCTCAACCAAGACCTCAAAAGGCATTTCATATGAGACCTTGATTAGGAAATAAGACCTCAACTAAGACCTCAAATGGGACTTGATATGAGACCTCAAGTATGAAACATGGCCTCAACTAAGACCTCAAAGGGAGCTCATATGAGACCTCAAGTGTGATATTTTCTGGAAAGAATAGGAAAGAATAAGATCTCAATTAAGAAGATCTCAAGCCTTTTCTTGAACCTCTCTCTTGTATTGGGAGAGTTGTCACTCTGGTTGTCCTCTTGTTCTTCAACTCTTTCACAGTACCTACCACCTACCCATCATCATAGTAGCTACCTAGCTACCTAGCTAGCTCCCTTGGCAAGTCAGTCAGGCCAGGCAGGGCACCCATAACAGAGATGGATCTCCTCCTGGAAATTTTGTGTTTGACTAGTGTGAACCCTGTGCATAATGCACAGGTGTGTTATTTCAACAATGTTTGGTTGATGTTTTTGGTTTTTTAAAAAAACTTTTCTTTTCAAACAACTGTCCGTGGCCACTGTCCGTTCGGAGTCACTGTCACAGACAGACCAAGTGAATTAATATATATGATATGTCAATAGCTAGCCAGCTTGCTTTGCAATGTCAGCATAGAATTAGGGTTGAGGAGCAGGGTTCATGAGAAATTAGGGTTAATTGGATGTCATCCATAAACCAGACACCCAAATAATAATAATTAAATAAATAAATATTTTAAATTTTGGTTTAAAAATTATTTTTAAAATGATTGAAAAGTGGGTTAATTTTTTTGGAAAAAATCATTTACACTACATAGTTCCAATTTTAAATGTATTCTTCAGTGTTGGTCACTTATTGCTTTTTTTCATATCTGACCGACCAAGGTTTTTTTTTTTTTTTTTGGGGGTGTGAGCACACACGGTATTTATACCAAAAAACTTAAATCTTTAGACACATTTCATTGTCAAAGTAATAAAACCATGGTTATCAATTTATGCATAAAGGATGTTAAAAAACTCACTTTGAGAACCGTCGGTTATACTATAGGTTAATCAGGTTTTCTTTCTCTTTTGCTTTTATTTGGGGGGTTTTCTAATCTTAAACATGGTTAGGGTTTTAAGATTGATAACCTAGTGAGATGAAACTCCGATCATCCTGGTAGGTTATCGAATTTTGAAAAAATCAATATACCCAACCCATAAGGATCTTGCCAGTTTTTTGAAATGCTATATACCAGGTGGGTAGATTATCTATCAATTTTCAAAAAATAAAAATAAAATGACCGGTAGGCCTAATCTAGTTAATTGGGGGTTAGGAACCCGATTATTATGCAACAATCACGTAACCATCCTTGATAACATAGATTAAGGTCATCAATGCTTAGTTAATTTCCTTTTTTTTGTTTTTTGGTAAAAAAAAATTAGCTATATATTTTCCATCTATATTTTCTAATTGTTACTTGACCATTTCTTGGAAGATGATATCCAAGGAACAAAAAATGGTAATGGGAAAATCAGTAATACCTGAAACCTACATGTGTTATCTATCTTAGGGAAGGGCCCAAAAAAATTTTAAATTTTTATTAAACATTTAAATTTTTATTAAAAATTAAAAAATTATTAAACATTTAAATTTTTTTATTAATTTTTTTAAAAATTAGATATATTATACTTAATAGTTAAGTATGGATTTAGGTGGTTTCTAGTTAACCCAAAACCAAAATGATTTAACTTAACATGGGCTTAATACCCTTCTCTAGTTTCCCATCATTGCTTTCCATTGAATCCTATGAACCCAATGTCAGCTTTTCTGCTCCACTACACAAACATAATAACTAATAACCACTCCCCATATTTCAAATAAGTGGAGGGTATAAAGCTCCCGGGGTGGAGGGGTAAGGGCATGGGCATTCTCAACATAAAGGGCCCAGTAAAGCGTAAGGCAAATGTTATCACAAACCTAATCATGAGGCGGCATAAGAGTGGGAGGTTCTTACACTTATTCATAAAAGAATGAGAGGGATCTTACACCTATAAGTAGGGATCTTACACCTATAAGTATGATATGATATGAGGTGCCTTTCAAATACTTTGTACTCACGATATATTTTTTTTTAATAAATTTTTTTCAGTGCTTTATTATGTATCTAGAGTTCTTGCAATTATGGCACCTACATTATTATATTATGGTAATTTTTTCTTACAAATTTCTTAGGTTGTTTACTAAACATTAAAGTTATTCATGAAGTTATTTTCAGTTTTGGGCCTTAATTTGCCTTAATCGGATCTTCAATCTTCACAAGGACTACCTTACCCTAAGGTAACGTCAATTTTGTCATTAAATAATCCTCAAAATAGTGAAATGAAATTTTGTGCAAATATGAAGTTGACATGTTGGAAATCATCATAATGATCACAGGAAATTATCATAATTACATTTTGAATAATTTCATTTCTCATATCATAATATTATAGTAGATGATGGAAATAAAAATAAAAATTAAAAATTAAAAAAACGAATTCATTTTTTGAAAAAAAAATTTATTTGTTTTGTCAATGTGGAAACTGACCCTAGGCTACGGTAATAACACTTAAAACTAAAGATGAACCCCTCTTTATCTACACTAGTTGGTCATCAAGCTACAATTGGAGATGTTTTTCCTTGTGATGAGCCCCAAGGATGTACCTTTCCAATAAACTCATGGCAACTTCTACCTTTGGAAGCTTTGGATTCCTCCATCCCCTATTCTCACTATCCACTCTTCTAGAAAACACACCTAACAAAAACAAAAGAGAATATCATCATCAACAAAAGCCCAAGACAATATGCTATCAAGCCACACTCTACTAAGCTATATGAAATTTTGACACAATAAAAACATCCCCAACAATAATTGAGCTTTCCAAACAAGTCACATCCAAACATAAAACACAATTTTTGCATTTGCAAGCTTGCACATGCCCAAACATATTACCAAACTTTTGTGACCTTGGGTTTTGGGTGGAAATTTTAAATTGGCCATGTTTTTCGATTCCTTTGCTTTACATTTTAAGGATTGTTCATGTAACATGCTACTATGAGTAAATTTTCTAAATATTAATATTATGGGCTAGGGGTAGAAGGTGGGGTAAAGTATGGGAAATAAATAAGACAACTTATGGACTTTATCTTTAGAATCTTTTGATTATAGATTTGAGATTGGACTCATGAATTATGTAAGTACATAGTTTGAGTTAGACACAATTGAAATCAATCATGTGGAATCGACTAGATCTTAAAAAATAGATTTTAAATAGTTTAATGATTCATCCATAGAAGGATAATAGTTTTAAAAGGTTTGTTTGTGTCACAATATTATTGGCTTGATGAATAAGAATGTTTAGTAAATATAGATGAATGGGGTTGATAATTTATCCAATTCTCTTTTGAAGTATTTAAGGGGTTGTGAGTCGAACTTTAGACTCATTTTTTAATTTTCATGATTGCATGTTGTTACGTTGTTATTAAACTTTGGGAATAAGCTTTTGTGTAATGAATCTTTGTCACAATAAACATATATGTGATTTTGATTTTGGAAATGTTCAAAAAGAAAACATATGTGTATTTGGTGCATGATTCATGTGAATTAAGATCTTTAGGAACTTTTGGTGAGCTCCTTATGGGATGTTACCATGTTTTAAGCGTGAGGGTGATCCTAGCTCAAAAACATGCAAGTTTCATTTTTTGTATTGTTCAAATGTTTTGTATGGTATATGGGTGTTATGTAGGAATTTAATTGTGTAACTTACTTATGTGCTAATAAGGACATAATTGAAATTAATTCTTATAAGTATTTACGCTTCCTAAGTTATAATCACACATTTTGTCCAAACTTAAGGTTCATCTTTTTTTTTGTTTAGACTACTTTACAAATAAGTTTATTTTATACAAGCCATTTATACTCCTAGTAACCAATCGACCGAGAGTAACCATTCGTTTGTGTTGAAAGTATTTTTGTCGACTTAGGAAACAAAAAAAAAATTCGCTTAGGAAAAAAAAAAAAAAACACTTAAGGATTCAGAAAGTGGGTTTGTGGTTTGTTTTTTTGTATGTTTGTCTGGTTCCGTTTAGTCTACGGATAATTATTACTATTGTCATAGTCTGCAACTCTACATGTCCTCGGCTCCTCCTCCTCCTCCGCGCACCAGTTGCCTTATTATTCGGAACCCTGCAGTTTTTGCTGCCATCAATTTTTTGTTGTTATGTACAGTGCAATGCAACAAATTGTAAGAAATTGTAAGAAATTGATCCGGGAAAAGGGGGGCTGTCCGTGTTGTGTTCGAGCATCTATTGTATTGTGTCAGGAGGAGCACTACTCTGCGGGTCCGGGTCACACGGGAACATTGCACGCCTCTGAGTATGTATGACTCTTTCAGATCCGTTGAATTTGTAAAATCCTTGTTCGGAATCCTCATTCCAAGTCCCACTTCCTCCCCCCCCCCCCCCCCCCCCCCCCACCCCC
>Ga0209611_10012191_pt1 | contig 12145 bp, 4 predicted proteins | sample S1TSphgellanicum_3_FD_187693 | JGI IMG/M metagenome (GOLD analysis project Ga0209611, IMG submission 187693) | Host-associated microbial communities from peat moss isolated from Minnesota, USA - S1T2_Fc - Sphagnum magellanicum MG (SPAdes) (version 2) | ecosystem: Host-associated > Plants > Peat...
GTTTCGAAGGAAAGTAATTTTGTATGGGGAAAAGTATATACATTTGTTGGGCACACTTAAGGCAATGCAAGAGATTGTAGCAATAGTTGTAGCAATGGCTACAAAAGATTTTTAGAATAAAAAGGATAAAACAATGGCTATTATCATTATGTATGTTAAAGATGATCTAATCCCTTATATTTCCTGATGATGTAGGACTAATGGAGAGTTGAAAGATCTTGAAGGATTTGTATGAATCCCACAACATTGCAAAAGCTTTTTATCTCAACAACAACCAATAGTCTTCGAAAGTTAGTATAGCAGGCCCAATTCATAATTTTGCCAAAAAGTGTGAAGAAGATTATCACCCAACTTGTGAACATTGGAGAGGTGGCCCCTAGACCACATATTGGTGCACATTGTGTTGGGCAAGTTATTCATCTACCTTGAAAGTTTTGTTCATGTAACCACAACTTACAATGAACTTCTAAGTTTTGATAAACTTGTAAGCAAGTTGTTGTTGCCAAAACAACAACATGACCCACTCAATGAAAAGGTAGTTGAAATGAAAATTTGTACATACAAGCTAACAAAAAAACATGGGGAGTGGCCAAAATTAGATTGAAACTAACAAGGATATTGGTGGATTCATCCAACTCCAAATTTCCAAGGCAATCATTGTGGATGAAGATGTAAACATGGAGGATAACATGGTCATTTAGGACAATGCAATGATTGTGGTGAACCAAACCAATGACTTTGTGAGTGCTTTAACACCTTGAAGGATATCCATGCCTTTGATCAAAGCAAGATTGTTAATACCGATATAGAGGAGGTCAAAATTGGTGAAGGTGCAAACAATAAAACACTAAAAGTCTTTGAGGTGATTATGTTAGCATTAAACTTGAAAAAAAATCATGACGTGAGTTGGTATCTACATTTTGGAGCTTTGACTCATGTCATTGGAAAATCAAGCCATTTCAATGAACCCTAAACTAAGATAGACCCAACTATTATTAAGTTTGCAAGTGGACAAAGACATGTAATTTGTGGCAAAGGGGACATTGTACTCTCCCACAATGGAGTAATAAAATTAGTTAATGGCATTCTTTATATGCCTAGTATCATCAAAAAATAAATTGTTTATTTGTGTTATTACAAACAAAGGTTACATGGTGATTTTTGGACAAAAAAATATTGTTGGGCATAACCACCCAACCTTCAAAGCTTTTAAAAAGAGTTAAAGATCATGTTAATTTGGCATATATAAGATGGAAATGTTGATAATTGACTACCCAATTTTAACTTGCTTGAAAGAGCCTCAACTTCAAATATTTGGTATAAAAGAATGGGGCACTTACATTTCCATGGGTTACACACCTTATCCACATATGGGAAGTCAAATGGCATGTTAATGATAACATCAACACCACAAATATGTAAACATTGCTAGAGTAACAAACCCAAAAAAAATGTTCCAAAACAAAACATTTGAAATCAAAGTCAAAACTTGAGTTGATCCATGTTTATTTGTGCAAGCCTTTACTTCACAACTCATTATTTGGGTCTAGGTGTTTTATTGTGTTCACAAATGACTACAACACAAGTCCAACACATATTTCATCAAAATTAAAAATGAGGTTTTTGAAAAAATCAAGATTTTTTTGAATGTTAAGAATGTAAAGATGACTATTAGCATGAAGGTCAAAACACCTAGAATAAATAGAGGTGGCAAATTATTGTCAAATGCTTATTTTTCTTTTGTGAAGCTCATGGGATATGTAAAGAGTTCACCACGTCTTATATGTCACACCAAAACAATGTAATTGAGAGAAAGAATAAGACAATTTTAGAGGAGTTTGAAGTATGTGTGTTGAAAGCAATTATCCACATGTTAGTTACGGAATGGAGTCGTTAACGTATCAACTTATTTGACAAATAGATCACCATTTATGTCAAATAGAGGTTTGTCTCCTAAACATGTGTACACACGAACCACTTAAGCTCAACCATTTGAAAGTCTTTAGTTACTTAACCTCTATATATGTTCCACATAAATAAAGAAACAAATGAAAGCCAAAATGAATGCCTTGCATGTTAATCAAATATGATGAACAATGTAATGCTGATTGGTGTTTTGACCAATGTTGTATCAAGAAAATGTCAACTCTAAACCCATGTGTGCACTAGGGTATAAATAACCCTACACATAGGTTATCAAAGTTATAATAAACACATCAAAATTGGATAAATATTTATGTTTTACCATTCAAAACCATGGCCATCATGGCAAGTTGTTGTTTTTTCATTCATGTGAATGTTAAGGATCCAAACAAAAAATTTCATTTGATAAAATTTTAAGTTTAAATTTTGATTTAGGACCTTTGAAAGTGAACACCTATTGCATCAAAAGGAATCAAATTTGCAAAGGACTATCAAAATGATTCATATCATTGAAAAAATTTAACAAGGAAAAAAAAAAAGATAAAAACCTATTAGCCACATTCAAAAAATATTTATACCTTAAAATATGTGGAATTCTAAAACTTTAAAAATTCAAAGAACTTCCAAAATTGATCCAAAATTTAAAATTTTCAAAAATCCTTTACCACATATAAATGGGGTATAATGTACATTATGTGTTTTAAAAAATTGTAGTTTATTATATAAGAAAACATTAAAAAACTTAAATGAATTTTTTTGTTATGATTTGAAATTATTATCATTTTTCAAGATGAAAAATTAAATTTAAAAAGGATCAACACACACTACTACCAAAGTGGGGTGCAATTTATTAACTTAAATCACTATGGGACTTTAAAAGTGAAATACTTTCATTGCATTCTACTGATTTCACCCTAGTGAAAGTTATTTCACTATAATATCACTATGTAGACATCATGTTTCATTAGTAGTTAACATAATTCACTATTACAATTTGCTATACTAAATAGGTTTATTTGTATTTTTTAAAAAATATTTTATTTATGCTACTTTGTGATATACCCTATATTATTTTAAACTACTTTAGTTATTATAACATATATTTTATGTTATTATAAATTATTATAAATTATTGTACCTTAAATTATTATATGTTAATTTACCTTAAAATATCTTAACTAGTTTATTATAAGCTTTTAAATTATTTAAAATTAAATTATTGACCTAACTTTAGGCTATACCTTGGGTTATTTTATTTTAAATTAATATATGTTATTTCAAGTTATATTTTAAGTTATTATAAATTATTTTATCCTAAGTATAATAATTTTAAATAATTTAAAACAAAATATAATGACCTAAGGTAAAAATAATTTAGAATAAAAAATAATAACCTATGAAAAATAATTTTAAATACCTTACAATATAATAACTACCATAGCCTATGAAATTATAACATAAAATATCAAACAATAATCTATAATACAATAATCATCAATAGTTATAATATAACATATAATAACCAACAATAATTTATAATACAATAACCATTAATAACCATTAATAAAATAATCATCAATAACCACCAATGGCTTATAATGGAATAAACACCATTGGCCATTAATATAATAGCCACTAATAGCCAATAATATAATAACCATTAATAACCACCAATATCCATTAATAAAATAGGCACTAATAACCATTAATATAATAATCATTAATAGGCACCAATCTCCACCAATAAAATAGGCACCAATAACCATTAATATAATAACCATTAATATGCACCAATATCCACCAATATCCACCAATGGAATATCCATCAATAACCATTAATAAAGTAGACCTTAATGTTCATTAATAAAATAACCAGCAATAGTCATTTATAAAATAACAACCAATAGCCATTAATAGAATAGCCACTAGTAACCATTGATAGAATAACCACCAGTAGCCATTAATAAAATAACGAAAATAGTCATTAATGGAATAGCCACTAATAACCATTAATGGAATAACCATCAATAATCATTAATAGAATAACCATGATTAGCCATTAATAAAATAGCCACCACTAGCCATTAATAGAATAGCCACCACTAGCCATTAATAGAATAGCCACTAATAGCCATTAATTGAATAGCCACCAGTAACCATTAATTGAATAGCCACCAGTAACCATTAATAGAATAGCCACCAATCGAATAACTATTAATGGCCATTAATAGAATAACCACGAATAACTATTAATAGAATAATCACTAAAAAACATTAATAACCATAAATAGAATAAGTACCAATAACCATTAATAACCATCAATAACACTAATAAAAGAACAACTAATAGCCATATATTAAAATTACTGAAGATTAACAAAAATAATTCAAGGTGAAATAATTTATAATAGACAAAAATAACTTAAGGTGAAATAACCTATAATAACCTAAAATTACCAATAATAACACAAGGTGAAATAGCCTTCAATAGCCAAAAGTAACTTATAATAGTTGTAATAGTTTAAATTAAAATAATTTACAATAGCCAAATATATATATATATATATATGATAGCCAAAAAAATTGTAATATCTAAAAGTAACCTAAAATGAAATAAACTAAAATAGTCAAAAATAACTTATAATAACCAAAAGTAGCATAAGATGAAATAGCCAAAAATAACCATAAATAGCCGTAAATAATGTAGGGTGAAATAATTTAAATTAATTAAAAATAATCATTAATAATTGAAAATAGCTTAACATAGGTAATATTATTATATCAACCAAAAAACAAATCCATTTATGAAACTTTTTTTTTCCAAAAGAATGGTCATTGAAATGTTATTGAATAATGATATTCAACTTTTTTTTGTTCAAATGATTTTAAACTTTCAAAAGGAAATAAATGTAATTATGTACATTATTGAATTTAAAAAAGAAGTAAACTCAAATCATTTCATTTGAACAACTTTCAATAAGATATGAATTTTCAAAGTTTATGTTTTTGTAATGTTTAAAATGAAATATTTGATAAATAAAATATAATGCAATATATTATCACAACAAATGGGGTGGTTTGATGGTAAGGGTGTTTGATCCCAATCCAAAGGTCAAGGGATCAAACCTCATGGGTGGTGTTATGTGTGGTTAACAATGGTATGTTGATTGAATGTTTTTCGATCGAATTTTTAAAATAGGTGCCTAAGTTGATTTACGTGGTTTACCTACCTAGGCTAGGTTTTTAACCTAGCGTAAGTAATGACACATGTTAATAAATAATAGGCTTTAAAAATCACGAAATTATCAATAACATTATATATTAAATAATTAAAATTTAATTGATTTTCCATGTTGGTTAATTAATTAACTAGCAAATGAATGGTTTGATAAATTTATATTTCACTTGAAAGTAACCTTGTTTCATTAGGTACTAGTGAAACAAGTCATTGTATGTAATAATTGGTCCCCGTTCACTAGGGGGTTAAATAATTTCACTAGGTAAAAATGTCCAAATTCACTCAAAATCTAATAAAACCCAAAGTGAACTAGGATGCATTTCCTAGTAGTGACACTTTCAAATTTTTGTATTTACTCAAATTTTATTCTAAAAAAAAACATGTCATGTACTCAAACAATTATAAACATTTATTATAATAATTTGCAACAAAAACTTATTCAAAAATAAATTTTTATGAAAGATTTTTTTTGGGGCAAAAAAACATGTAGTCCTATTCTAAAATAGCACAATTGGGTATATTGTTTGTAATCTAAAAATGTAATTTTTTTTTATTGTTATGTGTATTTCCCTTGTGCCAATTATTTTCATGTTTGTTTGTGTTCTTTGTGTTTCTAATGTCTTGTGTGTTCTTTGTGTTTGTGGTCTATTGAATGTTGAATTAACTTTAGATACTCATGCATTCAAGTTGTTGGACCTTTATGCAAATGAATTTCACATTATTGAATCTAATAATTTGGTTGTTGAAGAGCTTGGGAACTTTATATTTTTAAAGTAAGTGTTGCAAGTTGAAGGTGTAACTAATGATGAGTGATGGACAAAAAAAACTGCATTTTAAAAACAACGATTGACATAGTTCATCACCAACTAAAGTTTTTGGGTTATGTTTCAATTTGTAACAAAGTCATGAGTTTTTTTTAATGTTGAATGACAACATCACTAAGGTTGATGTGCAAGGAATGCAACTAATGAATTGTGTGACATGTCACTTTTCCAAAAGCTTTGCAAATTCTCATAATTCAACCAAGTACTAGAAAGGTTTTATAATTTACAACCTCGATCATGGTGTCATGGCCATGAAGAAACATGTTACAAATGAACATGGCCTAGATTTGATGAAGTACATGGCATACAAAAATGATTTAGAAGGTAAAGATGGTAGTAAATGACAAAAATGTAAGCAATATAAGGCATATGTCACACTTATAACCATCACTTTTGTTTTCAAAAATGTCAAGCCTTACAAAAACAATGTAACCCAATTTAGACGGGGTTCATTGAGGATCTTGTTTTGATGATTATTAAGGGCTATATGCCATTGTTTGTTGTGGATACCCCTTGGTTGAGGTGAATGATGTTTTGTGTTTGTGGTCAAATCCAATGTCCTCGTAAACTTGTTCATGAACACCTTTTTGCTATGCTATAGAAAACCATGGAAATTTATGTGTTTATTGCCATTGGTCAATTGCAAATATGATAGCAATGTTTGATTTATGGATGTCAATGTTAAGCTATGACACTTTTGCCTTGATCATCAATTTCATTACCCAAAGTTGGGTTCCTTGTCACATAATTATCGAACTATTTAAAACACTTGATACTTTTAGTGTTGCTTTTACATAACAAATGAAGGTTTTATTGGCTAATTTCAATTAGACAAATGAAGTCATTGTGTATGTCAAAGATGAAGAAGCCCATTTGAATTCTTTCACAATTACTTTCACTTTTGTTGTGTCACCTGAGCTTTTACAATTACTTAAACCATTTTTTGGTTTTCTTTTTGGTCATGTTATTTCAAATGCATGTTAATGTGTTATGAATGAAGCTAAAGTGGGTGTGGACATGAAAGAAGTAAGTTTAAAAGATGTGTACATTGTTCTCCAAAAGACAATTACTTAAATTAAAAGGTCTAGAAAAAGTAGACATGAATGGGATAAGGCTTGCCATGAAGCCAACATGTAGCACAAAAAATCAAGTCCCTTATGAAAACACATTTTGTTTCCGAAGTAATTTTATTCCAAGAAACCTTGGAATATGTAAATACTATCAACATTTCCTACATTAGGTCCTAGGGAGGTCATTTCCATTTTATTACAATTTTTTGTGGCAAAAGAAACATTATTGGAAAAAAACGAACACATGTTTGAAAAGGTAGACTATTCTAAACAAAAGAAATCTTATATTTGAAGTTTTTAAATAGGTTGCATATGTACTTTGATCATTAACATAAATGCCCCCCATTTGCAACTATGTTTTCAACTATTAATTGAAGTTGAAAATGACAAATACAATTCGAAAATGTTTTTTTGCAACTATAACATATTTCTTGCAATTACATACCCAAATATTTGACAACAAATTGAAAATTACACTATAGTTGAAAGCAACCAACATGTGTCAACACCATGGACACTGACCACTTTAATTGTAAACCTACTCACCATTATAATTGAAGGTCATTTTCAATTGTGGTCCATGTGTGAATGAACTTCATTTGTTGACATTGCATGACATCATCCACTTACCATTATAGTTGAAGGTTTTTGTCAATATTGGATGGGATCCATTTGCTAATATTGCATGACATCATCAAACATATATTTTAAAGTTTAATTATGTTACAATTCAATTGGGCAAAAGGTCAATCAATAATTAAGTGACATGTGGCACATCCATGTCCATAGGTTAAACCACTTCAACATTAAGCTAAACTAAGCTTAGATATAAACACTTAAACTTAGTCTAGACATTGACACCTAGCTTAAACCCAGGTTAAGCCTACACATAGGCATTTAAACTTGGTTTAAACATTGACACATAGGCTAGGATTATACATAAGATGTCATGGATGCCAATATTGGACATGGTCACATGATGAATGGAATTCATTCAAATGGATTTCCATCCTTGATTTTGTAGTCCATTCATAATTCATTTGTAGTTAACTTATAGTCCATTCATAATTAACTTGTAATTTGTTCTTATATAGCTTGTAGTTATTTGCTAATTCATTCTTATATAACTTTTAATTAATTCACAATTCACTCCCAAGTTTTTCTAATCCACTATTAATTAAATCTTAATTGATTTATAGTTAACTTTTGATTCACTTTTAGTTGAATCGTAATTAATTCATAGTTATTTTGTAGTTAGGAAATTTTTTAAAAAATTCCTTCGTTAATGGGCACATGGAAACCTCAATGGAAACTTCTTTAAATTAAGTCCCCACATGGATATAAATAGAGGTAGGACTTCTCATTACGTTCAATCTATTCAACACTAGTTTAAAATACAAATTTACATCATAATTTTGATTTTTGATTTTCATGTTTGTGCTTTCTTACTTCATTGCAATAAATATATATTTATGTTTTGCTTTTACACACTTTCTATTTTTTATTTTAGTTTTTGTGTTCTTGTCTTAATTCATCTGTTTTGTGTTTTGGACTTAAATTTAAACCTATCCTTTCATCATCTATTTTGGCAATTTTCATGCCTATGACATAGGTCACCTAAGTTAGGTTATGTGGCATTTAAGTTAAGTTAAATGCCAATAGCCTATGTGGGCTTAGCCTAAACCACATGACAACTAAGTTATGCCTAGACCTAGGCCACATAGCATTAATAATTTCATTTTGAGTTGAACTTTTTTTTGTTGGTTCATCCCAAATGGGTATTACATTTTCATGTTTTTTTTGTTTTTCCGACATTTGTAATGCACTTATATAATTTGGATTTTTAAAAATGGAAGATAAATAAAATGGGATAAACATTTTAGTTGTGATTTAATTACAACCTAATTACAACTTAATTTAAGTTAAATTAAACACAAACCTAAACTAATAGTATATTTAACCTAGGTCTAACTAGGCTACTAGATGCATTAAATAAATAAATAAATAAATAGTTTAACAATTGGTTTAAATATTAACTGGTCTAAGTTACTTAAGTTATTTAAACTACTTAATAGTTATCAACTAATCTACCTATATAAGTAATTTACTTGGCTTTAGTTAAATAGATTACTTAGTTGTAACTATGACACAATTATTAAAAGATTATTATACCTATTGAAATTATGTTTTTTTTAAAAATTATTATAAATATTTAATATTTTAATTAGTATAGCTATAATTAATAAGTGAAATAATAATATAAAATAGAATAAAATTCGATGTTAATATTTTCAATAAATAAATAAATAAATAAATAAATAAATAATTATTGCATTATAATGATCATTATAACCATTCGTATGAATGTTATAAAATAATAATTATTATACTAATATAAAATAAATTATTATGAAATGATTGTGATGCATATGGGAATAAATTAATAAAAATAAAAATATTTAAAACTATAATTAACAAGAAATATAATAAGTGAAATAAATTTAAAAGTAATAAAAAAACCTAACCTAGGCTAACTACTAACTACAATAATAATTATATTATTATTATTATTATTATTACTAATAGTGTAACATTTAATATAAATTTTAATCAATTAATCAATAATAGGATATAATATTATTTCAGGAATTATTATTTAAAAATACCTATTGAAATAATAATAAAATAAATTAAGCAATTAATTTTATGATGATTACCATACTAATTAATATAAAAATTACATTTCATTAATAGTTATAAATTTAAACTTAGACCTAAGCCATAGCATGTGTCACATAGAGGTAGCAATGTGGAAACTAGGTTAGGCTCACTTAAGCCATGTGGCTAGGCTACCTAGAAAAAATCAACCTAGGTCTAGTTTTAAATGGGTTATTTTGAAAATAAAAATTGCGAGGCTCTTATATTCGATTTTCATTGTGTAGTGAAAGATAGAAAATGATGATTAATTATTTATACTTTAATTTTCCCTTTATAAGAAGACTTGGGTGAATTTTCTTGTAAAAGATTGCCATTTTCTTACATCTTCCTATGGATGATACTAGATAGTTATTTTGATTACAAACAAAAATTCAAAAAAAAACATTGATAGTAGCTTTAAACCCTCCAACATGTGAGCATGCACAATGTTTCATTTGTCTAGCTTGGTATTTTTTCATCCATCCATAACTAGTATTACCAAAATAATCGAATAGATGATTTGTAACATGTAGGCACTTCAACGAGTGACAATGTTTCATTCATCCAACTTGATTAATTTGCATCCATCCTTAACAAAGATTACCAAAATAGTTGAGCAAACAACTTATGATAACATGACACTTGATGACATCATATCTCTAACTAAAAACTCAACTATAGGTCAAGTACAAAATTATTTGATTTCAAGAATATTTATAAACACATGTTTAGTTGATCATCATTTCCAACTACTATCCAAATTAGTAAGTGGCATGACTTGGTAACCACCTAGATTTTAATTAAATATTAAAGAATTAAGAATTGAAACAATATAGTTCAAAACTACACATAGTTGAAAATTGTTTGGTTTAAAAAGGGCTATTTGCTACTAGGATTTTGCCTTCAATTGCACAAATACATTATTGATTGCAACTTTTCATAATGTTACCCATGTTTAACATGCGAGCACAATGTTGTATGGAATGGTTGTTTGAATATTGAATGTTTGTTTTTTTTCCTTGTTTGTGATTTTGCCCATCCAACATTCTAGTTTCCTAATTGGGATTATACATATTAACACAAAAAACCTAAACCCAATACTAGGATTCATGTTATTTTACCAAATTCAACATTGACATTCTCATGTTGATATAGATGCTACAAATGTTTTAACTAACAAATTATTAATATTAATTGGAACCAAAAAACTAAATTAAAAAAAAGAAATTAAGACCCTACCCAAAGTGAAAGATATGAATAATATATACCATAAACCTTTTGGTATCTCCAAAACCTATAACCAAACCAACAATAATTTATCAATGAGAAAAATACTAGTTTCCAAGGATTTTTTTTTGTGAAGAAAGTTATGAGTCTCTCAACTCTCCTTATTAGACAAGTAAGAAATCCAAATAATGTGGCCATTTTGCTATCATTGCTACCTGGTGGTGAATTTCAAATTCAAGAACAATATTTTTCAAGTGCATTCGGAGGTCAAAAGTCCCACCAATAATCTACTAATAAGGAACAATTGCTTGAATGCACACTACAAATCTTCAAGTGCATTTGAAAATTAAGATCGTCACTCATTAATGACAAACAATTACTTACAACTAAAGTGCACAAAGATGTGTCCCTTATGACTTAGGCTAAAAACCTACTACCCATAATTTGCTTGCAATGACACCATTTAATAAATTGTGTAATGTTCCATTCTACCCTATGAATTACATCTACATTGCCAAATTGGAGACACGAAAACCATTTAAATTGTATGAGGTTATATAACATGCAAATTGGAGAATCACCATGCAATAGGAATATGATTCCTTAACATAAAATGAAAATTGGGAATTAGTTGATCTACCACAAGGGAAAACACCCATAATGGCAAAATGAGATTTCAAGGTGAAAAGGACAACATATAGAAACATAGATAAGTTCAAGGCTAGTCTCATGGCATGAGGATTTGAACAAAAAAGTGGAATCAATTTTTAAGAGACTTTTGTTCCAACAATCAAATGGCTAACACTTTGCATGGTTGTTGCAATGGTAGCAAGGAAGAAATGGCATATTGGCATTTAAATGTCAATACAACATTCTTTAACAACATTTTGGATGAGGTCTACATGGTTTAACCTCAAGGTTTCAAATTAAAAGGATAGGAAAATTGTGTTTTGCAAACTACATAAGGCCATTTATGGCCTAAGGCAAGTTAATCAAGCTTAATACTCTGAAATTGATTCACATTTCTTCATAAATAAGGCATGGTTAGAAGCAATTTCAATCATAACTTATATACATTAGTGGAAGGAGGAAAATATGTGATAATTTGTTGTTAATAGGTGACCACTTAGCTAATTTAATATACATTAAAGAACAACTTGAAATTT
>Ga0209611_10012192_pt1 | contig 12145 bp, 9 predicted proteins | sample S1TSphgellanicum_3_FD_187693 | JGI IMG/M metagenome (GOLD analysis project Ga0209611, IMG submission 187693) | Host-associated microbial communities from peat moss isolated from Minnesota, USA - S1T2_Fc - Sphagnum magellanicum MG (SPAdes) (version 2) | ecosystem: Host-associated > Plants > Peat...
TCAGCACGTAAGCGCGAGTGGACTGAGACTCTGCCGGAGGAGGAGGATCCAAGTGGTGAGGAGACTAGCGTAAATGAGGAGGACGAGCAGGCTATGACAAGAGGAGGAGTAGAACCCATGTATTCCGGCTCGGCACCTAAGTGCGAGTGGACTGAGGCTCTGCCGGAGGAGGAGGATCCAAGTGGGGAGTAGACTAGTGTAAATGAGGAGGACGAGCAGGCTATGACAATAGGAGGAGTAGAACCCATGTATTCCGGGTCAGCACCTAAGTGCGAGTGGACTGAGACTCTGCCGGAGGAGGACGATCCAAGTGGTGAGGAGACTAGTGATGATGAGGACAAGGAGGCTACGACCTCAGGAGAGGATCCAAGTGGTGAGGAGACTATTGATGATGAGGACAAGGAGGCTACAACCTCAGGAGAGGATCCAAGTAGTGAGGAGGACGAGGAGGCTACGACGTCAGGAGGAGTAAAACCCATATTTTCCGGCACGGCACCTAAGTCCTATTGGACTCAGACTCTGCCGGCCAAGGAGGAGGATGCAAGTGGTGCGGAGACTAGTGTAAATGAGGAGGACGAGAAGGGTTGTTTCCGCTTAGTGCGACGAATATATCCATGAGAGCTTAAAATTATGAGCAAAATCGCACAAGGGGGTCAGGCCAAAATTTTCTTGGCCAAGTACTTGAAAACTGGTCAAGATGTGGTGGTGAAAAGATATACAAGTCGAGTTCAAGCGGGCGGGTTGCAGAGGCAAATGGAAAGGGTGATGAAAGCTTGTGAAAAGAGATTAAAATCTGGCCTTTGCCGAGTGATTGGGGTGTCAGTGGATGAGAATGGAAGAGTATCCACAGTCATGGAACTTATGGGAGGTGATCTGCGGACTTTCATTGATCGCTTCAATCCGTATTTTTCCTATGTTGACAGACTCGGACTGATGAAAGCAATTGCAAGTGGGATAAAGGAACTGCACGGATGCGGATTCATACACAAAGACCTCAAGGCTTCCAACATACTTCTTTCACGTATACCTCCTCCACTACCTCCACGTCGAGATTGGCTTTCACGTCGACATTGGCATTTTGTAAATGAGACCCCCACTTACCCAGGAAGCAGGAAATTCTGTTACTGGAGACACATTGACGCTAAAATTGGGGACTACGAGAGCTCGGATGTGGTCTTGGACACGGGATTTTTTAGGGCACCTGAAGTGCTGCGAGCATTACGGGATAAAACAAAAGTTGAATGTTCAGCTGCTGTGGATGTTTATGGTTTTGGCATGGTCTGTTACCAGCTCCTCACTGGGAAACTTCCTTTTCAAGGCCATCCTATGTCAGACTACGATCTTGTTCTGTCGGGCAAAAGACCTGACGTTTCTCATGAGCCGCCATGCATGAGAGAATTACTGCACCGCTGTTGGGATGAGGATCCTCACCAACGGCCTGAATGGGATGAGATCCTTCAAATATTAGGGAAGGAATTACATCCTCCTTTGGATGGAGAGGACGTGCATTACATAATACCGTACCCCTAGGGTTAGTTTCCACATTGACAAATTTTTTTTTAAAAATTTTGATTATTTTTAAAAATTTTGATTTTTGATTTCCATTGTTTACTATATAATATTGTGATATGAGTAGTGAAATATTTAGAGTGTAGCCTATGATAATTAGTATGATGGTTTTCAACATGTCAACTTCATATACTCACACAATTTCAACATGTACAAAAATTGGGGCTAGGTTTTATAGATGTCAAATTGGCATAGGATGGTCACATCGTGGAATGATGACCTTACGTACTTAAGGTTCAAATAAATGAATGACGAGTGGGTGCAAGAATGAATGGATCAATTTTTGGACTTTTTGAATTTTTTTGTACAGTGCTTGTCATTCTAATGACCATATATATTTGATAGGTAAATTTTTTTCCATAGGGATTTAGTTTAAGGATACCAACTTGAATATGTATTTATTCCATTTATTTAATTTCCATAATCGAGAAAAACACAAGAGATATGGACTTTCAAAGTTGAACATTATGGACTGTAATCTTGACAACAATTTTTTATATGGACTTTAAAATGGTCCAATCATTTATGATGTGTTGATTAGGGATTTGATTTTTGTTAGATAATATATTGAAAAAACTAAGTTTGAAAAGTTTTACATAATGACATTTGTAAGATTTGACCTATGGACTTTTAAACAAGCTAAAAAATAGGGTTTTTCAAAAGTCCATTAAATATTAGAAACAAATGTTTTTGGATTATTCTTGTGCACATGTATTAAAAAAAAGGACCTCTAAATGGGCTTTCGATTAAATGGAAAAAAAATTCAAGGAACCAATGATAAACCTTTGTAATATATTTTAACCCACAAAAAATACCTTTTTTGGGACTAAAAAAATGGTAATTTCTTGTAGGCCATTGGTCCACTCATTCTTGCACCCACCCCAACCTGTAATGATCCACCATCATCATGTTGTTCATGCAATACATCTTCTTATGCCCATTATACCAATTCCTATTGGTGTCATCATTTTAAAGCTTGTTGATTTTATTAAGAGTTCCAATCAATGAGTCCAAGATATCCCTAAAATTGAGATATTTGCCTACATAGATTAGCTCATCCTCAATAGTGGGTCATTGAATCTCATTATGAACATAAGACATTAATGTAGGACACAATGAAAATGACGTTATCACATAAGACACTCTTACTCCAATTTCACATGAATGCAATATATACATTATCATGCTTCATGTACATAATGAAATTGTGCTAATCCAAATTTGGGATCAACTTAGACTGTCACCCAAAAATGTGATGGGGTTCAATTGTGGATTATATGTGCCCAACGAGAATATTGACCATTGCTTGAACCATCTTCTTAAACTTTCTCAAAATGAAGTTGGTCAAAGTCTTGAACAAACGTAATGTAACTTGCATGGTGGCCAACACAGCTTGCACAACAACATTTGGGTCCGCTAACTATCCAAACACTCTCCTCTAGCTCTTTACAAGTAAAAACCTCTCATTTATTGACAATAACTACTGTGGATACCACCTTCTAATGTTCCTTCTCCATCTCATGAAAGAGCCCCTTGTCACTACTTGAGAAGGAGCTAGATCACCACATGAGAAAGCATAATCATGGCTTGAAGATCAAGTTGTATCCATTAAATTAGTGCTATTTGGAAAAAAAAAGTAATGAGGAACTCTCATTTATATAACCCCGCCCTAGTATATTCCCTTGGGGACATTTTCATTTAAAATAGAAAAAATGAAATTTAACGCCCCATGGATGAGTACTTGAAATACATGTTGTGGGACCCCAATTATATGGGCAAGGACATGTATGTGATGCACCACATTGGGAAGCATCAACTCACCCTTGGTGCAAATGTTGATATGCTTTTAAAGGCTACATTATAATCCATGTAAACTATGAGGTAAAAGTGAAATGGGCAATGAAGGTTTGAAACACAAGTGGTGAATCAAAAACTCTCACATTTATAAACAATTCCCCACAATTGACAAGAAATGCACTCCAATAGAACATAAAATAAATACAAATTAGTAATAATCCTTTTCATATCATCACACGAATTCAATTTCCCATCCAATTAGCTATAGCACGCACTATTCATTGAGCACAACATTTAACTCTTGATCATCTTGCATTTGATCCAAGTGGCATAACAAAACATGGTTTAACATATATTACATTATTTCAAGTCCGTTCTAAAGAACACTTATACTTACTTTTTCCATTGTCAAACAAGAAATTCCAAGTAGATAAATGCATTGTTTAAAAACAACTACACAATATGAAATAACAATTTTTTTTTAAAAATCCTATCATAAAGAATTTATTATCACACAATCTTTAAATATTCATCCTTCAAAATTACACTTTTAAAACATTCTTAATGATCCAAATCTATTTGCATCACATATTCTTTGTTTAAATGAAACAAAAATACAAAATGTTCAAACACATGAAGAAATTGATAACTTATTTTGAATAAATTCAAAATTCCTTCATGTTATGACTAACATGACATAATGATACTCTATGATACAAATACATTTTTATCACATACATTTTCAAAAACAAATTCTACTACTAAATTTCTCATTGTTTTGTTCAATGAAAACACATGACAATCTCTACACATAATTGTAATTTTCAAACCATCACAAATGAATTAAAAAATTTACATTTCCGTTCAAAAAAACATAGTTTCAAAAATTCCTACGAACTATCCAATCATAATAATTAGAGATTTAAAAATAAACATGTTGACAAATACAATTGAATAAAATAATTACAAAATTACATGAATACCCATGGTTTCCATATTACAATTATAGAAAACACGACACTTGATAATACACAAATCAACCATATATATGGACTGATGCCCCAACTAAACAATTTCATATTGGATGAACACAAGCTTATTAGACAAATCATAACCTTATATATTTTGCATTAAAATTACCTGACCATATTTCTCAATTATTATACCATCCATTAATGAACTAATTTTGAACAAAACAAAGCTTCTAATATCAATTAAATTACAAAAATTCTAACTCTTTAAACAAGTTTTTGATGATTTCTAGTACTTCAATGATATAAAAATATATGTGCACATATTGTCAACATATATTGACACATGAAATAAAATTTAAAACCAATAAACTAATTCAACATAAATATGACTTACTAAATTATTATTCATCACCATTTAATATCCTATAGTTCCATCTAAAACATTTAAATCATCTTATTTTAATAAATTTTTCTTTTCATTATAACACCAAATCATAAAAAAAAATTACATATTACATCTTCTTTAAAATATTTCAATTATTTTTCATAGAGATTAAAAAAACCATAATATTTTTTTCGTTTTTCATCAAAAAATTTCATAAATCACTAATTCATTTAAAAGTTCAACATCTTCCATTCAATGATGTCATACAAAAAAGATGTAAAATACTTGTCTATAAAACTAATATTTCAAATAATGCTAATGATCAATCGCATAATTTAAATTCCCAATTACAAAATGTTAACATTAGAAAAATTTCTTATGTTGGTTAAACACCATGGATGTTTGGAGACGGTAGTATTGTTAGTACAATGAACTATTTTCATGGGACAAAATAATCAAAAGTTAATTCTAGGAGGACTTCTAATATAAGTAATATTAGTTACTTGAAATAATATTCTAGTCTAATTCATTTAAATGGGCATCCTTATTATCTTAAAATATCTTACGTACCATATTTTATTTATTAAGGGGTGAAGCTATGTAGGTTAATTAGTCCAAGTGGATAAAGGATGGATGAATTTCTTAGAATTAGGATGTGTGAAAGGGATTAAAATAAGGAGATATAGGAGGATAAAAAAATCTAAAAGGATCAGGATTCAACCTTGTGTGTTGAGCATCCTTTTTAGGTTCCTTATTTATTTCTTGGGAAGAATGAAGGATTTCATTAAGAGATTAGATCATTAGCATTAGGAAGATGCTTGTGTGAGAAAGAAGGAAAAGAACATGAGAGAAAGTTGTATTTGTCCTTATGTAACGGAGAGTGGTTGAAATTATCTGGATTTTAACATTTCTCCTTAGTTTGTGTTTTATTTAAAATGTGATAAAGGAAGGGAGAATAATTCATATCAAGTTTATATAGAGCTTTGTTACTATTATGTATTAAAATTTTATTTTTTTTCTATAAAGTTAAAAATACATTTATTTTTTATTCTAGTTTTGGAATAAAAAGTGCATTTTGCCACATGACAGTAGTTACCATTGGAAGGCAACAAGAAAGGGGTAAAAATGAGATTTGTGGTCTACAAGGAAGGCAACCTTGCTATAGACGATACACAACAAAGGGTTTTCATGCATTGTAAATAGTAGGCAATAACTACAAAAGGTTTGCATGTGTTACAAATGATAGGTAATAGCTATTAGAAGTCTACAAGCGACTGTGAATCTTCTTTCAAGTTTACAAATAATGGTAGGCGTAGGAAAATAGGCATATAATAAACAAGTCTTACTTTCATTTTTTTTCATTTTTTTTCTTATTCCTTTTTTAATTCGATAACCTTTTTCCTTGATGGTGATTAGGTTGCCAAATTCCACTATTTAACACAAGACTACACCAAAATACATTTAATGAATGGATGCAAAATGTAATTTTGCTTCAAATACATTAAGAAATTACTCAATTTATTTTCCCATTCATTGTTGGATTAATTGTCATCAAAAGGTTTCCAAACACATCATTTTCCTTTTCCATTATTTTGAATATTTCTATTGGTAGGGCTTGCATGTCACTTGACACCTTCTTTATTTTTAAAAGTTGTTTATTTTTTCCCTTCCTCTTTTGCTTTGCCTTCTTTCTTTTCCTTTCTTTTTACTTTTGCCTTCTTTTTCTTTGCCATATTTTCCTCTTTACGATCTATCTCTCAAATATGCCTTTTTTTTCCTCTTTGTTTTCCATTCCAGTTTCATTAGCTTGTTTTTCTCATCATTTTTTTTCATCCATCTTTCTCTTTCTCTCACTCTACCACTATTATGCTCTTTTGTTGAACTATTTTACTTGCATCTTTGTCTTTTTTTCTATGTCTAAGATATGGGAGTTAATTTGTTCATAGGTATGGTAAGGTTTGATTATGACACATTGTTCTTAACACAAGAAAATGAGTGTTGTAAAAATCATGCAAAAATGTCTAAGTGTAATTTAGATAAAAATTAGGAAGAAAATGTTTTAATTAAATGGATTCCAAGGTCAGGAATAATGAAATTAGAAATATATCATAAAGGCAAAAATAATCAAGTGAGGTCTTTGGAAACCTTAAATTTCAAACAAAATTTTTGTAGCCTAAGTTTAATTGACATTTTATCAAATCTATTTCAATGGGATGTAAGAAATTATCATGAACTTTAGAAGACAACACCCTTGAATTTAATTCTATTTTTGTGTTTTTTTGTTGTATCAAAATTGAAATGGTAAATCATAATTGATTCATGAAAAGAATAAGAAAATCAAATAATTCAATCCAAACAAGTATTTGTATCCAAACAACTTCATAGTATTGCCAAATTTTGTTAAGGTGCAATTTTTTTTCCCCTTCAAATTATATAAAGAGAGGTTATTTATTCCTCAAAAAAATTCATGTTATTCATGAAAAATTCAAGGATTTTATCCTTGAAGAAAGCCAATGTCATTCACCTTGTAGTGCCATTTGGAGAGATCAACAAGACCAATGTCAACCAATAAACTATTCAATACCCTCTACCAAACTCACAATGATACTACAAATTAGGGTCATTTAGCCTAAATCTACCACTATTGACCACAAAATTTATTTGAAATTAGGTCAAAAGTATTTGTAAAAGGATTGAACTTGTGCAAGTTTTAGTTGCTTGAGCTAAGGTCATTTCATTGTAGCACGATGATGAAGGAAAAAAAAAACCTAGGAAAAAAATGTGGCTTGAATTTCCACCATGGGAACATGTAAGTTATAAAGATCAAACATAGGAGTATTTCAATAATGTCAAAAGGTTGAACAATGAACAAAAATCCCTAGTTGTCTTGTTACATAGGCTAACATTGGTGAAATTTTTGGCCTTCATTGTGAAATTTTGAAAACCACCATTTTGCGTCTTCATCCTCAGACCAAGAAAAAACTTATAAAGCTCTATTAACATGTGTATGGAACAATAGTTGTTATTAATAATGAGTTTTATTTGTGGTTTGGTAAGGGCTACATTGCAAAGTAAAAAGGTGAACTTATGAACTAGGCAAAAAAAACCATTTTTATAATAAGAGAAAAGGCTTGACAAGAAGAGGTGAAGGTTTTAAAAAGTGGTGGTTCCAAGGATACGATTGAATCTAATGGAGGAAAAATCTATGGTGGAATGAAAGGCAATGTGTGGAAATTGCAATTCATCACTGTGAAATTAGAAAGAGGTTCTAAGACCACGAAAACGCTTTGTCTTTTTGTTGTTTCCAGTTTTAAAATCACCCAAGTGGATGAAGTCCATAAGCTTTTGGGTGAGTTCGTTAAAAGTGCCATGTTGAAAGTGTCACATTTCTATGTCGAGATAACAAAGCTTTCGAAAAAACTGATTGGAATGAGATTCAATGTGGAATACCTAAAATCGACAACATTAAAAGCACATGATTATGTAATGCATGGGGAATGCAAGCTTCAAGTTTTGGATCATGAAATAGATTTTTTGGAAAAGAAGATTTGTCAATTTTGTGTTGGGTGTGCTTGTTTTAACTTTTGTTTTTTAATTTTTGGCATTTGGAGTTTTGGAGTTCAAACATTTCATCTTGACTAATGTTGATTGGTATCATTTTATGCGTAGGGCACATATGCATTTGTTACAAGCTAACTAACACTGGTTTTGGCCACTTCTAATGGTGGTGTTTGTTTTGTGTTGTGTGTTGGCGGAAATTTTATAATTGTAAATTTTTATTTTTGTAACTCTAGATTCTTGTTTTTGCAACTATAGAAAACCGAATGGGTTTCGAATATCAACTTACATTGCGAATACAATACTTGTTTCTTTTCAAGAAAAACATGTTGCGTTGTAAAGACAACTTGGAATGTGAATTTTTTTTGTCAAAGAGAAACAAAAAAATGTTGTCCAAGGTGAGGTGACATTTGTGAATATAAGGGTGGATTGTTTGAAGATGGAGGATGTTATAACATATGTTAAATGTGAGGTATTTTGTGTTTCAAGTTAAAGAGAAAATAGTGTGTAAGCAATTGGAGGACATGAAAAACAAAAGTGCTACATCTTTATGGCCCAAACCCGTTGTTCATCCCATGTTGAATAACAAATTTGAAACCTACATCTTGGTAAAACCTTGTGGATTTTGCAACAAAGGTTATCATTGTCATGACATAGATGGTAACAATAGTTTTTTACAAACACACATTCCAACCCTTTTGTTTAAGAAAACTTCTTAGGGTTAACAACAAGTTTTCTATTTGTGCACAATTATTTCATCCTGATTGGTGGCATAGTTGGGGCTTTTAGGAGGATGTGAAGATGTCAAAATGTTGGTTGTGGATATGAGTGTGGTTGAGTTGTGGATTGAGATGAAGCAAGCACTTTTAATTGCAACCTTCTGCCCATGATTGTCAGTTGTTGGACCAAATAGTATTTTCATCTCTGTTTGTTTATTTCCAAAACTACGATTTAGAAATATAATGTTGAATTATTTTGAATTTCATTTGAATAAAACTTTCATCAAACTACATTCTACATGTGATGAGTCCAAGTAGTTGGCACATATTGGAATATTTAGTGGTTTAAATTGTGACAATCCTTGGTAGTGCAATATTAAACAGATTTCCATCACTAAAATGCTTGGTGTATTGCTTGGCTAATAGTACATTAAAAAATTAGACAATGTTGGTGACTATCAAAGTGCTCATTGCTTTTCAATGCTAGGCAATGTGCTGATGGTTGAAAAAACACTACCTTCATTCAATATAGGACTATATACTCATTGTTAAGGGAATCTAACCTTTGGAAACAGTACAAAGGATCAAATGGCCTTACTAGTGATGATTTAAGTGTTTTGTGCTTTGTTGATCTCCTTATGTTTGAAAGAGTGCTACCTTCATTAACATAGGACACAATGTTTATTATGTACAAAGTTCCTTTGAAGGAAAAACGAAAGATTAGTCTACAACATTATGTTTATTTAAATATTTATCTGCTTTGTTCAAGGTCTAACTTTGCTTGTGGTTGAGGAATTATTGTGAACATTCATAAAAAGATTAAACATAATGTTTTTTAAGCGCATGTCCTTTGGAGGTCCACCAAAAAGGAGTGATTATTCATTACCCTTGTTTTCTTAGATGCATCAGTGGTCCTTTCAATTGATGTAGCAATGACCTTTGCTTAGATAAATGCATGTTAAGGTTTTTAGCAAAATTCCAGCTTCAAGTTTTCAATTGTTGCTTCTATAACATTAATTAATTAGGAGCTTGAATGATTGGCATAAAGTGATTGATTACAACTTGTTCATGTTATAATGTTAATGTAAAGTTTGTATGTGTGTGTTGTTTTGTAGTTGAATTATTTGGGGTTAAACCAATAGAGTTGGGTTCCACATGTTCTGCAAATCTTAACCAAATTGATAGGTGGAGTTGGGAACCCACAAGTAGTTGGAACCCATTTGGGTTAATGTCTTGCATTAGAGACAAGAGATTAAGCCCCCCACAATCACCAACAATCCAGAATGAAGAGGTTCAATCCCCTTTTAAAACAACATACTAGGTTAACAACAATCAAGTTTTTGATGATGTGTTAAATGTATGTTAGGGGTTACCTCATGTTAAAATACAAGATTTTGGGGTGAATCAAGTCCAAGTTCTTCGTACACCTGAGATGGAAAAAGAAGAATGCCACCATGTTGTAGTTGTTGTTGAGACTCCAAATGTTAATATGGTACATGTGTTTTTCCCTTCAAGTGTTACCTTTGTTTTTCACATGTCTCAATAGTTGTACATGATATTTTTCATTTTGATTACATGCCATTTTGTTACATACTAAATGTGATTCATGTAGTGGTCCCTATTCTTATGGGGGACTTTCAACTTGTCAATAATGAAAATATGTCCCATGGACAATCTTTTGCAAAGGTGACACCCTTGGAGCATGTAGCACCCACTACATTAGGACCTAAAGTAACAACAAAACTTAGGTATTCTTTCATGAAGTGCAAAACTATGGCCATTGGCTCAGATGATTTGCCACCTGCAAAGAAGGGTTCTACATCTAGCCATCATCAAATGAAGGGGAATTTCTAAATCCTTTTCTTTGAAATTTGAAACATGTTCCACTTTCTATATAAATTTCAATCTTAGCATTTTACTATCATGTTTTAGCATTCTTCTTGATGAATGTTGCTTACACATATGGATTGCATGCTTTGTAAACCTTCTTGGAGAATCTGAAACAACATTGCAACCTACTACTAGTTTTTAAAAAAGCAATGTAATCACTGCAAAAGCTTCAAAATCAAAACAACGCAAAAAGGGTCAACATACCACTATTTTGCCTAGAGTGCACACACGAAACTGAATTGAGAAGGAAAGAAACAACAACATTGCTAATACTACTTGTAACAAGTGTAAACTATAAATTTGTATTGCTTTAGTGTCCTTGTTTGTGGACTACCAATTCCACAGACTGTTGCATTGTGATGTTGTGTAAGGGCATTGGTGTTTTAAAAGTTGTGTTATTTTGACCAATCTAATGAGGATCTAATCAATATAGCAATTGATCCAGAATGTGTAAATATGGCATGTGAAAGCACTTGCTTATTTTGAATGCCAATATATAAGAACTTTAGGGGTGAGGAGTAGTGTACTTTGGAGTCTACTGGTAGGAAGAATTGTCAAGGGATTCCCAGTTTAGGTGCTGAATTATGGGATGAACACCTGAATGTCAAACTGCTATGTATTACATCAAATTTGAAATGATATATACAAGTATCATATGTTGGTTGGACCACAATACACCCAAGGTCTTCAAGATTCTGGATGCAAATCCAACAATCCACGGCTTTCGAGGAACAGTGGCTTCGAGATCTCTTATGAACGCGGTAGTCGCGCGTTTTGCGCACCGCGTTGAGAATATTCCACCCAATGTGTTTCAAAGCTGTTTCCGCTGTCGGTAGTGTTCTCCGCCGTGTCTCCACCCGCCTTAAGAAGCTTCCTCCCAATGTGTTTCCGGGTCGGAAGCGTTCTCCGTCTCTTACTCTCTGTCTCGCGTTCACTGGTATGAGCTGCCTATGCGAGTCTCCTTCCTTCCTTCCTTCAAAAGACTTTTTCGCAACTCAGGTTTTGGTTGAAGCTCTTCTAACGAGTCACGGTGATCTTGATCTATCTCAAGCTCTATAAAATAGGTATGTTTTTGTTGTTGAAATAGTCTTCTCTTTCCGCCTGAACTTCTCTCGTTTTTGCTTTCTTCCCCTGTCTAAAACTCTCTTTTCTTTCTTGATTGCACTTGTCTCGTTCTTACTTTCTTCCCCTATCCAAGACTCTCTTTCCTTTTTCGTTTCTTCATTGCGCTTGTCTGGTTCTTGCTTTCTTCC
>Ga0209611_10012193_pt1 | contig 12144 bp, 14 predicted proteins | sample S1TSphgellanicum_3_FD_187693 | JGI IMG/M metagenome (GOLD analysis project Ga0209611, IMG submission 187693) | Host-associated microbial communities from peat moss isolated from Minnesota, USA - S1T2_Fc - Sphagnum magellanicum MG (SPAdes) (version 2) | ecosystem: Host-associated > Plants > Peat...
GTTTAAAACACACACACACACACACACACACACAGAGAGAACTGACAGGCTCTCTTGAATTGATGATAGATGGTCTTGCCATGCCAGAGTAAAACATGCACTATGGTGGCGCCAATTGATGCGAATAAGAGTCCCCAATGAAGAACTGCATAGAAGGCTGACATATGAGGCGCTCCATATGTCTCATACTTGTGCAAGTCCAGTGTCAGGCCATCTCTAGCAACCACCTAACCCAACAACACCCATTATCAAGTCATTGATTTAGTTTTTTTTTTAAATTAATTTTGCCAATTTTGTCCCAGAAAAAAAGAAGCCCCCTTCAAGCTTCCTTAATCCAGATAGTAGTAGATTGATCCTCCAGCAAATTGTCATTTCAGCTTGATACTTGTTAGAACTACTTGTTGCAAAGTGAGCTTGCTGTGTTGTTGTTGTTGGATGTAAAACACAATTTTAGATATCATAAAAAATTGTGGGTTTTGCATATAAGTCAAGTTCAATGGGTGGTATTATTATTATTATGATTATGATTATTATTTTGGGTTTTGGGTTTTGGGGTTTTGGGGGATTTTTTTTTGGGTCTAACCTCAGAAACATTGTAGCGTTGTCCATTCGAAAGGAAGAGTTTGTTGGTGGTGATAGGAAATCTCTGGGCATGGAAAAAATCTCCCCAATAGAGGAGTGGTGTGATGATATACGCAGCAACAAGAAAACCCACAAAAACATTCACCATTGTTGGCCAAGGAGTTGATAATGGAGATGATAAAATTGCAGATGCTGTTGCCCAATCCAACGAAAATGCCATCAATCCCAATCCAGTTGAACCTGAAAAAAGCCAATCACACCCACATGATGCTAATTCATTCATTTGTCTAATTTATTTGCATTACCAAATCTATTACCAAATCGGAACCCACATCAAACCACTTTGATACAATGGGTACGTAGGGTTTAGGGTTTAGGGTCTTTGATACTGGGAGAGAGAAAGATGCCTGGGATATTATTATTAAGCTTGTTAATTTTCTCCTTCTCTTGCAAAGTTTGAACTTGGGAAAAACTCCAAATTAGCACATTGGGCAACAGACACAACTGAACTCTGAAAAAACTGGTTGCAAAACCTGCAATTAATTTTAGAGGGGAGTTCAGCTACGGAGTGTAGTAGTAGTAGTAGTACTAAGTCTTCTCTGCACAGAAGAGTCAGAAACAATGGACAAGGTTCAGGGTTTAGGGTTTAGGGTTTAAGGGTTTAAGGGTTTTTTTGTTTACATACCGGAACCAAGTTGGTGGGCCAGGATGGAGTCTTTCCAAGTCCAGCAAATCCAGGAGAGAGAAGTGATAGTCAGGAACATGTACCCGGGGAGTAAATACCATGCAAAACTGCAAACAGCAGCTATGGCAAAAAACTGAAGCCTACCAACACCCTTTGAATCTTCCTTCTCATGTAAAGCCCTGTTACCACAAAAACAATGAAACCCAGATAATATAATTTGGCCATGATCAAAAGGTGGTGATGATTTTACTTAATGATTTATATTTTTCTTCATTGGTAAGAAATTGCACATGCAGAGTAAAAACTACTGTAACATGAGTCACATACACTCTGATGAGCGCTGTGATTTTTTTACTGCAATTTTTGTTGTATTGGCATAAGGAGAAGATAATCAACACCTGAACACAGAGACGTCAACTAAAGTTGCTGGCCACCACATATTTGCAGGTTCCTATTAAACATATCCAGAAGACAAAAAAGCATGCAGATTAGATCCTTAGAAAAGCATTTTAAGGAGTTGAGTTGACAAGCAATTTTCTTGAATATACATAAACTCTCTCACTCTCTGAAAAAATTCTGAGAATTTGGGGGGGAAAAAAAATGGCAATTCCATCCTATAACTTGTAGTTACAACTGGTTTAATCCAAAACACATCATAAGGATTCAACTTATATTGTGCAATGGCTTTTGAAGTTTTGCAAAGTTACCTTCAATGTCATCAAAATATGTAACTACTACTATACTCATAATTCAAACTCAACATGTGATGCATTGAGGGCAACTCTAATTTAAGCATATTCAATAACAAGTTGCCCAAAAAAAAATTCATTCAAAACTTCCCGATTCAAGAGAATTTTGATTTTTTGGGGTAGAAGGTGTGACCATGCAGTCAGGCAGTATTTGGATTTAGTAACACTATTGTTGGCTTCTATTCATGCATTTTGACTCTACTTATGAAACGCATTTTGTCTACTACCTAACTTTGTATCAAGTTGTAACTTTTGTCTGTTCCACATTCAATAATGATCACCGTGTTTTTATAATTTTATGTCATTGCCTTCTTCTCAATACTTTTGGGGACAATTGAGGGGGAAAAAAAAACAAAAGGTTTAAGGTTGGGAGAAAGTGAGGAAGGAGAGAGGACTTGTGTGTGTGTGTGTGTGCGTGTGTGTGTGTGTGTGAGAGAGAGAGAGAGAGAGAGAGAGAGAGAGAGCATATGTATATACCACAAGGTATTTGCGAAGAAGACCAGCCCATCCGTATCCCAAAACTTGAGTTGTTATTGTCAATGATAAAGCTGCCATGAATGGCATTTCCTGATTCAAACAGAAACATGGCTCACATAACAATGATCAGCACACGATAGAGTAGGAGTTGATGTAGTAGATCAACAGAGTAAAAGAAAGAACGAAAAATATTTGGCACATATTTTCAACACCCAATCTAGTTGTACCCAACAAGTGAAATTATGACTCTAGAAAATGCATCATCTTTTGCACAAAAGTTTGTAAATTTGCTTACACTACATTTTGTGAACTTGGGTACCTAGGCTAGTGGTGGTTTTTAGTACTTCAATACTCATGAAGCCAAAAAACACAAGTTTTACAGTGACTACAATTTTATTTATTTCATTTATTTTATTGCAGGTCATGGGAGAGAAATTCATTCATACCCGGTTGTAAAATGGAGAAAGTTTGATGAGGGCAATAGCTTCAATTGCTTGACTACTACCACTTCCCGAATGTGCTAGCATTGTGATGAGAACATGCTCCTAGGATTGTTCCATCCAAACACGGGTCAATATATGTCATCTAGCAGAATCAACATCTCCAGTGAATGAACAATAATCCTAAGAGAGCAAATTTGCAGTAAGTTAAAAACCCGCATGTTAAAACATTGAACCCCAGCTTAAAAACCTTTGATTCAGAAGAAAGCAAATTATTGTGGACACAAAAATGATGGCAGCTCGATTGATGGGTTTGGTACAGGAGGCTGGAAAAGCAAAAAGGGCAAAAGAAGAAGAAGAAGAAAACAAAAAGAACCTTGATGTTGAAGGGTCCGGGATTGATTTTGATTCCCCTGATTTCCCAATGTGGAAGCACAGAAGCCATGAATCGGCCAAGGTACAGGGACACAATCTGGCCAGCAAGGCCAGAGATGGTAATGGGTGATGTGCGGAAGTGGAAAAACTGTTTAACAAATGACAAAAAGATGCACAACAAAGTCCCAATTGTCCATGTGCGGAATGTGAGTGCTGGTAGTGATGGGTCATCTGTCTCTGACACAGTTAACTTCACTTGTTCTATTTGTGAAGAAGAATCATCTTCGTCATCATCTTCCTGCAGTAAGTAGTGTACCAAAAACACAAAAAGAATTACACACCAATTTCTACATGCAACACACAACTTTTGCAGCACGCCCAGAGAGTCAATTTCTACATGCAACACACAACTTTTGCAGCATGCCCAGAGAGTCAATTTCTACGTGCAACACACAAAACTTTGCAGCATGCCCAGAGAGCTGATTTCTACATGCATTGAACATGTTTTGTTCTAGTCCACCATATGCATATGATGACAATCCTTCTCCTACTGAATAAAAGAGGGAAGGGGGATGAGGGGATGAGGAGAAAAAAAACACCCAAAAAAATGAAAGAAAATTATATTGCACTCACACATTCGATCCTCATCCCAAGAAAAACTGCTCCTCTGGGACTCTCTTGTTCTGGTCACCTGTCTCCTGTCTCCTCCTCCTCCTCCTTGTTTGTCTTTGCTTAACAATCTTCCTTTGCAGTTGCAGCAGCACCAACACCACCATAATCACTCACTCAAGCACATGCAAAAACCCTCTTAGAACTGCACAAATCTGAACATGTGATCTTTGATTTACCCCAAGCCCTACAAAACCCAAATCTACAGGGCACTAATGATATTTTTTTTTTTTGCATATCTTCAGCAATCTAATTTTGTCTCTTTGATCATAATTATATCCAAAATGCTGATTATGGGTTGTTTGTAATTTGACGATGAAGGTTTCAGAGAGAGATCTCACAAACATTCCCATTCGAACTCAATGTTCATCCAACAACATGAACATACGGTATAGGATACCCATTGATCAGATTCTGTGAACCTTTAATCCAGATGGTCAGATTAATTAAATTCACTAGAAAAAAATGGGTTTTTTTTTCGACTTGTGCAATGCAACCATTTTTGTTCAAGGCAACTAATTTTTATCTCATGCAACTAAAATATTAGTTGTATAAGACAAATGACCTTCTATAACACTACAGATTCTTTGCCATCTAAATCACACTTGGTTTTCCTACAAAAATCTTGATTAAAAAAATCTGAAGTGGGGGATCTTGTTCATAATTGTTGAATATGCCAATGTCTTATTTCCCCTGTGTTAAGTATTGTATACACTGTACAGGGGTTTCTATTTTTATTTATTTATTTATATTTATATTTTGTTTTTCAAATACCTCAAGTAGGTCCATTGGTGAGGATCCCCATTACTAAATAGCATTAAATGACCACTTCCCAATTGGGCTGTGTAACATTTTTACAAAAGTGCTGCTACAAGTGTGATGACGACCTAGGTTTAGACATGGCTAATTTAATTAGTTTTATTTCCAAAAAACTAATTAAAAAATCACACATTTTTCATTTTTATTTTTTTCACTTTCTGAACATAAAATCACCAAGTTGCAAAGTTTTGTGACCCAAAAAAAAAAAAAAACTGAGATTTGTATATATGTAAATTTACCAAATTTGTGATTTTATATTCTTATAGAGATTCTCAATGAGCCCTTGTCTAAGGGTCATCCAAAATGCTAAGCCTTACTACAGGCCATCTTGAAGCTTTAATGTAGATTATACTCCTGATATGGTGGGACACAAGTGATGAAGCTCAAGATTGATGTGGCCAATACTTTCTACAAAAGCAAGAATTATTGGCTAAGTAGAGTCTCAATTTCAGAAGGTTTAAGATGTGTTAAACTGATGTGTTGTGTATAAGTGTGTACCAGATGTGAAGGAACTTACAAAAGCAGATTTGGGTGATCCTGGAAACTGATGTCAGGTATTCATTTCTGAAGTTAATTTGTTGTTGGAACCCAATTTGATGCAAATGGGATTCCAGATTTTTCTTGTTTGGGTTGTTTATCCCCCAAAGAGCAGAGTCAGAGTCTCTGCAATCTCGTCTTTGGTGTGTGACTTTGGTTGATTTTTTATATGTTGGGCACCGATCTAGTAGTGTCAAAGAGTGTCTCTGCAATCTCATCTTTGGTGTGTGACTTGGTTGATTTTTTATATGTTGGGCACCTATCTAGTAGTGCCAAAGAGTGTCTCTGCAATCACATCTTTGGTGTGTGACTGTGTTGATTTTGATAGTGTTGGGCACCGATCTAGTAGCACACAGCAACCATAAGAAGAGGAGATTGAAGGTCTATGATGCACTACTTGAAATGTCTCTCATTTTTCTTACTATGCTTGCCCTTAGACATTGGACTCATGTTGATCATATTGAGCTTCTATGGTCAAGATCGAACCTCGTTCACTGAAGTATTAAAATGATGGACTCTTAGCTGTAAACTCTGAGAACGCAGAGATTTCCATTCACCCATGCAATTATGGGAATGACTAGGGATAATTATATGAAATACCCTCGTCAGGCTTTCAATTGAAATGGTGTAATATTACAAAGTTATTTCAAAGTTCCATTGGTGTTCAACATGTCTGCAGAAATAGATTTGTCATTGAAATTTTTTATCAAAATACCAGTTGCATGCAATGTGTATTGTCTTTCCTTAATGGCCATGTAACAGTATGGACAAATCATATGATTGGTATACTAATAAATCATATGTTGCCACAACTGTTAGTGAGGTTCACAAAATGTTTTCATGAGAGCTCCAAGAGCTAAACTCATAACTTGCTGGACATGGAGAACTAAGACAAAAAGGTAATAATGAGATTCCACCACAACTTGCAAATCCCAACCTTGGAGAAACTACAACCCTTTCATTCACTACACATCACAAATTCTCACCACCACAAGGACTTGGACAAAGCATCTGTAGATTCCACCAAAATAACTTACAAACCCAAATCTCAAAAGAACCACAAATTATCAGATCCCAACATTTCTGTTTACAATGGGAATGGAGCACAGGGTAAAGCAAATTTAGCCACAGAGTTAAATGATGTGGATATAGCTCTTTTCCAACAAATAAAATATTTAAAGCAAAATCTGATGTGCCCAGAAAGCAAAAAAATACACATCATCATCAACAGTCCCAAGGCCAGTTAACAATCCAGCCATTTGGAAGGGAAAAAAAACTTGAATCCCATAATGAAGATGGCCACAAAATCAAGTTCCAGAATTGCAAGATCAGCAAGTTTCAAGTATTGAAAGTTGCAATATTAGCAAGCCCTAAAATTGCAAGATTAGCAAGTTCAAATTCTGAAAATTGCAGCAGTAGAAAGTTGGAAAATTGCAAGATTAGCTGCAAAACAAAAGAAGGGTCACTAAAACAGTTTGAGAAGGCAGAATTTCTGAGACAAAATCTTGCCCCCAACAGCAGCAAATAAATGATGTCAAGAAATAACCATCTCACTCCCAAAGCTTGCTAAAATAGGTTCCATTAGAGACTACCCAAAAAATGAGCTCAAATGGAGAAGAAGAAGAAGAAGAAGAAGCATATGGTTTTTGTCTACTCTTAAGTAGTCTTCTTCTTTGTCTCTCCAGCAACAGTTTCTCCAGCTTTGTTCTTGGAATCTAGTGCAGTAGTAGCAGCTTCCATTTCATAATGCTTCTTGAATGTGCGAGGAAGGTACACAGGGAGAAGGAAGAAGAAGAGGTTGTAAGTCCAGAGAATCAAGTTGGAAGCTGCTAGAGCTCGACCAAATAGGATCCATTGAGCAGCTGTAAGAGGCATTCCAGTCCCATGTTGTCCAACACTCTCCAATCCTTTGTTTAGGTCAGTCTTCAACCAAGTCATGAGTGTGAAAAGCCTCCTGGTGTTGTAAAAGATGGGTATCAGGGCGCGGATCGGAAGTGACACTCGGTTACGTCCAAATGCTACATTCTCAGATAAAATCTGACAAGCGAAAAGAAACAGATGTGGGGAAGCAGTTCTTAATGCTTTTTGATCACCGTGCACGAAAGCTCCAAGCACATATCCCACCGGAACCACCAACCCAACAAAGGATGAGAAGAGTAAGTACTTTCCCATCACGTATTGGTTGCTGGCCATCACATTCGGAGGTGGGCTCGATGACACAGGAGCCTTGAACACTAGTGAGTTCATCAAGAACATATAGATCGATGTCAGGACTACGAAAGCAAGGTCCTCTGCTGGGACTAGACCACTCGCAGACAGGACGACGACAAGCGCGATCACGTGAAGCTGTAGCAAGGAAAATTTTCCAAGGATCCCGTGTTTCCGCTTTCTCTGCTCTGAGATTTCCTGTTGTACAGACAGATATCACATCCAGGTCGTGATAAGCAAACCCTAATTTGAGAGCGCCACTAGTACAACGTGAGATTGGAGAAAGAAAAGGAAAATGCCGGCAAAACGGCAGGCTGAATTCTCTTGGTTGATCTTATTAGCACTTAACCTGTGAACCTTTTCTTCATCTGGAAACTCCAAACTGTTGAGAATGCTCAATGTGGAACTGGGAGAGTATTGTTGGAACACACACACACACACACACATATATACACGGGTTGTGCAAATGTACTTACTTTTTGCTTTTCAGGAGGGAGCATCGGGATCCACTCTAGCATCATATTCTGCAATCTTATCCCCAGCCGGCAACAGCTCCGCCATCACGGCAACGCCCTAAGATGATGATGCTCCTGCTGCGACCAAGCAAGCAAGCAAGCAAACAAACAGTCAGCTCAAACTTCCAATTTCCTGAACCAAAAGGGGCGAAACTGGTCTTGTTTTGTTGAGGATTCACAGGGCCAGCGTGAGGAGAAATGCGAAGGGAAGCGGAAGAAACCGAAATTGACAAATGTTTGCAACGCGATTGGTAAGATAGAGAGATGGCGGAAAGCGTCGTAGAAATGGACACCAAAGCAACGGCGGCAAAGCAGCAAACACCATGCCGAGGACCATGAAGAGCTTCGTCCCCGCCCATGCCACGTGGCTTGTGTACAATAATCTTCTGGAAAGCAACGTACCCTAGACTTCCACGTAGCATAGGTCTACGTGACACGTGTCAAGTGGTTCTCCGGGGCCCAACCCGCTTCATCTCCGGGTGCAATTGGCTATTAAGGCGATGACGGTTAACGGGCTGGCAAAATAGGGCCCACCCACCTGGCACAATCGCCAACTACGTGCGCCAAGTACCTATCTATCTATCTAGTGCGTTTTCGGACTCACAAGTAAAATAATAGAAAATAGCCTAGAGAAACAAAACAAGGGGCCTTGCCATTTTACATTTAAAAAGGATCTTAAGGAGGCAAAAGAAGAATTATGGAAACTCAAATAATTTCACCATGCCAAAATACAATCTTCCAAAAATCCTCTAAAACAAACCCAACAATCCTTCAAAATATTATAACTATATAACATAATCTCAAGTTTCAATTACACAAGCCAAAATTATCATCTTTCAAAAATCCTCATATAATAAAATAGACCTGTTATTATTATTACCTAGTAGGGACCAAAATCCCTTCAGCTTCTATACTCTATAATGAAATCTAAACACAACAATATCCTTGCCTTCTTGGTAGGCAAGTCCAACAAAAGTAAAGGATTTTTCTTGGGAGTGGAGGTGGGTGTTTTGGAGCATACCAACTTCCACCTTTTGGTTGGGCATGGGAAAATATAATCCGTGATTCCATGAACTAAATTTTTTTTTTTTAAATGATGACATGGCATTTTATTCCACATCATATTAACCTGGGACCTCATATATCCATGTCATAATTTTAAAATTAAAAACTATTTAGTGTAACATGTGACTATCTCGAAAATGACTAAAAAACATTTCACAAAAAATGTCCTAATTATATATTTTTTACCAAAATCATATAAGTTGCATGTTAGTCAATTTTGTCATATTTCATTAAAAACCTAGTGAATTATGATAGTGGAAAAAAACAAGATTTCTTCTTGTGTTATGACAATGTGGACAAGGGTTGTCCATAACCTAATTTGGCCTAAGTATCCACACATGTTAACATTGACATTTTTGGGCACATTTGTAGTCTAGCTACAAATCAATGCCCCCTCACCCTAGCAAACATCTAATGAATTTGCAATTCATAATAACTATGTTGCTTCATCTACATGAACATTTTCAATTGTCATTATTTCAAATGTAGATGTTGGAAGCCAAATCAAAGATCATTGTGACTTGAAAATTGAGGTTTATTTTGAATCTATTTAAACATGTCTCTCTTCAAGTGTAATTTTATTTTGCCATTCATGTACAGCAAGATGAATCATACACTAATACAAATGATTAATTACACAATTCTATAAAAAAATTGCAACATATATTTTAATGATGTCAAAAAAATTACATTTTTTTCCTTTGTAAAAGTAATTTGGTGAAATTTTGAGTTTAAATAGTTGGATTACCCCCCCTCTACCCCAACCAACATTTTTTTTTGGTTTCAAATTCAAGGAAAAATGTAAACAACAAAAACATTGCCAAAAAAATTGAGATAAAAATTTTCAAAAAAAAAGGTTACTCCTAACAAGTAAAAATATAAAGGTAATTCTAATCATTCTAACATTAAACAAATAAACAATTACAACATCAAATTTATTTGAAAAATTTCAAGTTCAATCTTTGAGATCATTTTAAACCTATCCAAGTTTTTTGAAAATTTAAAATAAATATTATTGATGTAATTGAGTGTTTTTTTTGCGTGATGAATTTCCACCATTTTGCAAACATAAGAATGGTCATTAACATCAACAAAAAAAAATTAATTATTTTTTGAATAATTAAAATTTTAATATTTAAAAAATGATTTAATTCTACAATGGGTTCTAGGACTTGTAACCAAAATATATTATTTTTTAAAAATTTACTCCCATATATGGCTTATAGCCAACACATGGCTAAATTATTTTTTTTATGATCTTGAAGAAGATTACATAATTGAAAAAATAAAAAGCTTAAAAAATCATTGATGTCATTATTATTATCACCATTTATAATCCATTCTTTTCTTTTAATGAAATTTTTTAATTCATCTCTAAATATTTAAACATAAACTTGTAACAAAACTAGCTTTAGATTTTTGATGAACCATGTTTAAAATTTAAAAAATAAATATAACATATTGATATTATTTAATAATAATAATTTAAAATTTAAAAATAATCATTGCTTTTAACATCAATTTTTTTCATACATCGAGATTAGAAAATGGAAAAAAATTAAGGATATTTTTTGGGGTTTTTTTCGTGTGACATCATGGACATTCATAATAATAAACTTGTTCATGATGCCTAAAAAAAATAGGGGAAAAACATACATTCTAATTTACATAAATGTACAAGAATTTAATATATGAAAAAATAAAATAAAGTTTACATGCATCCTAAACTTTGCATGCATGAACAATTTGACTTAATCATTAACCCACTCAAATATAAATGTAAGACTTGCCAAGTTTTCATCCATCCATTTCAAAAAATTGTGATGAGTGCAAAATACAAATCATGAATAATGGATTTAACAACATTCAAAGTGAATGATTCAACACATGTGAAAATGTTAATAATTCAAAATATGCAAAAAAATTCACTAACCTAATCAAATATAAATGTGAAGCATTAAATTGTTGTGTGTGTTTCAATATATACTAATAAGTGTAATATGCAATGTTTGAATAATGATTTCAATAAGTTCAAAATGGATGATTCAACTCATGTAAATATGTTTATAATTCAAAATATGTGAAAAAAATCATTTAACCATTCAAGTATAATTGCAAAAAATTGAGTTGCATTTGTTTTAGGATATTATAATAATTACAATATGCAATTTATGAATAATGATTTCAACATATTAAAAGTGAATAGTTCAACTCATGTACACATGTTGATAATTGAAGAAATGTGAAAAAAAATCACTAACCCATTATATGCATTGTGTAAATAAAATTAAAGATTACTTCAATTTCCACATCAACAATTTGAAATTATTAAAAAATTAAATAAGGTTCAAATTACACTCATAAATGAACAACATAATGAACATAACAACTATGAATAATATTCACCATTAATTAGTGCAACAAGCACTTATAAATTTTAAATGGCCAAATGTTGTCAAAATGTAATCAAATCCAACAATAGGTGCAATGTGTGGGGGTGGACAATGATAAGATTTCTTGTGCAATTTCATTTAAAGATGCATGATGTTTTCATGTATGAAAATTGTAATGACCTTGTACCAAAACAATAATACTTGGTTGCAACTCACAACCAATTAGTCACATAACCAAATCATGGCCTTATGACATTGGGGTTAGAGTGTTGAAATCATAATTGATCAACGTGATGATCATTTCATTTTTCCACACATTGGCCCAACAACTTTGATCGCCCAAATAACAATCACATTTCTTGGGATGTCATTACAAATGCATGAAAGGACAAGTTCAAAAATAATTCGTACCCATTGCCATGGTTAGCCCCTATGCAATTCACCTTAAGACCCAAACTTTGAATAGACAACAACTTTTTAAAGCTAGTTAAACCAAGCAATGTGTATATAAACATGAAAATACAAGCTCATAAGTAGGCACATGAGAGGATATTAATAATGCAAATTCAAGATGACCACTTTGATGGGACTTAAGATTTTAAGGGAGGTCAATATGTCAATTGACAACAT
>Ga0209611_10012195_pt1 | contig 12142 bp, 6 predicted proteins | sample S1TSphgellanicum_3_FD_187693 | JGI IMG/M metagenome (GOLD analysis project Ga0209611, IMG submission 187693) | Host-associated microbial communities from peat moss isolated from Minnesota, USA - S1T2_Fc - Sphagnum magellanicum MG (SPAdes) (version 2) | ecosystem: Host-associated > Plants > Peat...
AAAAATGTTGAAGTTTTATTCCTTTTTTTGGAACTCAAATTGTGAGTGAACCCTTCATAAGAAAATATCTTCTAAATATCCATTATCATGCATCAAACGTGGACAAGTGTTGAAAATTGTTAGATTGTGATAGTATTTTGTTTACATTGTATACATTGCTTGCATTTGCCATGTCCAATTGTTTGAGCTTGTAATACTACCTACATCTATTCACCAATTGAATGCCCTCCAAGAGCTTCATTTGTGGGGGTGTTTGAGCTTGCAAAAATAGATGTATGTCTATTGACGATTTGAGTGCACTTTGAAAATTCATAATTTAATATGGGGGTGTTTGAACTTGCAAGAATTAGTCCTACATCTATCGGTTACTTGAATGCAACCCAAAAGCTTCATTTGTTAGTACATGCATTCGAAGTGGACCAAAAATAACACATTAAAACTTCCAAAATCCAACACATAAAGGCCTATTGTGGATGTCATGTAAGAAAATATTAATCACATGATCCAAATAATGCAATTTACATATGGCCATTTAGTAACAATTAATTCTACAAAAAAACTATATTATAATATTTTTACAACAAAATCTATATATCTCAAAATGTACATTCTAAATTTTATTAAAAAAAACATATTGCAACAATGATTTTGTACATCCTACACATAGTTTTTTCATGATTGATAAAACAACCATTGTTGTTATAGATGAATAGCATGGTAGGTGGTAACCTACATGAAGTAATGAAAGTAATATCTATTGCAATGCCCCTTTTCATGATTTTAAATCATGTTTACTACCTTTGTTGGCTTGCAACAAGGTAGGTGGTAAGTGATAGGCAACATGTAGGGCTACAACAACAATTACAAGCCTCATAACACCTTTCCTTGTGTTTTCATTTTCATTCTTGAGGTCTATTACAAATGATTTAGTTTATTCTTTTTCATATTATGTTTTCTAAACAATTGGTTTCCAAACCCATTCAATATAGCCTTTTAAGACCCAAAAAATATTGACAACCCAAGGAAGAACATCCTTGGATTCTTGCACACTTGCACAAGTGTGGGATGGAAGTGAATCCCAAGCATTTTTAAGTGAAAATCATTTTGAAAGTTGGAGTTTTGAAGTGTTTTGAATCTTTGCGACAAAAATGTAAATAATAAATTAATTCCCCAATATATTATTGTAAAGGTCTTGAAGTGTAAATATCAAAAGTGGATTCACACTTTGCAATATTTGGAGTTTTGAATTGAAAGTTATGGCCAAAAGAAAGGTCATGAATCAAATTCACAATTTGATTTTTGACAATTAAAACCTAAGAACATGGATCAAATGACCTTTGATTGAGGTGTGCAACATGGCATTGGAAATATCTTGTCAAAAATTACAACTTTGTAATATGAAATTTTTGGATCAAAATTCATATGGAAATTTTATGACCCCATAAAATCACGAGATTCATAATTTGGGAATTCAAGAATTGCACTTGAGAGTTGCAAGGATTTAAACCATTTTGATGCAACCTAAACCACCAATCAAAAAAATTATTTATAAGGAGGAAGGGTGGTGGTTTCTTTCCAAATATAAGTCATGTGAGTGTAATGAGTCCAAAACAAGTTTGTGACTAAAAATCAATTCCATTTACATTAACCACCTACATTGTTTGGCTTATGGGGGTGACTTATCCATGAGATTCTTATGATTATCAAATTTTCCAAGTCCCATTTTAGATCTTTTATAAGTGTAAGGAGCTAGGGAGAATGCCCCCAAGTTTTCCTTCTTTTTCCCTTTTTTGGAACATTATCATCAACTTAAAGGTTTATACGCAATACCTTAAGACGAACTTAAGGGCATGACAAGTTCCAATGTTGGTAAATGATTTTGTTTTTTTTCATAACATAAAAGGGGGAAAGTTGGGAGAAGGGGGGAATTTTTCATAGGCATGAATTTTTTTTTGTTTGACTTAGGGAAGCAAATAACTAGATTTTGATTTTTTTTTTGAAACCCAATTATATTATTACATTATTGTTTGAATGGTAATTTTGGTCATCAATTTCCCTAGTTATTTTGTTGTATTACATATATGTTATGTGTAAAGGTTGGTTTTGAAATGCCCAATTTAATAACCTTTTGGTATATTATCAAGGTAGATTTTTGTATGCAAAACTTAACCCCCAAAATAAAAATCTTCATTCTTTGTGTAGTTCTCATAATTGCCAATAAGATTGATCAAAAGTTGAAAGTTGAAAGAACAACCAAAAGTGAAATTAAGATTGGAAAAATGTAACCAAACAAAAAGTGACAATTCAAAAAACTTGTTGGGACAAAACATGGAAGGGTACAAATCAATTTTTGGTTTTAATTTGAGCAATGAGTGGGTTAGATATAACAACATAGGGTGTAGGAATTGAAATGACTCATGGAATTGGCATTTGATGACACATATTTGATCATCTTGGAATTTCATTAAGAGTGAGATTATTATTTCACATAAAGGTTTTGGAATGCACCTTGTATTATATGCTTGCAATATTTGATTCATTTAAAGTTTCAATTTGATCATATTGGTATATCTAAACGACCTCATATTGATTCCAATTTATGTTATGTATAATGGTACATTTGTTGATTGGGTTGAAGGAACTCAATCAATTATTTCATGAGGACATGGTTGACATTTTTACCATTGGCTCCTCTTTGGAGGCAATAATTTTTGTGTTGAGGAATAATATTTGAAATCCCAATAACTTTGCACATGACTCCAAGGACCTTGACCTTTTCACAACTATTTCTTTGCTAACGATTTTTTAAATGGCATAAAATATATTATAATATGATGCATTACATGGACCACACATACATATCTAACTTGTTTGACTCATTGGAAAATATGAAGGCAATGATTGGGTATATGTGAAGTTAGTTGTAATTAATTTTAACAAATTATTTCTTGACTTGCCAATTTTCAATGCTTCACAGGTGTTCAATCCTAAACATGATCTTGATAATGCGCCTCAATTTCTCTACATTTATTTATTTATTATTTATTAAAATTTTAATTGCAGGATGATCATTATTCAATAACTCATGCACAATATCTTTAAACTTTAAAAATGATGAAACTATTTATCATGGGTTGGAAGATCCTAAAATGACAAACAAACAACCTTCCTAGATAGATTGGTGTGTATGCTTGCAAAAATGCATATCCAAATTCAATGATGCACTCTTCAAAGCTAAATTACTCTAATGGTGAGCAGAGGGGTGCAATATGTGCAAGGTGGACTAGGACCACAACATCATGGCACAACAAGCATCCAATAATGAAATGTGGGTTGTTAGAAAATCAGACATTGGCCCCCCAGGTAAACCCACAATGGTACTTTAACCTTTTTGAATGAAGCCTCTCTCATTATTATATTTAGCCTGAAAATGTCAAATTTAAACCTAGAGACCCCAATTCAGTCTTGGGAAGAGGTCTATATCAGTGTTCAACAGTTTTAAAAAGGAGGGATAAATACCCAATGATTATCAATTGGGTATATACCCACTTATTCCTTGGTTTTCAATATTTTTCAAATAACCAATTTTGATATAATAACCATGGGTTTTGAAATTAAAAAAAATCAAAGAACTTTCCTAAGCTCTGTCAAATTTTTTGGGTCAATTCATTCATGACAATTGTTTTTTTTTGAAGCTTTTGAAATAGTAACTAGAACCAACATTTCTTTGATTATGATTTTTTTCAAAGAATTGAAACTGACAATTTCTGGATTTTAAAATATAAAGAACTGGAACTGGCATTTCCTTAAAAATTCAAAGAACTAACCAATACTAATCCATATAATGCTTATAATCAACTATTTAAGAAATGGGCTTGGGGTTATACCATGGTACAACCTTGGGTTTACCCAATTCCTTAGACATGGTCATAATAAGTTGATGCACAATGTTCACAAGGATATAAGAAGTTGGTAGAAAATTTTTGATTAAGAAAAAATTATAGTAAAAGTTGCCAAGGATGGATTATGGTCAACTATAGACTTGAACTTCAAACTTTGGGTAGGAATTGTGTGTTTGGACAATCTTTCTTATTTGCACTTTCCTTTTCATGAGTGTTTGTTGTTCCCTCACCCTAAAAGGGAAAAAAATACACACTCTAGAACCCTATGGCCTGGAAAAAGGTCTAGATTAATCTAAGGTTATATAGTGTTAATTCAAAGATTTTATAATTAAATATAATTATACCTTATGATTTACACATTGTAAAGAAACAAAGAAACAATTTTTAAAAATATATATATTCTTAAACATCTACAATGGTAGAAAATATATTCCTATCCTTGCTACCAACCCCCAAAGTAAGGTGTGAAAAAGTTTCCAAAAAGGTTATGAACTAAATCTCATTGGTTTTACCAATGATCCATCACAACAAGGGGTTTCCAAATTCTCCCTCCAAACTCCCTTATTATAAGAATAACTTCTATATCTCTCTAGTCCCCTTCCTCCCACTTTCCTCTTTCCTTCTCATTTCTCATCATTTGTGTATATATCACAAAAACAAACCTCCTTTAGATCACAATTAGTTGGACTAGATTACTTGATGATGGGGTGGTGGACCCAAAACCAACTAGCAAGAACAAAAAAGTGAACAAGTGGGGTTGGACTAGTAGGAAACCCTCACAAAAGACTATGGTGGGGTTGGCCAAGCCATCATCGTTATTTGATGAAAATCTTCAAATGGTTTATTTAGTTCACCAACTTTCTCTAGGTGAAAACATGGTAATGTATACACAAAAAGTAATGAACTAGTGCAACAACATTACTCTCAAAGGATCCCCCCCTTGTATACCAAATTCGGAAATGACTATGATATCCCCATGTCTAAAAGCCTTCAAGAAATATAATGGAGATGGGCATGTGTAAAACTAATGAACAAATAAGAAAAGTTAATCCAAGGTACTAGTACAAAATTTCAACTCTTGAAAAATGGTTGTTCGAAATACTAAATTAAATGCGTTCCAAACATCCATTTGTAATACCACCCGCTTCGAATGTAAATCCAACACAACTCTAACCCCATGAACCATTGTCTTGCACTTGCTTGACATTGCCACCTCAAATTGATGTGGACTAAAATGCTTTGCAAATGTGTCCTTGAATGGATAACCAATGTGCGAACAACTAAACGATAAATCGCCTTTCCAATCATGATGGGTCAAATGCCTCTAGCTTGTTTTCTTAAAACCAATAGTCATGTTGCAACAAATAGGCGTGATATTGATGGAGGAACATGACCATGAGCGATGTGCACACATATCTAAAAAATAAATTCAAAGCCACTAGCAAAGTCATTAGGGACAAAACAATATTGCAAAAGTTCATACACCATATTCGAAAGACTATTGGATGAAAGACATGGTGAATACATCACAACATAAATAAATGCCTTTCTATCCAAAACAAGATCCATCTTTGGATTAAAATCATCAACAAAAGGGGGGAGGTCAACTTCAACCAATGGATGAAAATGGTGAAGGGTTGCAATAGTCTTAGCTGATGGGGCCGCATGAGTGTAGGGAGCCAATGCACGTATTACTCAATCATATTCCTCTACATTAGCAAGTGCCTTTGTGTGATGAAATTGTGCTTATGGAGGTGGAGTAGGATGTAGTGTCATCTCTGAAGATTTCTAGGAAGCCAATGTGTATGCTCTTATTGTATGTTCCTCTTGTAATGTTTCCCAATTCCTTGCCATGTATCGGTGCAAATGGGTGTGAGCATCTTGGTGGCCTTTTTCACCACCTTATGGCAGAAATGACAAATATCGAGAATGGAAAAACAAAAATGCATGCCAAGTTGTTGTGTTAGATGGATCAATGGCCAGCTAAACTAAAGGGATCCACAAAACATGTTAAACCTTAACACAAAGAACATATGGAATATAATGGTTTGAGTTGGGGCGTGGTAAATCAAAATGGAAAGCATTGCTCATATTTAATGATGCAATCCATGTCCAAGTCAAAGGAGGAGGAGGAGATAGTAATGCCAAAAGCATTGGCACCTCAAAAATTAACGACTACTTATGTGTGGTGCATGATGTTTGGTGATGTGCTAAACTCGTTCTTGCTACGTATATAATCAAAATAAGGACAAGGAACACACAAACACTATTGATGGGATGGGTAGGCCCCTAGTGTAGGTATATATGATTAAAAAATAGCACATGACTGATGATGTAGACAAGGTGTGAAATGCAAGGACAAATTAAATGCAACTAAAGAAATTGGATGAAGCAAAGTAGATGCAATGGGAATCATTAGGTGAAAGGGTGGAGATGTCTTATGATAATCCATGCAAGTTGTCACAATATTAAAATTTTGTTGTGATATTCATCAACACTTTGATGACAATAAAACTATAGGGCCTGCCATGACCATACGCACTAACTAATGAAGCCTCAAACCCTAAACCATCACAAAGAAACCCCCTTCTAGTTCTACATCTATTAAAGTTTCCTATAGAACCTTTGCAATGGACTAATTACCTTCACAAAGAGGTTTTTTACCAACAATACAATCCACTTAAATGGCTCATTATACAAAAGTACATGCCATTCCTATTAGGGTTTTTTTGTCCCTCCCACGCATGCTCATAAAAGTTAAAGGGGCTATGGCTATCCTAAAGCATGGTTAGTGATCATGCAAACAATAAAATGAAAAAGAATGAAGTCAAAAGGAAAAAAAACTCGTAAACTGCCAAAAGATCTCTAAAAACATTGGTGATAAAAACATTGTCATTTGTGCAACATAGCAACAATTTTAGCTCCTCCCCTCAGTTTCTTTGCAACCCAAACTTGAAAGGCTTGTAGAGTCTGTAAAGGTTTTGTGCCAACAAGTACAATCTAGTGTTATTTTTTGTCAGAACTCGGAAGTGTTACTTGTTGGCGAATTGTGTTAAAGGATTACTAAGGTCAAGTTAGGGTTTTGTACAAAACTTCAATAAAACTCAAGGTGTGGTATGTGTAGGAAATGATGACCTTGTTATTTCCTTCCTCCTTTTCCTTGCATTTTGCTGCTAGAGCTTCCTCTGCTTTTGTCACACGTGCATTATTGTTTCATGGTGCAATAGTGGTGCTTTGGTCATGTGTAGGGATTTGTGCATTGGCCACTTGTGGTATTTGTCTTGAAAGCCTTGAATTTTTTTTTTCTTTGTTGCAAATCTATAATTGATCATAAACTCATCTACTGACATCATATTTGATTTGGTTCATTTTAATTAATTTCTTATTCCACAATAGATCCCAATTGCTTTTGTTATTTTCTTATTATTGCAATAGACCCACCCAGTTTCTTCTCTTATTTTTTTACTCTGAAGAGATAAATAAATCATGATGAAAACCTACCAACCATAATTAACCAAAACACCCAAACAAAGGGGAAACAAGGAACAAAATGGAAAGACCCAAGTCTAAGAAGACAAATGAACCACCTAAAAGGGCAAACCAATTGATCCAATTATTTACTTGCTCACCCTTTTGTTTATTTACTCATTGTCAGTTTTGATTACTTTTCTTGGTTTCTTACTCGTAATAGATCCAATCACTTGCTTGTTTATTTAACTTACTCATAGCGGATCTAATTATTTCATACCTACCAGATGACTAGTGGGGTCCAGACTCTAGACATTCATACTCTCTTCCCTCTAGCAACTTAGTTTGTTTATTATAACAAAACAATTTTTTTCTAGAAAGTTTTTCTTACGAAGTTTTATTTTTTCATTTTTTTCTTTTACAAAGGGACTTTTTAATTTTTATAACACAAATCTAATTCACTAATGTTAGTACCATACCAACAACCATAGTTTGGCATATTAATCATTCTTCAAATGGTGTGCAAGAAAAAAAGGAAAAATAATGGAAAGGAGAAAACAAGGGGAAAACATCTCCAACTTCCCTTTCCCTCTACAATGAGGAAATTGTCATAATGATTTCTTAAAATTTCTTAAAATAATGACCCTCCAAGGCTTTTAAGGTTTTGGTTTATAAATTAACATGTTTTCGCTTTTTTAAGTAGTTTTTAAATTTTTATTTTATAATGCAATATCATGATCTCTTAAATCACCATCCAAGAAAATGGTTTTTTCCTTTGGATTATAGTATATCACAAGGAATTATTATGATAACTGGAACCCCGTGATTGGGGAAATTTTTCTAAATTGATCCAAGGTTATGTAGTTTAGTTGCACTTGGCTTTTGTGTTCCTTTGCACAACCAATGAAAATCAATTAACATAAGGTCATAATATTAATATGTTTAAATTACTAATATATTTTGTAATTAATAATATTTCCATTTCCATTAATTTCAATAATTTAGTTTAAATTTGTATTTTAATGAACTATCATATCAATTCACATACTAAAATGTTAAAGATGCCAAAATGAAACAATAGTTCAAATAAAATAAATATAAAAATGACATCCATGTACAATAAAATATGGAAGAAGCAAGATGAATTTTTTTTATCATTCTAATAGTTGGTAGTTCATATTTATATGAAAGATGAAGATTATCAAATTTAGAAGATATATAAACCATTTGATTTCATCAATTAATTGTGTTTGTTCTATGACAACATCTTCATCTTCAATCCTTTTTTACAATGTAAATAATAATTTTAAAAACATTCATAAGTTACAAATATATTTAAATTCATACATACACCTTGCAAAACAAAGGGTCATATGTTGAATTCATTCAATTTTGTAATGAGTTCACACTCAAAACAACATATGATCTAAAAGATATTGAATTTAAGTAATTAAAATTCAACAAAAATCCAAAATATGAAAAAAAAACTTTTCAAAGTTTGTCACATTAAGATTTCCATAAGGTTTCTTATTACACTTTTGGTATTCTTAAAATGGAAGCTTTGAAATTCATTATTTTTTAAACAAACATGTGTTGAAATTACTTTTGTTTTATAATAGTCAAATCACTATAAGAAAATCATGTATGTTGCAACTAGGCTATCTAATTGTAATTTAATTCTATCTGACACTTTTTAGTTGTAATCTAGTTTTATTGGACATTTTTTAGTTGCAATGAACAAGTTGCAACAAACATAATTTTTCTCATAGTGAATGTATAAGTAATTTTGGAAATATTATGAAAATATTAAATCATGCGTGCTTTCTATGCCCCATGAATTTGTTGTAAGGGTTGCAAATTTATCTCAATGCATGTCATTAATTCAATCAAAATTCATTTTTAATGTATTTGAACCATATTCAAAACCTGAAGGGGACATTTAATGTTATTTTTGTGACCCACGTGCATCAAACAACTATTTTTTAAGGGGTATTAGGTTTTGGATTTATATTTTTGTGCACATTATTATTTTCTAATTTTTTAGTATGCACATATTTTAGTCACCTTATATTTGTTTATAATTTTTTTGGCATCCATTTCAACACCTTATACTAATTTAACTTTTTAGTTTCAAACAATTTAGAACTAGAAAAGTTTAGAACTGAAAGCAAAAATGAAACTATGGAAGTGCAAGCAAAATATTTTGACTAGGTACTTGTTACATTTTTTTTACTTGTAAAACTAAAAAATATAGTTTTCAAAACTTTTAACCTTCCTTCAACATCTCAAATCAAATGGAACTTCTAAATTTCCTCATCCACATCTTTAGCCTCCCTCCAATTAGCTTTTAAAAAACAATTGTACAAAAAATTGTCATTTGGACTTGAAAAAGTACCCCAAAAGTATCCCCAAAAATTGTGTTAATTTTTGAAGGTTATGAATGAATTTCAATATGAAAAAAAATTCCATTGACAAATTATATATAAATGTTCACCACATCAATATTGAAGGCTAGAAAAAAAATAAAATTTACAAACAATATTCATGTACTTTCACAGACTTAGAATTTATTTTTCAAATTGTTAAAAAATCAAAGGTCCAATTCAAGTGCTTGCAAGTGCATTGGAAAAACATAATTATATAAATTTAACTTTAAAAAATAATGCCAACAATAGTTAAGAAAGAATGTACCCAAAAAATTGATATTATTTCATAAATTCATTTATTTGTTATTCTTTACATAACAAAGCTACTTTTTGGACTACTTTATCATGCTTTCACACATGGAATGTAATTGAAATGAAAAAATCTGCAATTTACAAAGTTTTATTAATCATAATTAATCAAAACATTATTTCACAATAATTGAATCTACAAACAACTAATACTTTAAATCTTTAATGTACATGCTATTTTTTTGTAAAACATTTTTAATATTAGAATTTACAAATACACTATATTTGTCATAAATTTATTTTCAAAATATACATAACTTTATTTTTGAATTAGTTAACTTATAATTTATATTCGACAACCAATATATTGCATCCTATATTTCTATTGACGTATTTTTTACTTTTTTCAAATAGTGTCCCCTCGTGGTTCAAAATATAGTTCTTGATTTCAAATTACACATTCCTAACATATTTAATAATTGATGACATCAATTGCATGTAATTCTTACATCACATGTTTTTCAATCAACAATTATTATGTATCACATTAAAGTTTTCAAAACATTGAAAATCCTTTATGCATGTTAGTTTTTAAAAATGTGTGATTCACATTCAGATGCAAATTTGTAAATTTCATTTTTTCATTCAACATATACAATTTTAAACTTAATGACTCATTAAATGATATATTGTTTATGTTTTGAAACATCAATTTACAATTATAGTGGTAATTATTGACTTAAACATCATGATCATTGATTGTAAAAGTCCTAAATTGAACCTAAATTTCAACATTTAAAAATGTCTTGGTGTATGTTAAATTTTTAAATGACATTCCATATCCATACATTTTTAAGAGTTTCAACTTTTGTTTAATTCATGGTTTGACCATAAGTTCAAATTTTTGGCTATAATTTTCAAAACAAGATAAAATCATAGTAGAAAAGTTGAAAGATAAAGAAAAGCTAGCTCAAGAAGAACTTTTAGAAAAATAAATAAATAAAAAAGAAAAGACAAAGACATGTAGAGAACAATGTGTCTTTTCATACTTAATTTAGCCAAACAAAAATGTGTGTCCAAAGCCACAGACTTTGGATAAATCCAGAGAACAAGAAAATAACATAAATCATAATTATATGTAACGAGTAGACATCTCAATTGATCAATGAGTAGTTAAACAATGCTCAAATGTTTCAAACCTTGACATTGTTCTTATTATTATCTTAAGTAATGGGGGCATTCCCACAAGGGTTTGACTAATCCATAATTTGTATAAGAGTCACATTTTTTTGGGTGATTAGTTTAATTGATTGCCTATTGTAATGGTGGCGAGAGAGACCATGGGCTAGTGGCCAAATGAAACACACATCCACTTACAAGGTGACCATGAATACCAATCATGTTAAACAACTATGTTATCTTGCTTTCATATTTTCAAAATGAATTGAAGTTGAAATACTTCTCACAAAAATTCCAAATCTTGAAGGTTTAAAATTCTAAAAAATAAAATTCCCCAAACTAAACCCTTTATTACATTCTATTACAATAGAAAATGAAACCCATAAATGTAAGGAAAACCCACCAAAGAACCTCTTATCTCTTTCCTCGTGTTCCTTCCAAATTATGGACACTTTAACTTGCAACCCTGAAAAAATCACTTGAGCTTGGAATAAAACTTTAAAAGCTAATGGAAGCATATGCCTTGACCTAGGGTTGCATGCATAAGGAATATTCATAGGCTTTAGATAATATGGCTTTGTTTATTACCATAATAAAGCCATATTATCCAAAGCCTATTATTGGGTTTAGAAAACATACATAACTCTAAATTTATTGTTAGAAAAAATGAGACAATGTGTTGGAAGAGGGATCACATCCATTCTACCCATGTGAAATCAAATGAAGTGTCTTTCCTTCTTTGCTATCCTTGGGTCATCTCTAGGGTTGTAATTTTTCATTGTTATGATAACATGACTATTAGTTATATTAGCTACTCAGGAAGTCATCAACAAAAGTGAATTTGTGAGCTAGGAAATTTATATTGTAATTAACCTTTTGACAGTTATAGGCAAGCTTATAATGAGGAAAAAAGGACAA
>Ga0209611_10012196_pt1 | contig 12141 bp, 11 predicted proteins | sample S1TSphgellanicum_3_FD_187693 | JGI IMG/M metagenome (GOLD analysis project Ga0209611, IMG submission 187693) | Host-associated microbial communities from peat moss isolated from Minnesota, USA - S1T2_Fc - Sphagnum magellanicum MG (SPAdes) (version 2) | ecosystem: Host-associated > Plants > Peat...
CCTGAAGGACAGCACGGACCTGACCAAGGCCGTGCCCAGCCTTCGCATGAACGCCTACACACCCTCGGCGGTCGTGTTCAACATCCGCGGCATTTCCCAGAACGACTTCGGCGACGAGCAGGAACCGCCGGTCGCGGTCTATCAGGATGACAGCTACGCCAGCTCCTTCATCGCCTCGGGCTTCCCGATCTTCGATCAGCAGCGCATCGAGGTGCTGCGCGGCCCCCAAGGCACCCTGTTCGGACGCAACGCCACGGGCGGCGCGATCCAGTTCATCTCCGCCAAGCCGACCAAGGACTTCCAGGGCTATCTGACCCTGACCACCGGCAGCTATGGGGAGTGGCTGGAGGAAGGGGCGCTGTCGGGGCCCCTGGCCGACAATGTCCAGATGCGCGTTTCGGGCATGCACGACTGGGCGGACGGCTATCTGACCAGCATCTACGCCGGTCAACCGAGCCGCGGCGGCGAAAACCATTACGCCTTGCGCGACATCATCGACTGGCAGCCGACCGGGAACACCAACGTCGAGTTGAATGTCAAATATAGCCGCACGCCGCATGAAAACTCGGCGGGCATGTATTCCTGGGAAGCGGCCTACCCCAACGCCCAAGGTCAGGGCGTCTATCTGCCCGCCAATCAGGTCAATCCGCTGCTGCAACTCGGCTACAACGCCGCCTATCCAGGCCCCAACTACCCCACCGGAACCGACCTCACGGGCTATGAGAACAGCGCCATCTCGGCGCCCCGCGGCGGCGACCCGTGGAAGATCGCGACCGTCGGTCTGCCCTCGTTCACGGATCGCACCCTGTTCGGCTCGACCCTGAAGGTGGAGGCGCCGGCCGGGCCGTTCCACCTCACCTCGATCACCGACTATCAGTCCGACGCCAAGGACTACCAGGAAAACGCCAGCGCCTCGCCCAACGACCAGGTGAACTTCCTCCAGGGGGCCCACCTGTCACAGTATTCGCAGGAGGTCCGAGCGCTCGGCAATTTCGGCGATCATGAGCTGGTGCTCGGCGCGTTCGGCATGAGCATCAACGGCCACTACACCGCGTCCTACGCCTTCCCCAGCCTCTTCGATCTGGTCCCCGATGTGCGGTTCTCCCAGCGCACCACCTCCTTCGCCGCCTTCGGCCAGGACGAATGGACCTTGCCGAATAATTTCAAGGCGATCTTTGGGGTTCGCGTTTGGCACGATGAGCGCAAGGTCGCCTATACGGCCACCGACAACACTGGCGAGACCATCATCTTCAACACCAGCCAGATCGCCGCCATCGATGGCGCGACCGGGCAGTCGGCGCTTCAGGGCGTGACGGTGACGCCCGGCGACGCGGACAAGCAGTTTGGCGACTATGCCCTGCGCGCCGAGCTGGACTACAAGCCCGACCGCAACATCTTGATCTACGGCAGCTTCAACCGCGGCTCTAAAAGCGGCGGCTTCACCCTATCGACCGCGACGCCGACGGCGGGCTACGAAAAGGACTTCCTGAACGGCATCCCCTACAAGCCCGAAGTGCTGAACTCCGTCGAGGGCGGAGTGAAGACGACCCTGCCGCTGCGCACCACTCTGAACGCCGATCTGTTCTACTATAACTATCAGAACTATCAGGCCTTTGCGGAGTATGGCCTGGTGGAGACGGTCGTGAACCGGGCGGCCTATGAGGCAGGGCTGGAGCTTGAGGGCGCCACCCACCCCATCGACGGCCTGACCTTCAGCGGCGCCGCCAGCTATATGAACAACAAGGTCCGCAATGTGCCCCTGCCCGATGGCGAGGTGGTTGATCGCCACTTCCCCCAGGCGCCGGACGCCAGCATCGACCTTCTGGCCCGCTACGACTGGTACGAGCCCACCGGCGACTTTTTCCTCCAGGCCGATAGCCAGTGGTCGAGTAAGCACTGCTTCTCAGTCCTTTGCGCGCCGGTAGAGCATGAGCCCGCCCACATCATCGGCAACGTGCGTATTGGCTACATCCCGCCAAGTAAGCGCTGGGACCTGGCCTTTTACGTCAACAATGTCGGCCAGGAGGTCTATCGCGTCTACACGTTCGACGTGGCCTCCTACACGGGCCAGATCCCCAGCGTCTACGCCAAGCCCCGCACCTGGGGCCTGACTGCGACCTATCATTTCGGGAGCTGAGGCGGGGCGGCGCCCATCATTTCGGTCGGATCCAGGGTGCGGATCAATCGGCCAGGACTGGCCAAGCGAACGGCATTTTTTCTGAATTCGGCGCGTAGAAGGTTCGCTGCATATAGTCGAGATCGTTACGCCAATCGCTCACCGCATCCTCCATATCCGGCTTATCTGACTTGTCTCGGATTTGCGCCGAAATGAACGAAGCGATCTTTTGGAGACGCCGACCGGTGGCTGGTTCGCCCCAGGGCTTCAACTCGTCCGCGGCAAACGCCGGCATGAGCGGCTGGCGATAGCACCGAGCCAAGATCGCCTGTCGGAGTTCGGTCTGCTCACCGTGATGTCTTCCGACATGATAGCCATGGACGGCCAAGGGAGATTTACTCGTCGGTTCTTCGCGCCCATACCGCCGCGCCTCGACGTTGGCTGGCCAGTTCTTCGCCAGATCGCGCGCCGGAACGTTATCCCGACGCCGATCCCACTCCTCATGCATGGCGGAGAGGTAAAGCTCCGCGGCTCGGCGGTCCGTCTCATCTTCGGAAACTTGGAGCGCCATGATCGTGTTTCGCCAAGCCTTGGCATGTTCGTAGAGCGCCCAGGACTTAAGCGCCGGTATCAATATATCGAGCCGCCCTATTTTCATCGGTCACCCGTTTTTAAAGCCGCAAGGCGCCCCATGGACCTGCCTAAGGGTCGCCTCAAACGTATTAAATCCACCATAACGGGTGTGCGCGGCGGTTGAGGCTTCCAGCCGCGGAGCCAACAAGACGCACGGGGCTTGAGGTCTTGGCCAAGCTTCCGCGACCGCCCGCTCTTCAGTAGGCCATGCGTTACGGAACGCCGTGGACCGTTATGCATTGGAATCGTCGCCAGAATCTGGCGGCGATATCGGTCGACTGAGCCGAAAGCCGCGCCGACATGGGGCGTATAAAGACATGCGGATTGCGGTCGCTATCCCCGCCTGCAACGAGGCGGTCCGCATCGCCGCCTGTGTAGAGCGATTGTTGAACCAGGCTGGTCGCGCTCCCGACGTCGTTGTGGTGCTGGCCAACAATTGCACGGATGGGACGGCGGACTGTTTACGCCAGGCTTTCGCATCCGATCCGCGGCTTGATCTTCGCGAGGTGTCGCTGCCCACGCCTGACGCCCACGTCGGCTGGGCGCGCCGTCTGGCGATGGACGCCGCGGCCGATACCTTGCAGCGACCTGAGGACGTCCTCCTGACCACCGACGCTGACACGCTGGTCGCGTCAGATTGGATCGCGGCGAATGTGAGGGCGTTGGACGCCGGTTGCGAGGCTGTCGCCGGCGCGGCCTATCTCATGCGCCAGGAGCGGGATCGGCTCGCGGCCGAGCATCGACGGCGGGTATTGACGTCAGGCAAATACTTCACTGCGCTCAGTTATCTGCGCGCCGAGCAGGCGCCGGCCCATGATCCATGGCCCCGTCACGACTATGAGGGCGGCGCGAGCATCGCGTTGCGGCTGGATACCTACCGGGCCATCGGCGGGTCGCCTGTCTTGCGGACGGGTGAAGACAAGGCGCTGTTCGACGCCGTCCGCGCCGAGGGCGGCCGTGTGAGGCATGCGCCGGATGTGCGGGTCTTCACCTCTTGCCGGCTGAGCGGGCGGGCGGAAGGCGGCGCGGCGGATACGTTGGAGCTCTGGGGCGCCCTTTCGGCCCATGAGCCCGCCCACGGTCTGACGCCGCTCGCAGCGGCTTTGAGCGACAAGGCCCCGGATCGCCTGCTCAGTTTCCAAGAGCTCGATCATGAGCTTGCCGAGGCCCAGGCGCTGGCCCGCGCCCGCCGCGCCCTAGGCCGGGTCGCGGTCGCGGCGCCACAGGTCGAGCCGATAGTCGTCGGTGCGCTGGGCCAACGCGACTGAGAAGTCTGAGCCCGCCGCCTGGGCCAAGCGCTGAACCGCCCCATCGGCTGTTTGGGGATAGTCTGTCTCGCCGGTCCAATGCACCAGCAGCACCCGACCGCCTGGCCGCGTCTGTCGCTTCAAAAAGTCGCCCATGCGCACCAGGTCGGCGTCCTCCCAGTAGTAGACGACCTCGGACAGAACGATCAGGTCGAACGGGCCGTAGGGCGTCTGGCTGGGGAGCGCTATTCGCTTCAGATCGACGTTGGCCAGGCCTGCGCAGCGCGATGCCGCCGCCTTCAGTGCGGTATCGCTGACGTCCACGGCCAGCAGGTGGTCGCACACCGCCGCCAGGCGCGCCGTCAGCACGCCGATGGCGCACCCGACCTCTAGCGCCCTTTGGGATCGCTCCGCCCCCAACGCCGCCAGGGTCGCGTCGTATTTAGCCTGTTCGTAGGCGCTGGTGGCGAAGCCCCAGGGGTCCGCCTCGGCGCGATAAAGCCCCTCGAAATAATCTGCGCCGATGGAGGTTTGGCGCCGCGTCATGGGCGCAGAGGCCCAAACAGAAGCTGCGCCCCAGGCCGCGTTTGCGCCATGGAGGGCGGCAGCTGAAAGCCCTTGGGGCTATCGGTGATGATCGCGCCCAATTGCGAGCGGTGACGGGTCAGCGCCCGGCGTCGCGCCAGGCGATGGCGGGGTCGCGGCGTTAGAACGATAGCGCGATCTGTTTCCAGTCGAGAAGCTTCGGGCCGGTTCCACCCCCAGACGAGATATGCGTAGAGCTCGACCTGAGGCCTCACGCGCTGGGCGGCCGACCTCGCCAGGGCGGCGGCGGCGGCGTGGTCGCAATGGGGTTCGCCGACCCATGTCGTGGCCACCGCTGAAATGCGCGCGCGCCGCATCAGGCCGGCCAGGCGCCGAGCAGAGCGTTCAAATCCGTCTTCGCCCTTGCGCCAAGGCTTGGCGTCCGGCCAGTTGAGGAACAGCGGTGGGCGCCCGGCCCGACTCTGCAGGTCGCCAAGCGCCGCATAAGCCTCGCGCCGCCGCTGCGCCGCCAGTCGCGCGGGCGGCCACCCTGAGGACCCGGGATGGGAGGCCGCGCCATCGGTCAGATAGACGATGAGCGGCGGTCTGCCGGCGTCGGCCAGGGCGCAAATCAATTGGCCGGCGCCCAGGGTCTCGTCGTCGGGGTGAGGAACCAGGATCAGCCATCGCCGCCGCGCTGGATCGGCCGCCCTGCTGCGCCCGCGCAGGCGCCGTCGCGCGATGGTTTGGCGTTCCAGGGTGCTGGCGCTCACCACCAAGGATCCTCGCCCCAGCAGTCGGCGTCGAGCCACGCGGCCGCCGCCCGATCCACCGCCAGGTCTGGCTGGGCCTGACGGAGATAAAGCCCCAGGTCGCGGGTGATGCGATCCACCTCCTGGTCGTCGAAGAACGACCGCGTACCGATGGCGCGCGCGGCGATCTCCATCACCTTCAGCCCCGCCTGCTCCACTACGCCCCGCGTCATCAAGGTCAGCGCGACCGCCTCTGGCCGACCCTGTTCTGTCATCGTCGCCGCTTGGCGGACCCAGAGGCCGGCGGTGCGGGCGGCGGCGACCGCCAGTGCAAAGGCGCGCCGCTGGACGGGATCGCTACCGCCGCCGCCCTGCCGCAAATGCGCCCGCAACAGCATGACCAGCCGCTCCACCGCGCCAAGCTGCACGGCGGTGAACCGCCAGGCTCCGCCCGTAAAGCCCGGCTCGCGCTCGTAGTCGCCCGACTCGCCGAGCCACATCTCAGGCGTCACGACAACGCCGGTGAAGTCATACACTCCGCTACCTGTCGCGCGCATCCCGCGCGTCTTCCATCCTGTCACATCGGCCCGCGCGGGCGTGATCGGGACGATCAAGAGGCGTTTTTCACCATCGGCCTGCACCGTGATGATCGCCCGCTCTAACCCTAAGCACCCGGTGGCGAAGCTCTTGGCGCCGGCCAGCACCAACGCCTCGCCCTCTCTGACCACGCGGACACCGGGCGGCGGCTCGGTCGCCCAGACGCCGAACAGGCGCTTGGCGGTGAGATCCTCTGCCAGCCTATGCTTTTGGGCGTCGTCGCCGTACTGAGCGATCAGGCGCACCGCGTTGACGTGGCCCTCGAAAATCCGCCCCAGACTAAGGTCCGCACGGCCGACGAGGCGCAGCGCCTCCATCAGCGCATCGGCGTCCGGCTCAATGAGGCCGGCGAAGGCCTCAAAGACGCCCAAGCGTCGAAGGGCGTCCAAACCCTTCGACGGAAAGCCACCGCTGCGATCCTCCCCGGCGGCGAGGCTGGAAAGTTCGGCCCTGGCGTCGGCCAAGCGCGCGAGCGCCGAGGCTCGGTTATGTTGAAACATCAGGTTCATGGCGGCCCTCGACACCCAAAACGCGCCGAGGCGCGTGGGGTTCGCGAGGGGGCGTTTCAATTGACTTCCTTGTACAATACGGAGAATGTCGATTCTCTGTTCTCAAGCCTCCGAGAGAGTCATGTCTCAAACGACCGCGATGGAGTTTCAGCGCAAGTTCGGTGAGTTCCAGCATCAGGCGCAGCGCGAGCCGGTGGAGATCACCCGGCACGGGCGGCGCGAACTGGTCCTGATGTCGGCGGATCACTACGACTGGCTGATGGCGGCGGCTCGGCGCAGTCACCGGACGGTGGAGGCCTCTTCGGTCGTGGTGGACGCGGTTCGCCGAGCGGAGATGGACCCTGAGCACGCGGCCCTCGACGATCTCCTGAATTAGGGCGCCGATGTGCCGCTCCCGGAGCCCAGACCTGGCCTCGTCTTTCGTTACGATTACCTTTGGTCGCGGGAGGCCGCCGCAGGCCGCGACCAGGGTAAGGAACGCCCGGCTTGTTTGGTCGCGGCCTTGGATTCATCCATCTCGCCCCGCTTCGTCGTCATCCTGCCGATTACACACACGCCGCCCGATAAGGGGACGGTCGGCGTGGAAATTCCGGCCAAGGTTCGCCAGGCTATCGGTCTGGACGATGCGCCGAGCTGGGTGATCGTGTCTGATCACAATGTCGATGAATGGCCCAACGGCGGCTTGGCGCCTGTCCCCGGCCGGCCGGGCGCCTTCAGCTACGGCTTCATCCCACCTGGCCTGTTTGCTCAGGTGAAGGCAAGGTTCCTGGAGTTGGCGGGGCAGGGGCGCAGTCTAGGCGTGCGCCGGTGACGCTTAAGGGCCGGAATGATCGAGGTGGTAGGCCCGGAGGGACTCGAACCCCCAACCAGACCGTTATGAGCGGTCGGCTCTAACCATTGAGCTACGGGCCCCCGAGGGCGCAGCCGTACGGTTAGCATCATTGGGGGCGGCCGGGGAAGACGGTAGCGTCGACCATGACGCCGCCGTGTCCAGGGGGGCGACGGCGGCGCGCAGGGCTGCTAAAGGACGAACTCCGAACCCTGTCCTGAGAGACGACTCGCGCCGTGCCGTTCCCCCATTTCAATCCGGTGCTTCTGCAGCTCGGGCCGTTCGCGTTGCGCTGGTACGCGCTCGCCTACATGGCGGGCATCTTGTTGGGGTGGCGCTATGGCGTCGCCCTGGCGCGCAATCTGAAGATCTGGCGGGGCGCGACGCCGACCCTGGACGAGCGCCAGATCGACGACCTGGTGGTCTATATCGCCATCGGCATCGTGGCGGGCGGGCGGCTTGGGTCGATCCTGTTTTACAACACCTCTGTGCTCTGGACCGATCCGCTGGAGGTGCTGCGGGTCTGGCACGGCGGCATGTCGTTTCATGGCGGCCTGATCGGGGTGGCGATTGGCCTTTTGCTGTTCGCCCGCCTCAATCATGTGAACGTGCTGCGCCTGGGCGACCTGACGGCGCCTTGCGTGCCCATCGGCCTGTTCTTTGGGCGGATCGCCAACTTCATCAATGGCGAGCTGTGGGGCCGCCCCACCACCCTGCCTTGGGGCGTCATCTTTCCGCGCGCCGGGCCGGAGCCGCGCCACCCGAGCCAGCTTTACGAAGCCGGCCTTGAGGGCGTTCTGCTGTTCCTGATCCTGCGTTGGGCCACCCATGGGCGAAAGCTTTTGCCCCGACAGGGCATGATCTGCGGCCTGTTCCTGACCTGCTATGGCCTCTTCCGCATCGCGCTGGAGAATGTGCGCGAGCCGGATCGCGACATGCCCCACTTTCCGTTCGGCCTGACCATGGGGATCATGCTGTCTGTGCCCATGGTGCTGGCGGGCGTGGCCCTGATCGCCTATGCGCGCCGCCCGTCTGCGCTGGCGCGTGGCGCGGCTGAGCCTGCCGCGCGGGACGCGACGCCCCCGTCGAACGCTCATGGGCCTGGAACACCGGCTTAAGCGCCAGATCGCCCTGGAGGGACCGATCACGGTGGCGGCCTATATGGCCGCCTGCCTGCACGATCCCCAAGACGGCTATTACGCCGCTCGGCCGCAGCTGGGCGCCGACGGCGATTTCATCACTGCGCCCCTGATCTCCCAGATGTTCGGCGAGCTGATCGGCCTGTGGGCGGCGGAGATGTGGGACCGGCTCGGTCGCCCCGCCCAGGTTCGGCTTGTGGAGCTTGGTCCCGGCGATGGCGCGCTGATGCGCGATGCGTTGCGGGCGTTGCGCCACGTTGCGGGCTTCAGCCCCGCCGCCGACCTTTGGCTGGTCGAGCCGAGCACGCCGCTCCGGGCGCTCCAGGCCGCACAGCTTGCGGGGGTGGAGGTGCGCTGGGCGGACCGGCTGGACCAGGTTCCGGGCTCAGCCCCCCTGCTCCTGATCGCCAATGAGGTGCTGGATTGCCTGCCCGCCCGCCAATTTGTGCGCACCGAGACGGGCTGGGCCGAACGCCGGGTGGGGCTGGACGCTGGGGGCGAGCTGACCTTTGGCCTGGCGCCCACGCCCAGCGGGTTCGAACCACCGGCCTTCGCCGACGCCGCCCCGCTAGGCGCGATCCTGGAGCTATCGGCGGCCCAGACGGCGCTGGCCGAGCAGATCGGCGCCCGGGTGGCCGCGGACGGGGGCGCCGCGCTCCTGATCGACTACGGCCGGGATGCGCCGGGGTTTGGCGACACGCTCCAGGCCCTGGCCCGCCACACCAAGGTCTCCCCCTTCGCCACGCCGGGCCAGGCGGACCTGACGGTTCACGCCGATTTCCCGGCCGTCGCGGCGGCGGCGATCCAGGCGGGCGCTGAGGCGACGCCGATTGTGAGTCAAGCCGACTTCCTGCAGGCGCTCGGGATCGACCAGCGCGCGGCTACGCTGATCGCGTCGGCGGAGGCCAAGGGGCGCGGGGATCAGGCCGCGGTGATCGCCCGCCAGCACGCGCGCCTGACAGAGCCTGCCCAGATGGGCGCCCTGTTCAAGGCGATGGCGATCCATCAAAAGGGCTTGGTCGTCGCAGGGTTTGAGGATCGGTCATGAGCGTCTTAACCTCCGGCGAGAGCCTGCCGGTCCTGACCTCGCCGCTGCTGAGCGGCCTCAAAGGCGTGCGCCACGGCTTTTTCACGCGCCAAGGCGGCGTCTCGACGGGGCTCTACGCCAGCCTGAACGCGGGGCGGGGCTCAAAGGACGACGCGGGCGCCGTCATCGAGAACCGCCGCCGCGTCGCCGCCCATTTCGGCGCGCCGGCCGAGGCGCTGCTGACCGCCTACCAAATCCACTCCGCCACGGTCCTGCCCGCGGATGCGACCTGGGGCGACGCCCGGCCCCAAGGCGACGCAGTGGTGACGGCGACACCGGGCTTGATCTGCAGCGCGCTGGCCGCCGACTGCGCACCGATCCTGCTGGCGGATGCAGAAGCCCGCGTGGTCGCCGCCGCCCACTCGGGGTGGAAGGGCGCGTTGGGCGGCGTGGCGGAGGCGACGGTGGCGGCCATGGTGGCCAAGGGCGCGGTTGCGTCGCGCATTGTCGCGGCGGTCGGCCCCTGCATCGGCCCCGCAAGCTACGAGGTGGGAGAAGATTTTCTGAACGCCTTCATGGCCAAGGCGCCCGAGGCTGCGGCCTTCTTCCGGCCCGACGCCGCCCCGGACAAACGCCTGTTCGACCTGCCGGGCTTTGTGCTGGATAGATTAGCGCGCGCTGGCGTGGCCCAGGCCGAATGGATCGGCGGCGATACCTTTGCCGACGAGGCGCTATTCTTCTCCAACCGCCGCGCGTTTCACCGGGGCGAGGGGGACTATGGACGGCTGATCTCGGGGATTGTGCTGGGGTGAGGGCTGTCGCCTAAACGACCTACGCGCCCCCACGCGGCGGTTTGCCGTAAGGCTTAGACCGTGGCGCGCTCTTGTCCTTGGGCTTGGCGCGGTAGGGCGGTTTGGCGCCAGCGGCGTGGCCGGCGTCGCGATCACGGTCGCCGCCGCCGTTTTTGCTCTTGAACCCGCCTTTGAACGGGGGGCGGCTGCGGTTTTGGGGGCGGGCGGCTTGGCCGGGGTCGGCGCCTTCGCCTTCCGCCAGGGGTTCGATGCGGACGCCGTCGTCTTCGGCCTTGCGCAGCGCGGCGGCGAAGCGGGGGGCGGCGTCGCGGGCGATTTCGAAGCGGGTTTCGCGCTCGTAGATGCGGATGGCGCCGATCTCGGTCTTGGTGATGTGGCCGCGGCGGCAAATCATCGGCAGCAGCCAGCGCGGATCGGCGTTGCGGTTGCGACCCATGTCGATGCGGAACCAGAGGCTATCCTCAAAGCCGGCGCGGCGCGGGCCGCCGCCCTCTCCGCCGCGTTCGGCGCCGCCCTGACCCTGATGAGCGGGGCCGCGGGCGCTGGGCGCCCCCGACGGGCCGCTGTCCATCAGGTCTTCCGGCGCCGGCAGGCGGGCGCGGTTCAGGCGCGCGAGCGCAATGGCGATCTCTTCGGAGGTGCGCTCGGCGATCAGGAGCTTGGCCGCCGCCAGGTCTTCTTCGGCCACCTCATCGGTTCCGCCGACCTGGGCCAGGAGACGCGTCTGGTCCAGCGCGCGAATTTCCTCGGCCGAAGGCGGCGGTCCCCAGGTCGCGTCCACATGGGCGGCGCGCAGGATCATTTCCGCGCGACGACGCCGGGGATGGGTCGCCAGCACCACGCAGATGCCTTTGCGGCCCGCGCGGCCGGTGCGGCCCGAGCGGTGTTGCAGCGTCTGGGCGTCGGCGGGCAGCTCGGCGTGAACGACGAGTTCCAGATCGGGAATGTCGATGCCGCGCGCCGCCACGTCGGTGGCCACGCACACCCGCGCCCGGCGGTCCCGCAGGGCCTGAAGCGCGTGGGTGCGCTCGCTCTGGCTCAGCTCGCCCGACAGGGCCACCACCGCAAAGCCCCGCTCCACCAGGCTGGCGTGCAGCTTGCGCACCGACTCCCGCGTCGAGCAGAACACCAGGGCTGCGCCGGGATCGAAGAAGCGCAGCACATTGACCACCGCGTTCTCGACCTCGCTCGGGCCGATGCCGATGACGCGGTACTCGATGTCGGCGTGGGAGGTTTCACCGCCTGCGACCGCGATGCGCACGGCGTCGCGCTGATAGGTCTTGGCCAAGGCCACGATGGGCTTGGGCAGGGTGGCGGAGAACAACAGCGTGCGCCGCTCCGGCGGCGTGGCGTCCAGAATCTCTTCCAACTCCTCGCGGAAGCCGAGGTCCAGCATCTCGTCGGCCTCGTCCAGCACGACGGCGCGGAGGCTCGCGGTCTGCAGGTTGCCCCGCTCGATATGGTCGCGCAGACGGCCGGGCGTGCCCACCACGATATGGGCGCCCTCGTTCAGCGCCCGCTGCTCGCGCCGCGGGTCCATGCCGCCCACGCAGGAGACCACCTTGGCCCCCGCCGAGGCATAGAGCCACTCCAGCTCCCGATGCACCTGAAGCGCCAGTTCGCGTGTGGGCGCGATGATCAGGGCGAGCGGGGCGCCGGCGCGGGGCAGGGTCTCAGCCTCGCCCAGAAGCGTTTTGGCCAGCGCCAAGCCATAGGCCACCGTCTTGCCGGAGCCGGTCTTGGCCGACACCAACAGGTCGCGGCTTAAGAGGTCTGTGTTCGCCGTGTCGGCGGGAAGCATCGCCTCCTGCACAGGCGTCAGATTGGCGTAGCCGCGGTCGGCGAGCGCCTTGGCCAAGGCCGGATGCAAGGCTGGATGCGAGCCGTTAAGCGACATGAGCAAGTCCAAATGCCCCACAGAAGCACGCGCTCTGCAGGTTCGATGATCCAACGTG
>Ga0209611_10012199_pt1 | contig 12140 bp, 3 predicted proteins | sample S1TSphgellanicum_3_FD_187693 | JGI IMG/M metagenome (GOLD analysis project Ga0209611, IMG submission 187693) | Host-associated microbial communities from peat moss isolated from Minnesota, USA - S1T2_Fc - Sphagnum magellanicum MG (SPAdes) (version 2) | ecosystem: Host-associated > Plants > Peat...
CTGTGTACTACCCAGCCACATGTAGTCTACCTACCTAGTAGGCATGAGGACACTGCCCTACCTACATACCGACCTACCTAGTAATCACTTGCATTCCTTACCTACTGAACTATGGGTCTCGCCCATTTCGTAGGTACATAAGTAATAACCTAAGCAGTGTGCAGTGGAGATAGGAGGCTGTACAGGATAGGTTACCAAGGTTGAACCTAAGGTTTGAACTTTATTGGAATTGGCAAACCTTGGTGCTCACCATATGAGCTTACAGTTTAAAATTGGATGAAGAAAAGTCAAAACATGCTGATTTGGCTCAGCAAAATGGTTTTGGCCCAGCATTTTTTCCCATAGCATGCTGACGCTGGTAACAGGCGCTGCACTCGTGTGCATGGGCAAAAGAAGGGCTATTGCTCATCGGCTAGTGACTCTTCCTATGGATATTTACACTAGGGCTATTATGGTTATGGCTATTGTTTGTTGGTTTTGTCCATAGGGAAGAGCTTGCGCATCTGTGCTGGATTTGGGGATAAAATTTTGGCTCAAGCTTGAATCACTGTGTGAGTGACATGTGGACATTCATTTGCTCATATAAGATGGATGGGCAGTTTCCATCATGCATCTAGATGAAAAATTCTACATCCAATATTGAAAGTTTTTGGTTTAACTTGGAACTCACCATACGAGGCAGCGTCATGACGTGATGAGTTGCTTGTTGATATGGCTATTGGTTACTAGCTCTGGATAAATGCAGTAAGGCTAATATGGCTATGGTTATTGGGTATGTATAAGGCCATTGCTTGTGGCCATGGCTATTGCCTATGTCCTATGGCTATTGGTTGTTGCCTTTTTGCTATGGTTATTGCCTATGGCTATTGACTATTGGTTATTGCTCTTGGCAATGGCTATTGGCTACAACCTATGGATATTTACACAATGGGTTATTATGGAAAAAAGTTATTGGCTATGGTTATTGCCCATGGTTATTGGTTATTGGCTATTGGCTATTACTTATGGTTATTTCCTATGGCTATTGGCTATGGCTATTCGCTACTAACTATGGATATTTACACAATGGGTTATTATGCTTACAACTATTGGCTATGGATAAAGGTATTGGCTATCGCTTATCACCTATGGCTATTGGTTATTCATATTGGCTATTGGTTATTTTAGAGTTTGATTTTTAGGCTTTAGCTTTTTATTTTCTAGGGTTTAGTGGTTGGGCTTCCAAAGGTTACATATTAAGGTTTAAGTGCCAAGGTTTTAGTGTTTCATTTTTGGAATATAAATTTGGGCCTTTTATGGTTTGGTTTGCTGAGTTATATATAGCGCTATGGGGCCTAGAACTATGGGGGCCTAAACATATGAGATTAAGGCACTAGTGATGAATAACATTTTTGGATTAAAGTTTAAGGTGGGTAATATGGATTCAAACTAATGATGCAACTATGTTTAAAAATGTAGTTTTAAGGTTTTGTTTTATGTGTATGTAAAATGATGGGAAAAAAAAATCAGCCCCAAAAGGGTGAACTTAGGTGTAGGCCAAGTAAAATGCAAAATTTTAGAATGTAGCTTAAGGATTCTCATGAGGGCTATATTAGAAGAACCCCTTCCAAACATTTCTCTTTTCATTTTCATTTGAGACCAAAGATGTCTTCCTCAAGTGAGAGTCGTGCCTTCTCTTCTAATATTGATGATTTTATATTTATGTCAAGTGATGAGGAGATATTGGAGGATATGGACCAAGAGGACATGGTTATTTTTCATTGCATGGTGATTGTTTCCAATTCTCATGATTTTTTCAATTCACATGAGATTTAAAAGGGGTAGGGCAATTATGGACCCAATAGTTGGTGTTTGAAATGTTTCAATTACAATGTGAGCCACACCGCATCTATTCATGACTTTGACCAACTTCACCTTGGTGGAGTTTGATGAATTTACATATCTATCAGTTCCCATAATTCTGACCCATGCATGATCTACAAGTGAAGTTTTAATTTCATCTTTAGAAATAAGGTTTAGGGTTTGATTTTTTTTTGTTTTCAATTTTTCATTTCAAGGTTAAAGTGTAGGGTTTTTAGGGTCTGTAGGGTCTGTTTTTAGGGTTAGGGTTTAAGTTTAGGGTCTAACTTTTTTTTTGCTTTCTCTTTTATCATTTCGGCTTTAAGGTCTAGGGTTTTTAGGGTCTGTTTTTAGGTTTGAGGTTTAATTTTCTTTTTTTATTTCAATTTTTCTCCTTTCAAGTTGAACATGTAGGGTTTTTAGGGTCCTTTTAGGGTTAGGGTTTAAGATTAGGGTTTGACTTTCTTTCTTGCTTTTTATTTTTTCATTTAGGGTCTAAGGTCTATGGTTTTTAGGGTCAGTTTTAGGTTTAAGTTTAAGATTAAGGTATAATTTTTATTTATTTTTAATTTCTTCATTTAGGGTGGAAGGTCTAGGGTGTTTCGGGTTTGTTTTTAAAGATAAGGCTTAAGGATTAGGTTTTAATTTTCCTTTTTTTAAAATTTCTTAATTTAAGGTTTAAGTTCTACGGTTATTTAGGTGTGATTTTCTTTTTATGTTGTTTAAAATTTGGTTTAAGGATGAAACCTAACCTTGTGTTTTAACATAATGAAAAAGACCAATTGTGTTAGGCAAGCCATGCAAATTAACACCAAAATGTATGTTGAACTACATATTATATATGAAACATGACAATGTCATGCTATATGACACCTTCATGTGGAATTGGTTAAATTTTATTTTGTGTGATGATCTAATTTTCATTATATCATACATTAATGATGCAATTGCAAATGAAATCCATTGGCCAACACTTTAATAGAGAGTTGCCCTAAGTTCATAATTACAAGAATTACCATGGTGTATTAAGTTCATACACTAAAAAAATTATTGTATTATGCAATCATTCAATTTATAACTATATGCAACTAATTGCCATTTGCAATTATGTTTTCTCAATTTTACAATTGATCACCATTCTTTTCAATTTATTACTATTATTGCAAATATGGTGCAACTAATTTGTGACTATTAAGTTTTCCATCTTTCCATGTTGACTAACTTTTTGGGCTTTTAATCCAAGAAGAGTCCTTTATATCAAATTAATTACAAAAATAGTCACTATTTGGTTACCTCTATTTTATGTACTTATACTTTTAATCTACATTGTGGTGTTTTGAAATATATAGTAGATACTTATAAATTACATTGCATTTAGAGCATGTCAAATATACATTATATTGTGGGTGGGTTAGGTAGGATAGAAAATCAAATAAATAAATAGGTAATTAACTTGAATTCATTATTCAATCATCAAGTTATGTACATAAGAAAATAATATTATTAATTATCAACTATATACTATACTCGATACGTAATATTTAGTGTTAATAAAAATTTAAATAATATTCACAACATTAATAATTTATACTTATAATAATAATGTCATCATTATTATTTAGAAATTATTATTTTAAATAATTTATTAATTAATAATTTAAAATAATTAATTGCTCATAAATCATTATCTAGTTATTTCATTATTAGTTATTTGACTATTAGTAATTAATAAATATAATTGATATCTAATAGCTAATACTAATAAATAATAAAATTTTATTAATTATTAATGAATTTTAGTTCACCAAGGTTTTAAGAAAATTAATTTTGTCATATTTTCAATTTGCCAATGCTTAATCCATGTTTTAACAAATTTTAATTAGGTTTAACCAATTTCTAATTAAATTTTATTTCAACCAATATTTAGCCAAGTTTTAGCCAAGTCAAATGTTTTTTTAATTAATTTTTAACAAAATTTCAATTTAATGAAGGTTTACCCACTTTCACCTACATTTTAGACAAAATATTTTTAACCCTAAATTTAACTAATTTTTAAAATTTAGCTATGTGTTAACAAATGTTTAACCAATTTTTACCCAAATTTTCACCAAGTTTAAATTTAACCAAATTTTTGTTCAACTAATGTTTTGCCAAGTTTTTGATTAGTCAATGTTTAACCAAATTTTAATTAAAATTTAATTTAACCAATGTTTTGCCAATTTTTTTGTTTAGCCAATGTTTGGCCATAGTTTGGCCAATGTTTTGTTAATATTTTTATCAAGTTTTAGTTTAGCTAAGGTTTAACCTAGGTCTAGGAATAAATGCCATGTTGGCCTAACCTAGGTGCAACATATGCTATTTAATAGGTTAAATTAATAAATAGGTAGTAATTGGTGGGTGGAATAGGTAGTAGGTTAAGTTAATTAATAGGTAGTACTTTGAGTTAATTAAGTTAATAGGCTAGGAAGATAGGTCAATAGGTTAGGTGGGTATGTAAATATTTAGGTAGGTAGGTAGGTATGTACGTATTTATGATAATTAAGTAGGTAGATAATTAATAAAACAAGTTTTTAATAAGTAGGTAGGTAAAGCCTAAGTTGGTAGTTTTTTTTTTTAAAGGATCTTATTTGAATTTGGGATTAAAAAATTTGTTGTGCACATTTACTTATATAATTTGCAACACTAGAAAGGAAGACAAAAAATATGGGATAAATTTTTGGAATTGCAAATTAGTTTGCAACTAGGTTAACTATCCCATATTTTTTGTCTTCCATTTCAATCTTAGAACTATATAAGAAGTGCACTTGAAACATTGAAAACATAAACAATATTAAAAAGAACATGCCATTTGGGATGAACTAATAAAAAGTTTTAACCTTTTTAGGTTAAGCATAAAATTCAATTAAAAAACCTACTTACCTACCTACTTCCTATTTACCAACATACCTACATATTTACTTATATACCTACCTATGTACCTTTTACCTACCTACCTACCCACATACATACCAAGTTACCTACATAAATTGATTTTTAAAAAATCCCTTATACCAAGTGGCAAATTTTGATTGCACCAAATGGCAATATGTGAATGGGCTATATTTTAGTTGCAAAGATGGGGATTAATTACAAATTACATACGAATGGTCAAGGGATGAAATTATATATGTTGACCATATATATCATCCATGTGGAATGCATTTACATCATGATAAGTTATCATTGACAACAATAGATGTGATTTCACTTATGCAACTAATGGATTTTTTTGTCACAAATGTTGATTGTAACTTTTTTATAATTGCAAATTACAATCACACATTGACATTTTTCTTCTAATGATTTAGCACCTTGATTGAGATTCAAAAACCTTAAAACAATGAGGCACACGAGACTTGGTTCAATGTTTGGAAAAAAATGAACAAAATAATCATTTTGGACCACCATGTACTATTCATATACATAGATGTTAGTTAACTTAGGTCATATCATAATGTAAGCATTTTACAACATTCCAACATCTACTAAAATTAATGTCAACATTTCATCCATGGAGATGATTATTTTGAATATCTTTTGGGAAATTCACAATTCATAGGTGAAGAAATGTTCATTATGCATGGGATAGGGTGACATGAACTTGCCCTAGATGCATACCATGATACAATGTGAACATCCAACAAAATGCATGTAAGTTTTAGAATCCACGTGGAGTGGAGGATTAGTGGGTTGAAAAGAAAAGAAAAATGTTTTATGAAAAGGTTGGATTCTTTGACCAAACCAAAATATACACATTTGATCAAAGCTCCAACTCTCTTCACTAATTTCTTACACATGAGATGTATGGATTTCACTTATGAAGTGGTTGGGGACCAAAATCATGATCCAACCACACATGGCTAATAAAGGGACTTTTAACTACAAGTCCAAATTGTTTTAACCTTTGATTTAAACTCTTATTATGATATGACACCTAAATGTTTTATTACCTTCATATTACTGATATTTCCTTATCTTTTAGTTCATTCTTGATTTGCACATTTCATGCCATAAAAACATCTTAGATTTTAAATGTGGAAACAATACATCTTTTCATTTTTTCATCTACATAAGAAATTTTCATCCTACTGATAGGTGTTTCATATGTGTTTTCATCCTATTTATACATGTTTCATACATGTTTTAAACGCATGACATTCATGTGCAAAAAATAAGAACCCATGAAAAAACAAATTTCACATAGTTTCGATTACTAAATTGTGGGATGAGAAGTTTGTGATAGCGCTTTGTTCATAACCATGAAGACTACAAGGAATCATGGCCATATCAACCCATGTGTTTACAACTTGTGTCTAATGCAACCATTTTTGTGATTATTATTTCAATTATCCTCCACATGGCACCATGGCAAATAATGATTTGTAATCACATATTTGATTACAAACTGGTTTTAAGTTATAAATGTGACTAATGTTGGGCTGGATGAAAATGTGAAGATGACAAATGTTGGTTCAAGGATGAAAATGAAAATGAAAATTTCATTCATTTCATTCACAACTAGTGGTGTTAAAAAAAATGAAAAATTAATTATTTTCAAGACTCATGGTAATGTGGTTCATATGTGCTTAAACAAAATGTAACATCTTATTCAATTTGAATTATGATTATATATCATAGTTGCAAATGTGCATGTGTTAATGGTTAGTTAATGCATGTAATATGTCATGTTTAAATAATTAAGCAACCCTTATGTACCCTAGATATTTTACATAGCCTTTTGGTAGGCCCTTAGGTACCTTAGGTAATTCTTAAGTAGCCTAGGTAGCTTATACTACGTTAGATAGCCCCTACATACCCTAGGTAACCTAAGGTACCCCTAGGTAAGCCCCTAGGTACCATAATTAATCTAGGAAACCCCTAGGGAGTCCTTGGGTAGGGTAATTAACCTAGGCAAACCATCCATACCCTAGTTAATCTATATAACCCCCAAGAATGAGGTTAGGTATCCTAGTTAATCTAAGAGGACCCTAGGTGGCCCAAATAGCCAAAGTAGCTTTTAAATATCTTAGATAACCATTAGGTAGGCCCCTACCTACCCTAGGTAGCCTAAAGAACATCTTGGTAGGTTTTAGGTAGCATAGCAATCCCTAAGTAGCCTTTAAATAGCCTAGGTAGCATGTGCAACCCCTTGGTAGGCCCCTAAATAGTCCATGTACTTAGCTTTTAAGTACACTAAATAACCTAGGTAAGCCCTAGTTAACCCCTACACACTTTAAGTAACTTAAGCAACCCCTAGGTAAGCCTTTAAATAATCAATCTATGTAGCTTTTAAGTAGCTTAAACAATCTAGGTAGCTTTAAGTAGCCCCTAGATATCCTAGATACCCTAAGCAAACCCTTGATAACCCCTAATTAGCCCCTAAGTACATTGTTTAAATAACCCTAGTACCCTAGGTAGCTTAAACAACCTTAGGTACTTTAGGTAGTCTAAACAACTATTAGGTAGCATGGGTATCACCTAGGTAACCCCTAAGTATATTAAGTAGCCCTAAGGTAGGACATTAGGTAATTTACATAACATAAGGTAGCTTGAATTGGTCACTTAAGAGGTGAAAAAAAATAAAAATGTGGTTCCGTTTCAAATTATTTAAGAAAAAATTAGTGTGATGATAAACATTTTGCCCCTCAATGTGAAGGTAAGGGGATTAAATCTTTATTATTGCAACCTATATAGCTTGTTTTAGCTAGGGAGTTTAAGTGCATATTTTGGACCAAGGTGTTTAACTTAAACCATTTATATAGGTTGAGGTCAGTAACTTAAACCACTTAAGTTCCCTAGTTCATGTGTTTTAACTTAAGCAACCTAGGCTAATTAAACACCTTAGGTTATAAGTTAGGCAAGGCCATCTAGCCCTTGCTAGCTTAGTATACCACATGGTGCCATTTGTTCAACTTGGAGTCTATCAAGTGTCAACATTTCGCTAGTAAAAAAGTTTAGTTGTTTCCAAGTTTCTAGAATTTACCTATAAAATTAGTCACAAATGACCATGCCGCGTAAACATATGTCATTACAAATTTTAATCCTAAATGGCCATGTCATTAGCTTAAATGTAAGTTGGATGAAAAGTAATTGTAAGCTGCATGTGAATACGATTACCATTTTGACATGGTCCCACATAATGTCTTTTGCACCTAAAATTTTATGTGACTTGTCCAAGGCAATTAAAGGAATTTGTGATCACATGTGTCATTTATAACTAAAATTTAATTTTAAATAATTATTAATTTGCAAATTCCTTGTAGTGCAACCAGTCGAAAGTTCCAAAGTTTAAAGGGAAATTTGCCAAGGCTTGAAAGAAGATGGTGAAGTTGGTCAAAAAAAAATGGAAAAACTTGCTTACCAATGATTTGAACCTAGGGTGAAAGGCAACGTGAAAATGGGAGCAAGATAAGAAAGGATTTAGATTTATGTGTTTAATATGGCACAAGGTTGTGGTCATCAATGACTAACAAATGATCCTAAACATGAACATCTATAGAGCATGTGAATGGTAGTGCACAAATACATTAGATGTTATATTATCTATTGTTTTGTGACTAACTACAAGTGCAACAAGCTTGGAAGTGGGCCTTCATTATAAGTACACACATGCAAATTGCAAGACCCTAGTTTACCTTGGAAACAATCCATTCTTTACAACAAACTCCCAAAGTAGTTTTGCAAGTTTCAAATCATATGGGTTCTTCTCAAAGGCATCACAATGTGGCATTTGGATAAAATGCGATGACCTTGTCTTTAACAAAGAACATTGGTGATAGGAAAAGTTGTAGAACCCATATGGGAAGCCTTATTTGATTATGTTAATCTAGATGGAATAAGATTTTAGCAATGATAGATTTGTTACCTTTTTTCCAAATAGAAATATTTTAGTTCAATTGGAGATGTGGGGAGTATAATTCCTTCTTTATAATATAGATGATATGGACATAAGTAGTCCTATAACATGCCCAAGTTGGGTGATTTCATATAGTTATTGGTTCATTTTTGGTTTCTTGTCATGTGATTGAATGTTTGTTTGAATGATGCACTAGCTTTTAGGTTGTATTATCATTATTTTTCTTCATAATGGAATACATTTCATTTGCACACCAAAAAATTGAGTTAATCGACCTTGTAAATATGCACATGATATAATAGGCCATAAAAGAAATATGATTGGCTTTGATTGATTGATCACAATAATTGGCCAATGTGGTGACATTTAATTGATCCTCATTTGACATTGTTCAAGATTTCATGTTTATGGGTGAAAAAGGATAAATAACTTATACATTGTTTTAGATGCAGTAAACATTGGTATAGGTTCAATATGAGGTGTCCATTGGTGTTTTTTTAATATTATTTTTGTGATATTGAAATGGCGGTCATCCATAAAACACTAATCAAATTTAGTTATAAATGAAATATGAAGATAAAAAGATCTAAGCATTTTAAAATATTTTGCTACACACTAGAACTTTATATATATATAATTTGGCATAGGAAACCCAAACCAATTTTTTTGATATTTTAAAAAATTGCCTACCAGCAATATTTTGGCAAACAAAATGTTGAATGTGGATCTACCTCTCTTTAATATTTAATGTTGTTAGCAATACATTTCTACATCACTCATGGATCTTTGTTCTATTCCATTAGCAAGAATATTATGTAAACATACTAACTAAGATAACTTTCATGTTGAAAAATTCTTACTTTGTGAATGCAAGACCAAAGAATAAGAATTTTTTTCGAAACTATTCATTATAATTCATTAATAATCCATGAAATCTTACAACAAGTTTCTCTCCTCCTTCGTTTCATGTTCAACAAGAGTTCCTCTTCTCAAGTTCCTAGATAAGCTTTGAAAATCCTCTGAATAATCCTAAAACTGAGTTATGGAACCCCTCTCTAGTCAATTGAAATGTCTTTTATACTAATTCAAAAAATAGTTACAATTATTTAACTATCTCGCATGTTGACTTGCCATATCGATATGTTGGACCTATTGACTTGCACAACATTGTTAATGTCATATCAATTTCTCTTAAGTGTAGACTTTTTGACACATTGTTTTGTTATCTTGACGTGTATTACATTTCAACTTACTAAGCATACTAATTTGCCTACATAAGTTGTATTACTTGTTATTTTGCCTACTTGCCATGAACATTTCCCTTTGCTACAAATGTTTTTGAAGGCGAAGCAAAAGTGAACCCTAATAACCCATAATGGATTATTTATTAATCATATGTACACATATTTTAAACTTAAGCCATAACTAATATTATTTCTCTAGTAACCAATTTTGATATTACACAACTTTTAGAACAAATTTCAAATGCATCTAGGGTGATCCTTTCAAGTTACTTAAAGTTAGAAATACACACAAAATTGACTTTATAGATGTGGTGAGAATCAATTACACAATCAGGGAGCATATTTCAATCATACCAACTTTGGTTAATGGAGAAATTCCTAAAGTCACCTTCTCTTTGACCCTGAATTTATCCTTTATCCCTAGTTCATCCCCAAACGAGGGTTATCCATAAAGTGGGCAAGTGTTTTTTGAAAAATCAATACCCAAGATGAAGTTTACAAAATTTAAAGGTCGAGACAAAATAAAAATAAAAATACACAACACTAAACAATAGTGAAAGCACAATACACTAAGATAACCATCACTCAAGGCATGGCGCTAGGGCAAACTAAAAACTTAGCATGAAACTCCTTTTCTAAAAAAAAATTCAAGCTTTATTGTATGCCAGTGTATTTTTTTGTGTTAGTTTTGTATCTCAAGCTAATACGGTGTTCGGGCTTCTATTTGAGCAACTTTACAAAGATCTCTCACATGTCAAGTTGTTTTCTCTACAGAAGCCTCTGAGGTAGATAGAGAAAAAAAATGCCTTAATCCGCATCCTAGATAAGACACTCTTCGCCAAAATTATTTCCCTTAATTAGGGTGGGCTCTATGCAAATCATTTCAATGAATTTTAAACCATTGTAAGGCAATTGCGAGAGGATTGAGAGAGCATCTTCAACAATGCTCAATATGCACCCTGCATAAATATTTCTCAGGTCCAAGTTTAGTTATTTACTTTTTTCCAACCCTAATTATAAAACTAAAAGTGGAACTGCAAATAGGTGGGGAGACTACTAAGAGCAAAGCACCTGGACCAATCATTATGATCGACAAATCAGAAACAGCGATAGTGTTAGTTCAGATCATATTTACTAGACTCTTCTGGGGTAAGTGTTAGACTTTGCTGTGCCTTTTATCAGCCTCAGCACAGTGTGCGAAAACGTTAGGCCAAAACCATTGTGTTGAGCCAAACTGGCATGTTTGCACTTCTCTTCATCCAATATTAAGTTAATTTGCTGTGTTCCATCTATGGAGTTGCTCTAATAGGGGATGGAAATTAGAGGTGAAAGGTTTTGGAGGGGGCAATGGCCATGTAAAGACCATTCCTCCTTTGCCACTTTATTCTAGGTGAAACTTATTCTTTCAAGCTAACCACAGCCTATCCGCATGCATGCATGTCCAGTTGATATTGAAGACTCACATAAACAGTGCATAGTCAGCCCAGGGATTTTTTTAAGGATTTTGTGATGTAGCCAAACTGGCAATGGTCAAGAAATTAATTTAGCCAAATTTGGATGCATATTAGATATGCAAGTAGAAAAAAACGGAATGCTTCTATATTCTTGGCTACCTACTGGAACTTATCATAAAAATCTGGTGAATTTGGGCCTTTTTTTTTCATGAAAAATCCTTTGTATACGTTGAAATCATATTTTTCAGTTCAAAATTTCACAAAATTTCAACAATAGAAGAAATATTGACTCAGCTGTGTGTTTTATTGCATCCAAATTCCAGATGGCAACAACAGCATATGGATGAGTAAGTATCAGTGATTTTTTTGGGGGGGCTAAAATTAGCCATTTATCTTTTTTTAAAAATCCTAAGCAATATGTTCAAGGGAACTTTTTCAAAAATTTCCAAAAAAATCAACCTTGAGTTTGGAGGCTTTTTTTTTTGAAACGGTCAAGGAGGATTTGCCAAGATTTCTGGCTTTCATTTTTTGAAATTGCCATATTTAGCCAATAGTGGTTTGCCAACATGTAATAGGACTCCTAAATTTTTTACTTCTCTATTTGTCTTGTAGCTAGATTTGGCTAAATCCTCTTTTTTTTCCTGATGGACACTATTCGAGCAACATCAAAATTTAAATTTTAAAAAAAAAAAAAAAAAAAAAAAAAAA
>Ga0209611_10012200_pt1 | contig 12138 bp, 4 predicted proteins | sample S1TSphgellanicum_3_FD_187693 | JGI IMG/M metagenome (GOLD analysis project Ga0209611, IMG submission 187693) | Host-associated microbial communities from peat moss isolated from Minnesota, USA - S1T2_Fc - Sphagnum magellanicum MG (SPAdes) (version 2) | ecosystem: Host-associated > Plants > Peat...
TTTTTGCATTTTTTATTGGGTTGGTGTCTATGTAGTTGTATGCCTTGAAAAGTTAATGAACAAGGAAAAATAGAGGAGCTAGTGTTTTGTATAAAAGAGGATAAGAAATCAATTTTTAAGCACCTCTGTTTCCCTTTCCCTTTCTTTCTTTCCTTTCACCTACCCCTATGCTTTTCTTTTTCTCAACAATAATTTCAAGTAGGAACAATTTCAATGCACATGTTTTTTTTGAAAGTTGATCAATGATGAGCATGTGAAAGTGAATGATGTTGCTAGTAAAATGTTGTCATGTTCATTGCTAGTTTTTTAAAAACATTTTCATTATTAAATATGTAATATCATTCATCATCTCAACCATCATCTTGAGGGTATTAGCAAAAAAGGTTAAAAATAGGCTTTAAAATAAATACAACTTGAATGCAAAATATTGCATTTTTTAATTCCTCAAGAATTAGTGAGTTGAACAACAAATTAGAAATCGTTTGTTTATCATTGCTAGATTTTCATGAGCTTCAAATTTCCACCCAAAAAAAACCTGAGTAATTTACATTTTGTCCAAAAAACAAGCGCAAGTTCAAGTTCACATTGTGCACATGGTAATGAGCCCAAGTTCAAATTCACATTGTACACCTTGCAACCAACTTGAATTCCAATTCACACCCATGATGAGAAAGATAAAGGGTTATGATACAATACAAGTAAAGTTCAATTTTGTTATGTTTGTTTTAAGTGCATTTGCATATGTCCAATAATAGGAAATATGAACATCATTTGATCAATTGTGCATTTTTCACAATTTGAGTCAATTCACGCTACTAAATTAATAACTAAGTAGAAGGTAACAATAAGTTGTGTGAATTCCAACAACAATCGAATCAAAAAAAAAATTGTGATAGCAAAATTTATTTTAAGGTTATCCTTGTTTTTCACCTACCTATTACATGTAGTTTGAAAACTTGGTTATTTGTTACACGTTCACAGATGCATTGACAATTTTGAAAGTTTGTTATTTCCTTTTTGTTTCAATTGTATCAATTTAAATAAATATATGTATTACAAAACTAATATGTTGTAATCCATTATATTAATGTGAAAAAGTTTCTTGTGTTGCATATATTTTAATTATTTCCATTGTATGGGCTTATTTTGAACCACCTTTGCTTTAAAACCTTCTAATACACTTACAAAGCTTATCAAATGTGTTTTCAACATTTTATTATTTTGGATAAAAGTCTAATGTGTAGTTTTTCTACATATTTTCTCTGGCTTTTTAACCTTTTTATTTAGTTTCAAAATTCAAATCATCACCCTTAAGAATGAAGTTAATAATGTTTCACCCTATAATGTAAAAGTTTAGTGAAATTAAATGAAACAAAACAACTCAAAAAAAGAAGCAAACGAAGATAACTTTGATTCGTGAATAAACATTCATAAAACCATATCATAGTTTCATGAAATTTTGTGGGTTTGGATTAGATGCAGACACAATAATATTTTTAAAAATATAGTTATAAAACATCCAAAAAACATTTGATTATTTAATATCAACTCCCAAACCAACCTTCATTATGAATCTATGGGTCGTTTGTTCTTTAAATTATGAAGTTTGTTAATTCTTTTCCAAGTTTTTCTAAGGTTTTTTCATAGGTTGAATTTTTAAATTTTAGTCATCAATATTAAAATGTTAATGTATTAATGTTTGAACAATACATTATGCAATACACTTATGGAATGTAAAATGTGATGTTCAATTTTATTTTATTTTATTTTTAAAATTTTTAAATTTGTAAAAGTATGTTGTACCAATATATTAATTTAGACAATGTCATATGATGTGCACTAAATTTTAATGTATTATCATTAATGCAACGTTTCAACTCTACAAGCTTATTCATCTTGTATTGAAATTGTGAATGTAGATTTTTAAAATGTTGGAATGACACATTTGATTTTTCAAATTATCAAAAAACAAAAAATTCATAAACTCGTTAAAGAGCATGTATTGAATGGTAAGAAAATATGATTATTTGTATAAGGCAATTTAGTGGTGGATGTAATAATCCTTCCTAATACATTTGAGTTGTTTGAAGGCCAAATTTTTGTTTGAGTGGACTTGGATATTGTTAATTGAATTTGGCAATGTATTATTTGATATAACTCACATTTCTTATCCAATAGTGGCATCTACTAATGTATAATGTGAAATTACATTTTTATCCATTAATGTATTGAAATTCTTTTCATGATATCATTAATTGAATTTTTAATGATCAAAAAAATACATTGAAACACAATTTTTAAAGTTAACTAATTCAATATGACAATGTATAATGGCATATTTTATTGTATCATATATTCCTTGATTTAGAAAATACTTTCAAATTGATTTTGTAAATTATGCATTTTGTGAATTATCATATGCAATTATTTATATCATATATTTTGAAATGTCATATATCAAAGGTATCAAAATAAAACAATTATGTCTTTTGGTGTTTTGTTATAATGTACAATAAGTGACTTACAATTATGAATGTGTATTAATGTTTTGGATGTCATGGATGTAGTTTTACAAATATGTACCAAAATAGTTAAAACCATTGTTTAATTTTGTGTATTTAATAGTTTAGGAAAAAAAAACTATAAATGGGCTTTTTTTTATATAACTTTATTTGATATACATATTTTGAAATTTTGAAATCAATTAAATGAATAAAAAATACTCAAAAATATTTTTATAGTAGTTGTAACCATTGTTCTTGTAGAATAAATTCATTCATATCTAACTATTTTTGGACAATTTTACTACTTACCTACTTATATATTTCTAGGGAAAAATACTATAAACCTTAACATATAATATAAATAGCATTTTGTGGTAAATTATTAATTTTCTTTTAAAGATATTTTAAAATATTTCAAAAAAAATTCTCAAAAAAATTATGGTTTAAAACAGCAAATGTGGCTCAACACTAAGTGATTGCACCTTAATATATTAATTTATTAATGTATTAATATGTCATTGTATTAATTTATTAATGCATCAATGTATCAAAGGTTTTTTGGGCAATATATTGTTTTATTAATGTTTCATCACATGCCCAATTGTGAAAAATGGAAATGATCATGCATGAAAATCTTTAAATATTTAACTAAAAGGAAATTAAATAAAAAATGGTAATTAAAAGTTATTTTTGAAACAAGATACTTAACTTGTTACGAAACAGGGTTAGATAAAAAAAACTAGCTTATGAAATTAAAATTAAACAATTATGAGAAATTTCCCCAAACGGTGTGATGATCATTATCGATGTGAACTGGTAGTTTTCCATGAGCGCCATGGCTGTGAAACAACTTTTTCCACTCGACATGTGCCAAATGGCAACTCCTCGGGGAAAAGGCTGTCCAACTCTCTTAGCCACGACGCGAGCTGCGAATGCAGATTTGTCTGCACAAATTTTGTGGCCCAAGCATTCGCAGACTGTTTCAGTTCCTCTTGCGACCAGGTTCCTTTGTCTCCCGCATTTCTTTTCTTAGTGTGCCGGTACCTAAAAGGAAAGAAATTCGCACGCCATGAGGAAAAAAGTAAAATAAAAATTTCTGAATGAGCATCCATCCTGATTACAAAGTACTGACTTGTCCACGGTGAGATCGCCACGACAGACACTGTGCCCAAACAACGTCATTCGAGACTCTGGAGAACAAGTGCGGAGCATGGTGCCGCCGTACTAAAAGAGATCTTTTAACGTCTGAATGTGCTCTGAAGCTTAGTCGACGGAACAAATGCATGCAAAATGATGGCCATCATCTCCCCATTATGGATCAACATAAAGTTTTCATAAATCTCTTGAAAATCGTCGAGATTCAAATAATGTCCCTTGTTTTCCTTTAGAAATGAGGTCGGGATGCCCATGCCTATTACCTTGCGCACTGAATCGGGGACACTATGCCCAGTAGCACAAAAATGTCGGATAATGGAAGCACTTTCCTCGGCTCCCCAATGCTTGGTGAAGTTCAATTTTTTGTTCCTAAAAATAATCCGCATCATATTACAAGGAATACCTTCACAAGCGAGTTAAAAAAAAAAAAAAACCTTGAGCTGGAGCAAACAGTTACATCGAATTGTGTTTATAAATGAGTTAAATTTTTCAAATCACAAATTGTTGTGTTTATAAACAGTTACGTGGTTCATCACTAAGTGATTGCACATTAATATATCAATTTATTAATGTATTAATATGTTATTATATTATTGTATTAATGCATTAATGTATCAGGATTCTTTGGGCAATATACATTGTTTAATTAATGTTTCATCACATGCCCAATTGTGAAAAATTGAAATGATCGTGCATGAAAATCTTGAAATATTTAGTTAAAAGGAAATTAAATAAAAAATGGTAATTAAATTTTATTATGATGGATTTTTTTAATGATATGGTGATTATATATCAATTTGATATTTTGTTGAAAATTTTCAAATTTGAGAAAATGTAAGTGATAAATGTCAACTAGCTACAATTTTTTAAATGATGGGAAATGTAGACTAAATGTCAAATTTTTATATGTAATCATTATTTATCAAATGTGGAATGCGATAATACATTGAATATATTGTTCACACCATGTGCCATTAGCATATTATTATTTTTCAACTAAATAAATAATTATTTTACCCTACCCATATAAATTTGATAACATAATAACCTCTTGTTCATGTATTTTGAAAAAAACTTGACCTTATTATGTTTGGCACATGTGCATGTCAACTTTCAATTAAATTTTTAAATGTATTAAAAAATGTAACAAAACTTTTTTTAATGTATCAAAAAGCACATGACAAATAATAATTGACTATAGTTGAAAAGTGATGTGAAACCTAAATTAAGTGTCATGTTTGAAATGTAACCATGTATTTGTCATGTGTGGAAAAATTCTTAACACAGATTCTATTGTTTACACAATGTGAATATTATATTGTTATTCCTTAGTACATTAGCACCTACCTTATAGTAACCATAGACCTAAAAATATAACAACCTTTTGTCCATGTATTATGAAAAAAATCTTTTTCTCTTATTTTGTTTAAACATTTCAAGTGAAAAAATGCTCAAAGTCTATTAAAAAGTCTTTAATGTATTAATATTTAATATAATAAAAAAATGTGACAAATAACAATTGGTTATAGTTGGAAGTTGGGAAACATAAATTATATGTTAATTTTTAATATGTAATCAGCCATTTGTCACATGTGGGAAAAAAATGGTTATATATGGAATGTATTGTTCACAAATGTGCGAATAATGTTATTAATACATTAACAACTATCTTATAATAACCATATACATAGAAATGTGACAATTTCTAGTCCATGTATTTTTTTTCTAAATTCCACCTTTGCTATGTTTAAACATGCACAAAAAATTTCAGTTGAGAAAATATCTATTGTATCAACAAATCTTAAATTAATTTATTTAAAATGAAAAAAAATTGATTAGAATAAATAATGGCAAGAAATGTAAACTGGGTGTAAATTTTTAGTATCTAGATGCACAATGCATGAGTAGTGTAATAATGTTTTTTGATACATTAACAACCATCTTATAATATTTATAAACATAAAAGAATGATAACTTTTTGTCCATGTATTTTGAAAAAACTTAATGGCCCTTACTATGTTTAAACATGCATGCCAATTTTTAATTGAATATTTTTCAAATGTATTAAAAAACATGTGACAAATAATAATTAAAGCCCTATAGTTGAAGAATCATGGGAAATGTAGACTGCTTGTCAATTTTTGATATGCAACCATTTCTTTGTCATGTGTCAAAAAAATATAATACATGAAATGTATTATTCATGCACCACATGTGACTAATGTATTAGTATTTTTTAATACATTAATAGTTACCTTACAATAACCATAAAATTAAAACTATCGCAACCTCTTATCCATGTGATTTGAAAAAAAATTCTCACCTTTATTTACAAAATACATGTGTTTCATGGGATTCATGATGATAATATAACTTAATGCATGATGACACAATATATTTTAATACATTATAATTTTGATGCATTGCAAAGTAAAGTGAAATTGTCATTGGTATTTATAATGTTTACCACTAGGTGCAATATATTTTTACTAAAAATTTCATTATTTTTTATTCACACATGCACATATTTTTGAATTAAAGTAAGATGCCCATTAACTCAAAAAGGTACAAATGTAAGCACTTGGAAACATTTGTCATCAAAACCTTATGATCATTTTATGTTTAAGGTTTTGGTTCTAGTTTTAGAAATCAAATGCAATTTCAATCTAATTGTAATCTTAAAACTAAGTCCACTTCTATATTCAATTCCAAAACCAGATCCAAAATAAAATGGGGTTACAATTTAGATAAGCCTATAGTGACAACAATATATTTCCTTGGATAATTTAACACATACATTAATTGATTAACACATATTCAAGGTTGATATTTATTACCTAAATTAATTAAATTAGTTCAAATTCCCAACCTCCATATCATGATAAAGTTGATAAAAATAACCACATTTATGCATAATAGCCCTAAATAGAATCAATAAATGAATAACATGTAAACAAAACCTTCCATGTGACAAACAAATTTTATTTTCAACAATTTTTGTGGATTTTTTAACTGAAAAGGGGAATTTTTGGAATTTTTTTCCCTTATTTTAAATTTGATTGAATTTGTTAAAGTTTTGGGAAAAGATTCCAAATTTGTTTAATCACAAAACTGAAAAGAAACCCTAATGATAACCTTTCTCAAAATCCACCCATTAAAAGAAAAAAAAAACCAAAAAATTGATATCATTACATATTTGATGAATATATATTGTAGCAAAGAAAAAATATTAATATGAAATGAACTTAAATGTAAGTGAAAATTTATTGATTTGTATATTCAAAGTTATTATTTTAAAAAATTTAGAACTAAAGATGAAAGACAATGTTGTAAGTCTTATTATTCATTAGAAAACATGGAATCCTAAAAATCTATGAATGTTGTTTTTTTGCATTGAAACAAAATGGTGTGAAGACAACATCCATTTTGTTTAAACATAACTGGATTGAAAACTATACTTGATAAATAATATAATTTTAGGAGAAAATGCATATGATTTGATATAATCACTAGAAAAAAAAAACCCAATATGTCACCAGCGCATTTACATCTACTTCATATTATTTTATTTTTGCAACTAAATTTTTGCGTTTTATAGCTATTGTGACATCGTGCTAACATTAAATGAATCAACTACAACTAGCTTGTAATTAGTTTGCAATTAAATTAATTCACATCTATAAATTGGTTGGATTTATCATCTAAAAATAACCATTTAAAGTTTCATTAGTCATAAGCAAAGTGGTGCTTAGTTGCAATTGACACATGTCTATATACATCAATTATAATAATTAATTGATTTATGATTAACCTAATACTCATAATATTTAATTTATGTTTCAAATTAATATTCAAAATATTCACATTTTAATTAAAGTCATTGATATGATTATTGTAATTATATTAATTTCACTACATTAAATTTCTTATAATTTCAAATAAATTAAACATATTCCAACATAGACTATTATACTAAATATTTTTATATTTTTAATAACAATGAAATTGTTGTAATTTATGTATAATTATTATAAGATCATAATAATCACTTTACTTATGCATTAATTATATAGACACATAATTTATAATTCAACTTACTTATTCATAATTTTAATTTGTATTATTATAAGAATTGCATTCCAATATACTAGGATACTTAATTATGTATTTCCAATATATTTTTGTTACTATATCTTAAAGTTTTAGACTAATTTTCCTACAAATTTAAAATAATTATAATAAATTATTTTACTTATTATTTATTACTACTTATTAAAAATAAATAAATAATATTACAATATTAATTTTCACATTAATTAAAATGATAGTTCCAAATCATATAAAATAACTCTTGTATTTACAAAACCTATGTTTTAATAATAATACTTAAATTTTATATCATGATTGAAAGGTATGTCTTATAATTAAGATTTTTTTTCAAAATTTTATAATAATTTCAAAAAACTCAGCAAAGTTGATGTAATTAATCTATTTTTTAAAAGAAAAACTAAGTAATTGTATGTATTACTCATTATTTACTTATTTACAGTCAATTGTTAATATGAAAACATAAAATTTTAAATTAATAATTATTATTCTAGAGTAACATCAAATCAGTGTGATTACTTAATTATTTGTAAGTTAGAATTACAATATTTGCATAATCAATTTATATTTAAACTTAACTAAATATATAATTTATAATTTATAAATTTAATTATTATTTAATTTACTGAAATAATCATAATTTAATGAAAATGATTATGTTATGACCATAACTACATGGATTCTAATATAATAAATTAACTTGTTTATTTTCTATAACTACTTGTCCATAATATGTTAGTTTCATAAATAATTATAAATGATAATATTTATTAACTATAAGTCACAGTAAATAGTTATTGTTAAAACAAAGATTTTTATATTATATAATTTATATTCTTACAGTAAAATAAATCAATTACTATAATTAATGTTACATTACTTTGAAATCATTATAATTACTTTAAATAAGAATCAATTATATTAATTTCATAATTATTTTTTAATTGAACGTAGTTATTCACAATATGTAATTTATAACTTTAAATCTGAATTAAAATTTTGGAAAAATATAATGTAGTTAAAATAATTAATTGGAGGAACTATTATAAAATATTTTTTTTATTAATTTTTTTGTAATTAAAAATATTAAGGCATGTTTAGTATATTATTTTATTTATAGTTATTAATTACCAATAGAAAAAAACATTTATTTAATCGACAACAATTTTTACAATAATAAATATTAATTATAGTAATTAATTAATGGTACTTTTTAAATAATATTTTTTGTTGGAATTTATTTTCGACTAGCAATTTAGTTTTTCATTATTTTTAATTTGAAAAAAATATTTATAACAGTTATTTTTAGTATAATAATTTAATTATTTTTCCATTAATTATATTATTTATAATTCGTCCAGATTTTTAAAAGTAAGGAAATATTTTTTAATATTTTAATATTTGTATTTATCTATGAATTATGTATTGACAAGTTGTGAGAAACTAGAGAGCTAATTAGTGAAATATTACAAATTTATTAGTTATTGAAATAGTTAACAATGAATATTTAATATTTGTAGTGTATAGTTTATACTTTAAATATATATTAAATTTAATTATCTAATGAGCCATGTACTTAAATTGTTTAAAAATTTAAAAATTATGAAGAAAAGCCATGAAGAAAGTTTTGAAGTTGCAATTTAGTTAATGAGGAAGTTACAACTTCAAAATTTGTCTCATATTGTTTATTTTCCAATCCTAATTTGAACACTATATAAACAAGGGGTGTGATCATGCAATTTCACATTTAAAAATGTGTGTACATGGGGTGTGCGATTCAAAAGGCTTAACCAAAAACAAAAATAATAATTATGCACAATTTCAAACTACCTACCTCCCCAAGCTATTTTTCTACCTAGTTAAATAGGTGCCTAATTTGACCTCCCCATTTAGGTTGACTTACGTACTTACCTATCGAAGTACCTACTTATATGAATGGGTATTTAGCCTAGGAAAGTAGCATGTACCTACCTAACTTTTTACTTAAGTAGGTAGGTAGGTATTTTAAGTTTATAAACATTTATTTATGTACCACCTACCTAGGTTTGTATAACCTAATATTAACATTTTGTATGAAATTCATTAAAAAGTGCCACATGGCATATTTACATTGGGCCACATGTCATAATATTAATCATCGAAAGATGTGAATCGAATGTTTCAAATTATTTCAAAATAATAATAATAATAATTTTAAATAGGTAAATATTGGAACACATGATAACACACCATTTGCATTCAATAGTGATCAAAATAATCACATCTTAGTCACGTGTGACAATACATTTATAATGGAGTCAAAAGATGAACTTGTATTTGTTAATTTTTTTCTTTCATCCAATAACCCTTGTTGTTTGTGACTAATATCACATGCGACTTGTCCAAGGCGACTAAAAAGATTTTAGTTGTAAATGTCACTTACGACTAAAATTTAGTTGAAGAGACCAATAGAAAATAAGTGTTTTTCTTCTAGTGAATTTTATTAGGTTATTGATTATTATATGCCACTAAACATTTTGTTGTTGTTTGTTGTATAGTAAACCAAATCAAAATGTGCAAAAAAAAGAATGATAAAACAACTTGGTGAAACAAAATATCAAATGTAGTGAAATTTGACCTAATTATTTCATTGCATTTTTAATCTTGTTTTGCATTCACCATTGTATAAAAGTATACATTATAAAAAAATTTGTTTCAAATCATAATTTTGTGTGTTATGTTGCATTTTATGTACATTGCTTGTTAGTGCAAAATTAATGGCATTTGTAATTGTATAATAATTTTATATAAGTTGATAGTATGGGCATCCATATTTTTTTGTTAATTGCAAAATTATTACATGTTGGATTCATTTCACACGTGATGTTAGATCATAATATGAAAATTTTCAAAATGGACAAGGTGGTCAAGGGAAAATGTGGCAATCAAGAAATTAAATTACGTGGTGAAACCTAACCTCAATACTATAATATTTGATCCATCTTGTTTTGAAAACCATCATTATGTGTAGATTGGAATTTAGATTGTATATAATTACCAATAATATCATTTGGGAATTATATTTTAATGATATGTTAGCTATGAAAATTCATGTATGTCGCAAAACAAACATGTTAATTAAATTATTTGCATTGTATTTGCAAAACAATTTTAGTTAAGTTGACATTATGGACATGTAACATTATGGTTGTCCCTATTATTATTATTATTATATATAATCTATTAATAATATAATTATTATTTATCATAATAATAATCTATCATATGGTTGTCCCTATTATGATTATTATATATCATTAATATTTATCATATTATATGAGTGATTTTCTATAATTTTATCATATTTAATAAATATTTTTTAAAAAGCAAAAACCGGGACCAAAGGTTCCTTTTGAAATCAAGAAGCCGACAACTCAGGTACTGTAGTCGGGAATTGGATGAAAAATCCGTTCCAAGAGGGATGTGACCGGCGGTCACATCGTCATCCTCTTCATCGTGCGTCGCGTTCTTCGGGTCCACGATCCAAAGTCGTGGTTCGTTCTCGGTTTCACGATCCAATAGCCCGGCGATGGATGAGGCGCCAGCCGTTGGATTCGGTTCCGTGGGAAAAAGCTTCCTGGGTTTTGCTTCAGGATTTATAGTTAGAGGCGGCAGTCACGCGGCGTGGATTGGTGGGTGGTTGGGTGGTTGGGCGGCGCGCTGGTTGCGTGCGCGCAAGCGAGCTTCGAGCGAGCTTCGAGCTTTGGAGGTTCTGGGCTTCGGACTCAGGTCTTGTGGAGGCGGAGAGTTGTGTAATTGTCGTGGTAGAAGGGAGAGGGAGCGAGTGAGTGAGTGACGGGGGAGATTAGGGTTGTGAGTTGTGACCGTGGGGGGCCGTGAATACAGTAACCACGGGGTTTTGTAGGCGGGGGGATATGTCGACCATTGCTCCCGCTGCTGCGGTTGATGTTGATCCTTGTAAGCTTCCTCAGATGATGGCCGCCGTCAAGGTGTTGCTTCGGGGTTTGGGAGAGGATGTGACGCGTGATGGACTCCTCAGAACGCCGCTACGAGTAGCTCAAGCTTTTCAGGCGGCAATTCAAGGTATTTTCAATCTCTCTCACTCACTGCCGCGCGCGGCAGATCGGGCGTTTTTTTCTTGGCAGGGTTTTTGGGAGATTAGTGTGTTTTCTGTTCGGAATATGCGTGCTTGTGCTTGCGTGTGTTTGTTTGCGTGTGTTTGTTAGGGTTTCTTTTTTCCTTTTTCCTGTTGCTGTTCGTGGTGGTGGAGAGGATTTTGCGAGTTGAATTCTGGGGGGATGCTGTTTATGGTCGGCTGGATAGTTGAGGGAGGCGTGGGGAGTTTGGTGGAATGTTTTGTCTTTTGCACATT
>Ga0209611_10012201_pt1 | contig 12137 bp, 4 predicted proteins | sample S1TSphgellanicum_3_FD_187693 | JGI IMG/M metagenome (GOLD analysis project Ga0209611, IMG submission 187693) | Host-associated microbial communities from peat moss isolated from Minnesota, USA - S1T2_Fc - Sphagnum magellanicum MG (SPAdes) (version 2) | ecosystem: Host-associated > Plants > Peat...
TTAAGATCATTAAATATCATTTTTAAATTTCAAGAATCACAAGTACGGAAGTCACAATGTTATCAAAGTGATTTGAAAAATGTCATTTGAAAATCAATAATGTGAATAAATATTTTAATAAAAGCATAATCTTGGCCAAATGCAATTGAAGTTCAAAGTATCTTTTTTGACCATATATACAAATAATTCCATTGTGACATTTGGGTCAAGAATGATACTTGACCAATTTTTTTCATATAGTTTAATGAATCATGTTTTAGGATGGAAAGTCATCAATGCATGGGAATTCATCAACCAAATTGTTGGCTCAAGGGAAATGGATTTTGAAAATAAACATTAAAAACTTGAAAGATATATATCGGTGTAAAAAAAATTTAAACAAAGATTACATTTTTTTTGTCCAAAAATAATTTTTTCATACAAATGAATTTTTGAACAAAAGTTTTTACAAATTGTTGTAAAAAATGCTTATAATTGTTCCAATACATGACATGCTTTTTTATTTATCATTTTTGAATAATTATGAATTTTTGAAAGTGTGCAATTTGTTTTTAGATTGTGTTGTGTTTTTAAAAATAATAATAATTTCAAATCATAATCAATTTTTATTTTTAAAATTTTATTTCCTAATAAGCTACAATTTTATTAACACGTCATGTACATTATACCCATTTATATGTGATAAAAGATTTTTGAACACTTAAAATTTTGGATCAATTTTGAAAAAAAGCTCAAATTTTAAGTTTTAAAATTCCACATTTTTAAAGATATGAATTTTTTTAAGGTGTGATGAATAAGTTTTTAAATCCTCTTAATTTTTTTCCCATCAAATTTTTATTACTATATGAATCCTTTTAATAGTCCATTATAAATTTGACCCCTTTTAATGTAAGTGTTCATTTTAAAATGTTTTAAATCAAAGTCTAAACATAAAAATTATGAAATGGATTTTTTTTGAATTCCTTGACATGCATATGAATGAACAAAAAACAATTTGCTATGATTGCCAAGGTTTTAAATGAAAAAAAATTTAAAAAATTAAAAATTTTATTGATTTTGTTTATGGTTTAACATATGAAATTTACAATGAGTTGAATTTCAAATTCAAACTTGATTTCCCTTTTACATTATTATTTACATTAATCATACTAATATCCTTTTGCTTCTCTTTCAAGAAATTTATACATATAATAAACATAACCAACCATAGTTTGATTGTTAGTTAATGAATTGACACAACATCGACACTTATCCCAAAAATGCCCATGTGACACACAAAAGATGGAACATTTTGCCCATGTATAGTTTCATTTTATGTTAAAAATATGCTAGAAAAATTATCATCACATATTTCATACATATAATTAAATACCATAATGACTTTTCAGGTTTGGCACAATTGTGCAAAATAATTAATATAATTTGAACTGTTTCAACACCATAATTTTATATTTTGAAAATTTTAATTTAGACTAATCAAAGATAGTATGGATTTAGTGAGGAGGGCATTAGTTCAAATCCGGTTGCATTTATTGAATTTTCAATTTTTTTGACATAAAGATCTTTTTTTAAAACATTTCAGCAAAACTGAAAATAATATAATTAGTGCCGAAGCTAAAAAGGTATTACGGTAGTTGAAACAATAAAAAAAATTGAAAATGTATTTTTACTAGACAAGTCATGACTTTCCTTGTTTTTTTCTTGGGAAATGAAATGAAAATTTTAAAATTTTAAACATAATTTCATGTGCCTTTTGCATTGTAAATGCTTTATAAACTAGAAAGGGCAAATAAAATGAAAAGTCAATCATGAATGCATTATTGTGATGGTTCATATTATTACGCCACCCCCCAATAAGCATTTAAAAAAAAATATGCTCAATTTTTAAAAAAATTTGAGACACCAAAATATTTTTAATTTCATGTCCTAACTCACATGACTCATCATATATATATAACTTAGAATTTAAACTCATGGTATTTTCAGTGAACCAACACCCACATTAATACCATGGTGAAAATCCCAAATCCATTTAAATTATTTCTAAATATTACAAATATCCAATGATTAGATTAAATCAAGGTCTCTAAGTCCAAATCTAACTTTTTTGAGTTTAATATGGCCACTAAAAAACCTCGTTCAAAAAAGTTGAAGGTACCAACCAATGTATATTATATATTTAATTTGATAATGGGTGTTTGGTGAGTATTAAGGTTAGGTATATATATGTAATTTTGAAAAACAAAATTGAAAGCTATGCCTTTGCCTTACCAAATCATATTTTTTGATACCCACCCCCACCTCCAAACTTAGATGTAATTAAATTAGTTTTTGCATAATTGAAGTATCACATCAATAAAATTTGGAATGGTCATTTAATAAAAACCCTTACTCATACCTTCCCTTTATACCCAATGGGGCAAAATAACAAATTAGGTTTAAGGTTAAGAGTTCATTTCTAGGTTTAGGGTTTAAGTTCAATTTTATGTGATTTCCCTTTACACTTCAAGTTTAAAATGACAAGTTTTGAAACACCAATTTTTTTTTTACAAAGGAATTTCATTTTGTTGTTTCAATTGTTTTTTTGCATGCAATGTAATGGAACATTGCCATTGGTGTCTTGTTCATGAATGCAATGGAATGTCAATCAACAAACCTCATACATGGACACACTACCTAGGAATTTTGTAGAACATGAAAATAATGAAATTTGTTTTCTGATTTTTAAAATTCTTTTTTTATGTTTTTATGTTTTCATCTTGCATTTATGCATAGTTGCTTGTGTTTTGAAAGTGAAAAAATTAGTTTGGCACAATTTCAAGATTTTTTGTGTTTCCATGCTTAAATGATGCACCCCCAAATTCCTTGGTAGACTCAACTACGAGTCTAAGTGTGAAAACAACGGAAGGATAAAGAGTTAGGGCATGCTGTTTGGTTCGCAACATTTTGGAGGTAGAGGGGTGTGTTGTAGCTCCGAAATGGGGACTAGGAAGAGTGACAAGCAATTTAATTACTCACATGGACTTGCACAAACCAAACAACAAGTTGGTTAGTACATAATTGGAGCACTTTTGGTGCACGAATGAATCACGGGCAAACACGGATTCACAAGATTCACCACGGCTCGGACTTGGGGGAAGCCACCACCTTCCCCCCTTATAGTATTCTCTATGCCTAGCCATGGGGCCAACACCCAAATGTCATTTTGTCCTGAGACTCCAAAATGAAAGTCCTAAAATTCCCGAAGTTGGGACTTCCACGATTTTGGAGGCCCATAACTTTGTGTGCAGACCTCTGATTGAGGTGAGGTCTAAAGAAAAGTTGTAGCTCTCATTGAGAGCTTTCCAACGGTATGTGGCACGTCACCTGCACGCAAGGAAATTGGGGTGATTCCCAACTTTTAGTGGTCGGGAGTCAAATTGGCAATTTGACTCCCGACCCTTCTTTTGGCCATAACTTGTTTTTTAAGTACTCAAATGAGTCATATAAGCCCATTCTAGACATCTAAATTCCAAGAACTTTCCAATGATATAAGGAACTTTTCAATTCAATGAATTTGACCCCTTCAATTGCCCTCTGAAAATTTGGGAGTCCATTGGGATTCCAATTCTCAAAGTGGGAGCTCATTTGGGAGTGTGGGGGTTCATTCCCTAAACCTTCTTGCACTCTTAGGAGCATGAAATGTGACTCCCGAGCTCACTCTTAGCCCGCACCTTTGCAAGCCCTTGCTTTGGTCGCGAGCCCAAGGCTAAGGTTAGGACATTAAAATTTACTAGTTTTTATATGTGTTTATAATTCATTTAATTTTGTTTTTGTTACATTGAGATTTCATACATAAGAGCTTCGCTTTCAAGCTTGAAACATGAATGCATGAACTTCAACCTATAACCTCTACCATTATCATGCAATAATTAATCAAACTACTTTTGATTTGTGATAAATGTTTTTGTGAAGGTACTATAGTTGTTGAAAATCAACAACCTTTTTGAATGAACTAAAGACATTTTTTTGGTTCTATATGATTCTAGTTAGTTGTGAAATGCATAGCAGTAAGCAAAAAATGATTTTCTAAGTTAAACACACCCAAATCATCACAAAGTTTTAGTATCATGAAATTTCAATATATAATCCATACAAAAATTGTAAAACAATATGTATGTGCAAAATCCATGGGCTTCAAAATGTAAAATGGCACGAAAAAAATTATATATAACTTGTATATAAATGATGTGTTTATTCTATTTATGATGTCTTGATGTGAAGTACGTACGATTTACATTTTAATTAAATCTATGCAATTATCGTCATATAATTATGCATAAAATTATGCAATTTTTGTGCATTAAATATGAACATTCATATATGTGAATCATTCATCTATTTAAATATTTAAGATATTGAATACATACAAATAAATTGTTCATATTAACCATAGCATGGAATTCATGTAGTTTTTGTACAAACCTATGAAATTTAGTAAGTTTCTGATGATGATATTTAGTTTAACTTCAATCCTCTTTCAATTGGATTTGCAAGTGGTGTAATTGAAAGTTGTGCAAACAATAACATCATTGAAAACTTGCAAATGTTTAATGTTTTTTCTAAGGTTGTTGATGAGGCATATTTAATTTAAGTGCACATGGAAAAGTTGAAGAAGCAAGGCCTTGATTGGAAACCTCACATCTAAAGCTCACCAACATGGGCATTTATTAAGGTAAATAACAACCAACCCATAGATCTCCATTCCAACCAAATCATGAGATGAAAAATTTGTCACAATCACACATGTGGCCCTAAAATTTTGGCATTAGATGTTGCAAAGGCTTGAATGCATACCACAAAGCAAATGGCATTACTACCATGAAAAAACATGTGGAAGTTCAACATAAAATTGTGTTTGCACAATACTTGGAACATGTAGCTAGTCACCTTTGATCTCCACTAATTAGTAAGAAGCCCCAATATTACATTGATTACCATCTCTAGATTTTTTACTACTACTAACCAATTTGCAAAAAATTATGGCACACAAAAAGGTTTCCTACATGATGTGATGTTGTACGTCATCAAAGGGTTTCTACCATTGAAAATATCAAAATCCATTTTGTCCCAAAGGTTGACATATAAATTGTGCCCAAGAGTGGTCTTCCCATCTAAGAAGGTTATCGTTGAAAAAATTATATTAACACTAGTGTCAAATACTTTGTTTCAATATGTGTAACCCACATTAACCATTTATGTGTCAACCATGTGTGCCATCAATCTTTGGATGTTGAGATTAGGAGCACATGACATGTTTTGTTGTGATTGTAAACTTAATCTTGGAGAATTGGTAGTCCAAGCATGTAACAATAACTTTATTTGAAGCATCTAATACTACTAGTGTGGCTATGACTTTGCAACTCCAATAGTTATTTGATAAGTTTTCTCGTACTCAAAAGGTCGTGATGTATGTAAAGGATGAAGGACTTAATTTGGAAACATGTGTATCTACCGTGAATTCTATCATTTTTTATTATGGCTTGCTTGGGGATGTATGAACCTTTTGATGGAGCTTGTTTGGGACACGATTTTCAAAAGTCTACCAATGTGTTATTATGAAAGATAAAGTAGCCTAGGGATTCAATTATGCATCTATATATCAAATTTATTCAAGTCGACATTCAAAAATTTATTACCTTGCTTAAATTTTTGGCAAAGTGAAACAAACTTGGGAGACAACATGCATAAATTTTGGGTTGAAGCCTAAAAAATTGGAAATTGGTGAAAACCAGATGAATAGAATTTGTTTATCATTTTTCCATTTTTTTTTTCCCACTTTTATATTTTCATTTGTGCTATGTTTTTTTTTTTTTTTACAAATGAATGAAAATGATTGTAACTTTGTTTATTTTTTAATGTTGGGTTTGGGTTTGTCATTATAAGTTTGTAAATTGGGTTTTATTGTTTCAAGATGCCTTGACTTTCTATTCAACAATTGCATTATATTATTCTTGACCAATAGTGGTGTTGCAAAGTTAAACATTTCTAAACACTTGGGTAGTATGTGAGGTTGTCATCAAAGTGTTTTCACCAATAATAATTTGGTGTGATGAATTAAAATTGTGGATGTTGGCTACTTGGAGACACCTTGAAGTTGTCATTTCCACATGTTGTGAACTTCATGATGAACTTGCATATTAAACTATTATGGACAATTTGCCTAATCTAGATGTACTTATTCTTAATATAAAATTGGAAGAATTATAAATTCACATGAAACATCAAGTCCTAGAAGTGCTTCTACCCTTCATTTCGTTTTACATGGATTTGATTGAAAAAAATGTCATCAAACGAATTGTCATTGATGTTAGATCCTTGATTTAAAAATGTGTTTAGTCACATCATATGTAGGTCACAAGAATGCAATAAAATTGGATGTTGATTATGACTCACAATTGATATCACCTTTGTTGGTTGAATCATTAATGTTAAATGCAGTTGAGGAACCTTAGGTGCTAGGTTTTCAAGTGGATTTCAAGGATTTATTTCACATTGTCAAGACAAATCTAAACACATTGAAACATTTTATGTCAAGAAAGCTTAACAAATTCTGCCATTATCCCTTGAATGTGAATCGCAAGTGTGCCTTGAGTTGGTGGCAAATGAAATCACACAAATTCCTAACTATTGCAAAACACATTATGGGCATTCTAGCCTCCCAAATCAAAATACAAGACTTTATCCATTGTTAAAATCCTCACATCATTTTACAAATATTTTTTTCAAATTAAAAATCTTGACAACTAATATTTGTCAACAAGAAATAACCATTGGACATGTGCATTGGCTGCTACAAGCATTTTAACTTGGAAAATGCACATAAAGCATAATTTTACTTGATAGAATAACTAAAAGTTGAATTTGATGATGGAATGGAACATGAAGATTCCTCGAAAGTTTTGTGATGTCATTCATCTACTTCATTACCCAACAAAAGTAAAACATGCACTAGAATGTTTTTTTTTCTTTTAAAGGTTAGGGTTTAATTATGAAATTTGAAAATGCATTGATTAAGGGTTTGCTGTGTGGAATTTACAAATGTTTGCAAGTTTATGAAAATCAAAAATTTGATGGTGATATACTACTTTCTAAAATTTGACATCTTTGTTTTTGGAAACTAAAGTCTTGATGGTGATTGCAATTTCATGAAACAATATGTCCACTTTGTGATTCCTTCATAACAAATGTGATAGCTGATCATATTTTCAATAGGTGTAATTGTTAATGATGTTAATGTTATGCATTTATTTATAACTTGCTATGGGTGATGAGATGCATAGTTGTCAAGGTTTCTAGGTGAAAAAGGAACCATATTTTGACTAAGTACCTAATTCTAATTCAAGATCATTTCAACTTGCAAAAAGGTTGATGTTTGTTTAACAAAACACTTAACCTTTCATGTTTTGAAGTTGTTGTGAATTCACTCTACTAAAATTTCATGGATCATCCACCACACTACATTTTGTTTTAGTGATCTAGTTTTTATCGAGTAAATCATTATGGATCCATTCTTTTGCACATAGTGCATATTAATGTGGATTTTTCTAATAAAATTTTGTTTTCATATGCTTTCCAATGGGAACCTCAAACTAACATACCTAGGTGATAACTTTCAAAAATCAGGAACTCTGAATTGATATTGGGTACTCCTTAGAAAACTGAGTGATAGTCTTATAGGGTATTTGACATAGCGTTTGTCAAAGAATGTCACAAATACCCACCTTAAAATTAATGAAATCCCCACCCCCTATCCATACCCTAAATGGGATGGATGGTAGGTAGTCATTTCCACTGGGTTTCAGTTTCCTAGCTGACCATGGTTGGTACGCTCAGTTGCTTAGTTTTTTCTACCTGCCTTCTAAAAACCTACTAGCCCTTACATACCTGCTAGTATACCATGCATCTACACACCTTATAACTAATTGCTACCTTTTTCCTACCTCCCTGCCCATATATGACCCATCTTTCAAAGATTGGTTACCAAGGTGAAACCTGACCTGAACTCAGGTCAGGTTCATCAACAACTGAGAGTCATAAGGGGTCACCCACGGTTGGAACTGGGACTAGGGTTTTTTCTTTTCGAATTCCTCAAGTAGGTCCACACTGGCAAGGATCTCCAGCATTAAGTTGCATTAAATGGTGATTGTCTTAAGTGGGCGGTACCATTTTTAACAAAGGTGCTGCTACAAGTGGGGATCTAGGAAGTGCCTGGGAGGCTAGGTTAAGTTGTGACTAATTTAATTCATTTTTAGTTCGAAAAATGGCGAAATTTTTCATTCAAATCGCAAAATTTTCGTTTCGTTTTTTTTTTTTTTCGTTTTTCAGAATTTAAAAAAATTATTTAAGTGGCGAAATTTCGCTCAAAACAAAAACACTGACTCTGACACCTTCAGGGAAAAAAAGCACATGTTCCATCTTTCCTTCTGGTACCTTCACTCTTTGGGCCTGTCCAACAAATACAGCATTAAATTCCAACAGAGGACACTCTTAAGATCAGATGATGGGCTTTGTCAAGTTTTTGGCAGTTTATCAATTCATTTTGAATATTTAATTAATACTGCAACTCAATTCTGGAGCATACACATACTTCAAAATAGTTCTCCTCCTCATGTGATGTGCTGTCTTGTGTGTTAAACCTAAGATTCCACTTCAAAGTTCATTGTCAAATTATTTAATTTTTATTCTTATGTAGCAATTGTTATGTCAGGTGGAAATGAGACTCATCTGAAGCAGCAACATGCCCAGGCACCTGCTAGAAAATCTTCGGCTTTACATGACCCACATATATGAAAAGGAAATTTTGACATCCTTGAATTACAAATTACATTCTCCTCCTGACCCACAGTTTGCCCAATATATGCTTTTAAATGGTTCCTAAAACAAGCCTCTTTAACTCCCCCCCTCCCCCCTCCCCCAAAAATACTTGTTTCAATACATTAGAAAACATCTATCTTATTTGCAAAACCTTAAATACTTTTTGCAAATTGGAATAGGAAAACTGGAAATAGTACCATATGTTCAGGCATCCAAGAAGCCTAGGAAGGGTCCAGGCCTATGAGGTTAATTGCACATAGGTAGGTTGCATAACTAAGTCTCCACATAACACCCATACATCATACAAAACACTTGAACAATCCAAGAGATGAAACTAGTTTTGGGCTAGCATCACTCACATTTACATCTTAGTCTTTATGTGTGTTATGTTACATCTAATGGGGAAGCTCACCACACATGTCTAAAGATCTTGTGTATGGGGTTCACTTATCAAATTCACATATGTTTGTTCTTGTGAACACTTCCATATAAAAAAAAATATAAGTTTATTGCAACATAATTTCATTACACAAAAGTTTATTCCAAATCTTAACACAAAGTAACAACATGAAATCATGAAAGAAGTTTATGAGCTAGAAGTTTCACTCACAATTTTTTATATACTTGAAATGAGGAATGGATGGATTATCAACTCCCTTCATTTATTCCTACTAAACATTCTCATTTATCAACTTGGGCTTCGCACTACTTCGCTTTACTTGTGATGATCCAAGAAGAAGAAACAATATGATTCTAGCACCTATGATTTTGTGATGTTTTCTAGGTGGTTGGTCTAGAGGATTTGTAGACCAAATGCAATACAATTGCTGCATAGAATTGGCAAGATTTTGTGTGCACTACATCAAGGAATAGACTTGTGTATACTTTTTTAATTTAAGGTTTAGGGTTTGGTGGTGAAGAATAAAGTCAAAGACTAGGGTGGGCTATGGTGGTGGTGATGGTGGGTTTTCAAATTCTCCCAAGAAGAACTAAAGCTTGTAATCATGTTTTAGCAAGATTACAAAAAAAAAAGATTCATTTCAAAAAGAGATTTCAACCAACACAACACCAATGATAAGACTCTCGTGAAGATTTCTCCATCACCAGATGATGAAGACAACAATTTTTTTTTGAAACCCGTCTGCACCCAATCAAAATCTATCAAACAAATGATGAAGTAGAGCATAAAACCTATATCAGCAAATGTTGAAAAAAAATTAAACATTTTTCTTCAGCATTCTGAAGATGTGGAAATGGGCTTTGCAGTTTGATCAATTTACAAGGATTCTTAAATGAATTTAAAAAATAATAATTCCCGGCTTGCTTAATGAATCTTGTGCAATTTACCTTTGCAAAAGATGATATGGCAAAGCTGCAACACTTGAAAAAAACTCTTTGAATGTAAATCTACCAACAAGTTTTGGCTTCTCATTTTTGTCACAGTTGTTATTGCCAACATCTTCTAAACCCTTCTCCTATTTTTCTTCCCCCCTAAACAAAATTATGAAGCAACAACAACAACCACCCCCAGTTACAATAGGGAATAGTTTCAAATCCCATCACCATTTTTGTGTGATGGTGTGGGATTCCAATGGAAAAACAAATTGTCAACTGTTCCTTTTCCTACATGCATTTCTTTTTCCAATCCACATAAGCTTCCTAAAACCACCATCTTCATTGGCATGCAACGAAATTGGAAACGATTCGATCAAAAAGAGCTTTTTGTAATTGGCATTTGTCAAACTTTGGTCATTTTAGCGCATAATTATTGACCAAGTGACCATTTATAATTTTCAAGGTCGACGACCATGGTATAATTGTTTTAATGACCAAAAAAAACCTATATTTGGTCTACATAAACTAGTTCAATTATCATCATCGTTGAAATTACAAACCAAAAATATCATGCCACATGTTATCCTTCTTGATTATCATCCTTCCTATGAACAAATAAATAATTTTTTTGAATTTTTTTCCATAAGAACTAATCAAGTCCACATAATTCACTTCAATTATGTTTACCCAAAATATTTAACTACGTTATTCATGAATTCAAGCCTATGTCCTTAATCAAAGATCCTCAAGGTAAGGTTTAGAACTTAGATTATTTATTTCCATATTTACCCATCTTTCTACCCCTATGTTGTATATTAATACTTTCAATTCTTATCCCTAGTAACCCATCTTATTGTTACATACCCAAAAATACATAAATTTGGCCACAAAAGAAAATCCAATGAACAAATATTTTTGTAAATCAAATGCGCCAAACTTACCCAATTTTGGTTTTTTTTCTAAAATTGCCATAATTTGACAATAGGTTCCAACAAGCCAACAAAATATTAAATGATTTTTTAAAAAAATTTAACCCATCTCACTTGTAGCCGATTTTGGTTAATTCTTCTCATGGATGATTGTGTGATTACATTAAAAAAATGAAAAAATTTACCTTGTACACAAACCTTCAAGTAAGCATCAAGAAGGAACAACATCACGAAAGTTTGGAAAGCACGAAACTTTGCATCTTTCAAGGTTTAAATACAAATTTTTTAGGAGGCTTGGATGCTAAGATCAACATTGGTAAACGCTAATATTCTCACATTGTGTTTTTTATACATTTTTTTTCACATACAAAATATGTTTTATAACAAACTACATAAATCAAAAACAAAACTCAACAAAAAATCGATTATAAAGCATAATTTTGTACAATTTTGCCTTTTGCAATGTCTAAAACTAGAATGAAACCCTCATGTTAAAATGGAAACAAAAGAACATATTCACTTCAAGAAATCTTGTATTATGTTACCATGCAATTTGCAATTACATGTTAATTTGCAATTATCCATCATTTGAACTATGTTTTATAATTTTTAAATTAATAACCATCTTTTTCATTTTTTTACTATCTTTACAACTATGGTGTGACTAGTAAATTATACATCCTTCCATATTAACTAACTTCTTGGGTTTTTCATTCAAGAATATGCCCTTATGTTCATTTAGTCATAAATTTAATTTGACTTAGTTACTTCTTATGGTGTGCCTATACATTTTATGCACATTAGGTGTTTTTGACTACAATAAGAATATATTTAATATGTAGTCAAGGTATATGACACATATAGTAAAACCTATTTAACATATTTAAAGGTATCTAGCCTATATTAAACACATATTATGAACATAATAAAATTTAAAAATTCATCTTAATTTTATATTATCGTTTGTTTACAAATATACCATGTTTATTTTAATGTATAATTAGATTATAGAGGTGC
>Ga0209611_10012202_pt1 | contig 12136 bp, 11 predicted proteins | sample S1TSphgellanicum_3_FD_187693 | JGI IMG/M metagenome (GOLD analysis project Ga0209611, IMG submission 187693) | Host-associated microbial communities from peat moss isolated from Minnesota, USA - S1T2_Fc - Sphagnum magellanicum MG (SPAdes) (version 2) | ecosystem: Host-associated > Plants > Peat...
CAAAGGCATTGTGAATGTAACTTTTGATGACTTTTGTAACAAAGAACAAACTTGCAAAAGTAAATGCAACAAACAAATTGAAATCAAATTTGTTATGTTTATCACATGTGCCATTCCCATGGAGGATCAGTCTTCATAGATAAGTAGCTAGCCAATCATAATGAACTCATGCATCCATTATTTTTTATTGAATGTGCAACACAGAGGAAGTTTGCAAGGCATCTTCAAGCTAAGGTGTACCACAAAGGATGTCCCAATTGTCCCAATTTACAAAAGAACTTTTTATTGGGTAGAAGAAAGTTCATTTTTTAATGAAATATATTACAAGGTGAATTGCAATGTTACAAAGTTAATTTTCAACAAACGTTTTTCAAATTATCGCTATCATTAAGAATGAAATGACATTCATCACGAGGGTTTAAGTAACAATTTTTTTAATTATGTGCCCTTTCAATTTCATATTATAAGGTGAAAAATTTTGTCAATATTTTTATTTCACTTGTTAAGCACATTTTGTTAGGACGTAGGAAGGTATGTAGGTAAGGTAGGAAGGAAGGAAGGTAAATAGGTAAAAGTAGTAAATAAGTTGGCGTAGGGAATGAAAGTAGGGAGGTGTATTGGTCATTAACCTATCTACAACCTACCTACTTGCCAACCTAGCTACCTTCCTACCTATGTATTGACCTATTTAGCTACCAGTATACCCTTAATATACCCTAGGGTATCCTACACACCTACATGTTTAAGCACAACTAATTACAAAAACAACATTACCCATGATTAGAAACTAGCAAATGTTACCCATCATTGGTCATAACACTAGTAAAAGTGAGTTATATTAGTCATTATACCTACATGCACCTACACAAATAGGCATAAAAATGCAACTCTAAGCAATGCTACATTTTATTATTTAGATTCATTGGCTTTATTTCTTTCGATGTGGCCACCACATGATTCCCCACATTTATAAGTTACAATCACAATATCATGGTACTCAAATAGATTTGGCATTAATTAAATTTTTCAAAATATTCAAAAAACATCGTCAACACTTTTGTAATGCATGGTTTTTTTGACTAGGTTTTTAGTCAAAAACTGCCCAAAAAGACAAGGGTCAAAAGACCATCATGTCAACCTAGACAAGTTGATTTGGACTTGTTGGCGTGATGGGGTAGTCAATTTGAACCTTATCATTTTGATTAACTATTGGACTAATAAACAATGATCCATTCAATTTATACTTAAATTAAAGTCATTTTCTAAATTATTATTTTAAAAATTAATAGGTGGGCAGGTAAGTAGGTTGGCAAGTAGTAAATAGGTAGGTGTGAACTTAGTTTAACCTAGCCTAGGCTACCTAACCTAACCAAACAAAACTTCATCGAACTACCTTAGTTTAACCTATGTAACCTAACCTTCTAAACATGCACAAAGGTTGCAAGTATAAATAATTTAACTTTAAACTTGTACAATGATAAACCAATTCATTACAATGGACATCAAAGGTGTTCAACTTTTGTCAAGTTTTTTTATTTCACATTACTAAACATAGTGGCTAAGCCTAAACAACACCCAATGGTTAAATCAAGTAACTAAACATATTGATTAAACCTTAATTAAACACAATGAATAAACCTAGTGTTTAAATTTAACAGTTAAACATAATAATTAAATTTAGTGATTAAACTCTGGATAAACATAATGAATAAACTTAACGACTAAATATAATTGTTAAACCTAAGTTAAACTTAATGGCTAAATCTAATGGTTAAACCTAAGTTAAACTTAATGGCTAAATCTAATGATTAAACATAATGGCTATATCCAATGACTAAATTTAGTCTAAACCTAGTGGCCAAATCTAATGGCTCAACTTATGTTAAAATTCATATGACAAATGATAATAGATGTTGGTTAAGCCAATTCTATTGTCATTTATCTTGTGCATTATTGAATTTTGTCGTGATTGTCATGTTTAATATTGAGGTCAAGTTTGTTTATTTGATGTATTATTTGTGTGGGAATTGTAAGAGGTTAAACTTGTCAATTCTCTCAATGCTAAATTCGTCCGTTGAAAGCATGATTATGAATAATCATGTTGCATATGTGAGTAATGAGTAAGCATGTAATTGTTGCAAGTTAGAGTTTCACATTTGATAGACTTATAGTTTCATTTTTTTGAAATTGAAACAAATGCAATGATTTGAAAACATGTACATATATGACCTTGTAATTGCAATGTTAAAATATTTTTGTTTTGATAATCTACTTGATAAGTTAAAACCCTAACCACTACATGGATTGGCCCCTTGTAAAAAAAAACCTTTAATACCCAAGAATCCCCCATGGTTAGGGAAAAGAACATTAACTTTAATAAAAGGATTTGATATATTTAAAAAAATCCAAAACCATACCTAAAGGTCTCAACAATTTTTTAAATAAAAAAATAACCAACCTAAAGGTTTTTAAAAAACAATGAACCACACAACTTTGATTCTTACATTTTCTCATAAGAGTGCAAGGGAAATTATGCTTACTTATGCAAGCCTATGCCTTAATAATGGGAGGAAATTATGTTGATTTACACCTTTGCATAAGTAGGCATAGTTTTGCTCCCATTCTAGAGGAGGAAGAGGATAAGATCCCTCTTCTTTTCTAAGAGGGATATTCATGGATATTGTGCCTTCCAAATACACCAAGAAATATCTCCAAGGCTTTATGATATTATCAAGTTTGCAAATTCAAGCTACTAAGCCTCATTGCCATGCCTTCAAATAACATAACACCCTCTCCACTTGCTCTTCCCATTTCTAAATATTGACAATTTTGTGATTTGAAAAATCTGATTTTGTACTATAAAAAAATAAAAGGAAATTTTCTTTAAAAAAAATCCAAGTTTTCCAATTTTAAAACATAAAAAATAAAAGCCGCCAAATTTCTATAATAGGAGCAAAAAGCCAAAAAAAAGGATGCTAAAATTATTTTGACTTTCATATCGATGAAAGCTTGGTAAATTTAATTAAACAATGCACCCAACAAAAGGGGATAGGGAGGACAAAGAGAGAGGACCCAAGTTTGAACCAAAAGTGCACAAACCCAAGGGGGTCATAAGGGGCAAGAGAACAAATTACGTTCCAAAGCCCCCACCAATTATAAGAAGCATATTAGAAAAGGAAAGGGAAGGGAACCTTGAAAGCATTGTAAACTTAAAAGAACCTTCACCTACAATAATGGCACACCTCAAAATAAAAGTGGTTTGTGCTCTCTATAAATCTACCGATACTCTCAATCTATTAGAAAACATATAAAACCACCAAAGGAGGGCCATTGGTGCTTTTTACTAACCATACCATGCTAACACATTGCTAGAGAAAATCATTTGCTTGTTAATGTAGGCACCCAAAAACCTCTATAACAAGGGGAAGAAATGCATTTATCAGGTGTCGATCATGATAGAATCCTTCCTTTGCTTGAGTTGCCATTGTCATAACCACCCTATGAAATGAAGTAGGTCAAGATACCAAGTCTATTCAAGTGGGGTTGGTGATCACCACATCCACCAAGGTGCAATGTGATCAATTGATAACACGATGTCAACCAGCTAATGAGAAGACTAAAAGGCAGGGGGTGGAAGGACATGGGTCTATTCAAATGAACCATGAAAACTTGTTTTTTTTCCAATGGAGGCAAAGGCTTCTTGAACCGCATGATGGAATGCATTCCATTCCCCACCAAGGGAATAACAAAAAGGTGGGTCCCTATAAGATTTTAGGGTTGATCACAATGCAATGGGTCACCTTAAGAACTAACAGATGGGGGAAGCCCAACTTGGTGCACAAGGTAAAGGAGAAACATCAAAGGGTAAGTGGAAAGGTGGAATGATTAAGTGAGCAGAAAACTAAGCACCCGCTTCACCTGTCCCAGGCCTATGCAAGATTTCAAGTGTGCATGGTGCGAATTAGAAGCCATGTCAAAGATGATGTTGGAAAAAGAATGGTCATGTAATTTGTTTCAAATGTTCTCCTAAAGCTAATTAATCCCTTTTTAGCAAATTGCATGAAAGGAAGAACACCTACCACTATGTCCGAGGGGAGGAACTATTGTGCCAACTTCAAATGGATTTTGGTAGGGGAATTGACTACAATCATTAGCATCTATTGCCTCTAATAAGAATGGGTGATGATTTAATAGGAAATTTAATAGCAATGATAGGTGCAACAAGTGCCCAACTTCCTTGATAGGTTGCTAGTGCAATGAGTATGTGGAAATGAGGCCAATCCCCCCATAAGAGATGGGGAAAGTGTCCTATTGACGCATTAAAAGGCATGTAGGTAATCCAAAAAGATTATGCCCAAGAGTTTCCCGAAGATTTGCAAGAGGGTTGAGTCAAAGGGAGTGAATTGGTGTTGAAAATTTGATGAAGGATTAGAGGGAAACAATAGAGTAAGTAGGAGGGTTTATGTGCAAAACACCGAAAGAGGATCCCGAAAGCAACTCGGACATCCCCAACTTCAGAAGTGCCTTTGCATGGTAACATCTTCATTTTATGCACCTTGTAGGAAAGAAGGAAAAAAAAAAAAAAAACCCAAAAATGAAGCACAAAACCCCAATGCCATTTGACGGGCAACAAATATGGATGAGAGGAGAGAAACTAGGAGGAGATAAATCATAAGATGACCAAATTGAATAATTGCGAGGCTATACCACAAGCTTCAAAAAAGCCAATTGAAAAACAATGATTAAAAGCAAAATGAGTGATAAAAATTGGACCAATGATGTGAGTGTCATTTGCAAAGGAAGGTCATATCTAGTTTATAACCAAAATTAACTACTTATTTTTAATTATGGATGATCATCACTTTCATTAAATCACAAAATTGAAAAGAATATAAAAAGGAAAGAAAAAACTATTATGCATTAAACTAATTACAAATGTTTCACGTTGTGATTAGAGGTACTTATTGTGATCTATATTAGTTGCTTGAATCTTGAAAGGTGCCTTCCAATTTCAATTTTTTTTTTTGCAATGAGCCTCTTTAATTGGCCCATCACAAAAAAAGGTCTGAAACTTTGGAGACTTGGCCCTAATATGTAACCATGGTTCAAAATTGAGAACCATGGTTATATATCAGTGTTGGGCAAGTATTTGAATTTTCAAAAAACTATCAATTTTGGTTTTTTTTTAAATATTTTAAAATCAGAGAACTATCAATTTTGGTTATTTGAAAAAAATCAAAATCAAATGAATCATCAGTCCCAAAAACCTTTAAAAACCTGTGAGTTTATGGTCAATTATTTGATTTTAAAAATATTTTTTACAATTGTGATTACATACCAAAACTAAATCTTTGAGAATTGTGGTTATAAATCCTTAGAATTGCCTTGATAACCTTCGGTTATCTGTTCCTGATTTAAATAACTGCCTAACACTATCGAGATTTTATGTACCAGATTTCTTTTAGGGAACCATGGTTATGAATCCCAAGGACCACCCTTATAGCTAGTTGCCAGGGATCCATTGGCTAATCTTATTTCCAATAAGCATCCAATAGTAAGGATTAGTAATGTGGGCGTTTATCTAAATCAACACTGAAACCCAAAAAACCAAGTATCAAAGTTGATAATCACAATTGAACACAAAAATCAAATACTTGGTTATGATAGATAATTTTAATTATTGTTTTTAGAGTGAAATAACCTCTGGTTATTTATGGAACTTGATGATTTTTTGATGTTTTTCAAATACCCTAGCCTAGCGGTTCTTTGATCATAATTTTCCTCAAAATTATAGACCATGTGATTATTACCAAAATCAAAGAACCACCCATCGAAAATGACGTTATGTGTGGCAGGTATCTAGGTTTTTTATTTTAAACTTCTGGGTTGAAATTTTTGGTGCAAAAGGAATGATTATGGTTGTTGACAACTTTTTAAGGTTTACAATAATTTTAATGCAATGATGAAAATTAAAATAGTTCATGAGAAAAATTCCATAGCATTATAATTCACCAAGACCTTTGATAATTAAACACATAATAGTTTAATAAATGATTATTCACTATGAATGCATTCATGGTTTTTGTATATTTCATAATTGATTTTTGAATAAGAAAAAAAATCTAGTTTTTTTTTTCTATTAGGCTAAAAAACTATTGTGTTTTAGAGTGGATGGGGTGAATGTGTTTTAGGGTGGGAAAATAAGAGTCACAAAATAAATCAAGGATTCTTGGGCACCATTTATAATGGGTGTTCATTGTGTTGCCCATAGGGCAAACTTGGCAATCCAATCTTTGGGGAATTTGACTTTCATTGGGTGAATTGAATGTTGAATAATGAACATGTATGGTTATTTTAGCCATAGTCTAAAAAGGCATTTGGAAGTTTAGAAATTGGTTCAAACCTTGGATACAAAGGGGAATAAGATTCTTAAAAAAATTAAAACACAGTGGATGTCATTGTTGGAGCCTTTGAAAGGATTATGGCATCATATCATCCATTGCTTGTAGTGATACAAGTAGATTGTAATACCAACTAGGTGGCAAAAGTGATTTTCTTTTCTTGTCTTTTCATGTTTCTAAGTTGCATTAGATATGCATTGTGTTTTTCTAAGTTTTCTTGGTTTTGTGGGGTTGAATTATCAATCCTTGAAAGGTAAAACAAAGGAGTGGTATACAAATATTAATCCTTCACTTGCAGATTGGCCATAAATGAAGATTGTGATGGAATAAAAGCACGGCACCATATATCCAAAAGATATTAAAGTAAAGTTGGATGCAATCAAACAATAACCCAAATAATGGGTTTAAGCTTGTATGATCACCTAGAATGGTTGTTCACAAGAAGGAAAATAAATGTAATGGAGCAGAAGTGGAGATTTTTAACCAAGTTGAAGCCTGAAATCCAAAAACTATGTGTTATTTAAGATTATGCAAGTATGGAGTTTGTTTTAGCTTCTACTTAATTAAAAATTGAAAAAAACTCCATTTGAACCTTTAAGGTGGAACATGAGGAAATGATGCAAGGTGTGGAATCATCTATAGAGAAACAAGTATAGGCTTTGAACAAATAACTAATGATTTTCTTAAGAAGACATTAAAAGACAATATAATAATTGTTTCCAATTACAAGACCTAGCAACACCCAAGGATGTCAAATTTGTAATGTAGGAGACCACCTAGCCATTCGTTATCCTAAATATGTTAACTCCAAGCCCAATTGCAATTCTAAACATTTACAAATGGTAGAATAAATAGATGTGTCTAAATAACCACAAAATTTGTTTGCATATATTGTCTTAATTCCTATGAAGAACGAGGATTTATTCGTGTACTATTCTTTGTATCTAGGATCCAATGGCTTAATTGCCCTTAACCAATGTGTGATCCCATTTTTTTGGGGTCCTCATGTACAAGCAAAGTGTCCATTTTATGGCTTCACCCAATAGGACTTCTCCATGTCAATAAACTTTAGACCTTTGAATAGTTTTTTATGCAAAAATACTACATGGAACCTTCATGTTATTCAATACATTTGCCATGCTTCACATGATTTTATAATAAAACAAAGGTTTTATATCATGTAATCACAACAATGAGACAATATTGTCATTAATTTAAATAGTTATATATCTTTTCTAGTATCAGTTCTATTGTATTTAATGAGACATCACACACATTGGAGCCATTTCAATTGATGCAATTTGGATTCATGAATGCCACTTGGCCATGTGGAAAGGCTAATGGCATGGAAGAATATTCTTCCACATCAATAGCATCTATCAAAAAGAATTCCAAATACTTATTCAAGTTCACACTCCCCACTCATAACTCACACTCTTCCATTCATCAAATAACATCTCCCCAAATATGGCATGGTCTAGGGGTTGACACACATATACTTCCCTTGAATATGGTGAACATGATACATGTTGTAAAGAAGGAGGTGGGGAACAAGGATGGAATATAACACATACCTAGGTTGTTACGAATTTTGAAGTTTGTTGAAGACAAAAACCATGTGAATTGGTTAGATCTTTGCCGACCTTGTGATGATCCTAAAATTAATTCCAATGATGATGATGATGATGAACAATACAATAACAAGACAGATGATGAACATATTACAAGAATAATTGGAGCAAGAGTTGGAGCTAAAAGATCATGGGGTTGAGGGGTTAATCAAAGAGGAGGCACCAAATAATGATAATTCTGAATTTGGGAAAACAAGTGGAGAATGTGATGGATGTTGCATCAAATGATGATTATTATATTGATTGGTTAAAGTGGGTAAGACTGGAAAATGAACATTATCTTGATTATTTGCAACTCAAACATGCATGTTAACAGTGTTTCAAGTTCATATATTCAAACAAGAGTCCCATGTGGAATAGAAAGTCGCAAAATGATGGGAATAATTCAACAATAAGATTAAAATTAACCCAATCTTAAACCCACAACATACTAGAAAACTATGGTAGCTATTAAAAGAATTTGATGATGTCTTTGCATGGAATAAAGGTGAATTCGGTTGTTGCATTGTGGGGGAACATTTCATCAACATTTAAGGGTTTTTTCCATGTCACACAAGAACAAATGTAGATTGTCATCATGGGAGGAAATAAAGTTGAATAAGAAAATTCAAGCCTTGGTTTCTCTAAGCAAAATGAGATCCAATACATTGGAATATGCATGTAAGGTGACACTTCTAATTAATAAAGATGGGAATAAGAGGTTTTGTGGCGATTATAGACCTCTAAACTTGCAAACAAAGAGAGACATTTTCCCCATGCCACTGGTGGATGATGTTTTGAATTAGTTGCTTGTGAGTTGAAAATTCTTCTATGTTCTAGATTTGTAAAATGGTTTTTATCAGATAAAGATGGCCTTAAAAATGTAAAAAATTGGCATTGATCACTAAGTTTAGATTTTTTGATTAGAATGTGGTGCCTTTTAGATTAAAGAACATGACAAGTATGTGCACACCATGAAAAAAGTCTTTTAGAACTAGATGTAGGATTTTTTGAAAGAATTCCTGGACAATTTAAACATCCACAACACAATTTGGCAGCAACACTTGAATTATAGAATTGGTGTTGACATACCTAAAGGATGTAAAACTCAAATATAACCCTATCAAATGTGTATTTGCTTCAAAAGACATTAGGGTTTTGGGTTGTGTGGTTAGTAAAACATGGATGATGCTTGACCTTCAGAAGGTGCAAACAATATTTAATTTTCCAATACCCATGTTTGTGACAAATGTTTGAACTGTTCTTGGTCTCATTACGGTGTAATCATAATCAATTTTCATGTTTGATGTGATTGGCCTTTTAAAGGTGTTGGTGTGATCTTGTTTTAGAAGTCTAGTTCTACATTAGGAATTGGCACTATTAACACATGAAATGGTGGATGCAAATCAAAAGAACATTATGAGGAAGAGGAAATGAATTAAAAGTTAACTTGGATTGGGCATGTTAGGGAATTTGGACATTTGGAATGATGAGGCATGTATTGGGGTGTTGAATGGAATAAAACTATCTTCTTGGTGTTTTGAACAAGAGAGTTAAAGATCAAGAAAATGGTGTTGGACTATTTATAGCATGGAGATCCAATTGTCCCCAAAGGGCTTTTTGTATCAAAATTGAATGAACATAAACACATTATTAAATAATTATATTAAGAGTTAGGGCATTTTGGAGGATGTCATACTTTGGTTAAACTTTGCAAAAGGTATTTCTAGCAAAACAAAATGAAACAAGTGCATTCCATTGTAAAAAATTACAAGGAGTGTCAACTGGTCAAATGTATGGTAAACATTTGATCTAATGTTGAGAATCTAAAAAGCACACCATTAAGTGATTTTTTTTTAAAGGTGGTGGTAGATACTATCGACCCAATTCCAAAAAAAGAGGTTAAGAACAAATATATTATAATAGCAATTGACCATTATTCAAAATGGTGTGAGGCAAGAACAGTTCTTGATCACATAATAACTATAATGACAAAATTTCTTGAAGATGAAATTGTGTGTCGTCATGGTGTATTCAATTGTGTGCTAAGGTGGAAAATGGGCAATTGAATTTGATAATGTGTGCATAACATTGTTCAATAATATAGAACAACACAATGGCCAAGATGTAATGGCATGGTAGAATGAATGTTCAAGACATTAAAGCATGAAATTACAATCATGACTTCACTATGAAACATTCCAATTCTTGGAACACTTAGTTACAAAGAGTTTTATTCAAGTACAAATGTGGAATCTAGTCTAGCACAAAGTTTTCTCCATTCACCATCTTGACGAGCATAACTCCTAGGCTCAAGGTAGATAATAGGTTGAATGTGTTGACTTAAACACTAGAAGATGCAAAGAGTAGAAGAAATGGTGGAGCAAGTGATTTCAAAAATGAAGTTCATTGTTATTATGCACAAGGTTGTGTTAGGGAATGTTGAACAAACACAAGCCAAGCAAAGGAAGACATAGTATCCGCTAAGGAAAGGAAAATAGAATTTTGCTAGCTTTCAACTTGGTCTTGACATGGTGAAGATGAAAAAACTAAGTAAGAAGAAAACATTGATTAGAAGATGGGAAGGACTAGTATATTTATTTGTAGGATATGCAAATGGGAAGGAGGAGGTGAACCATGATGATGGAGGTTGTATATGCATCTTCAAGGACAAGAATGAACAACAATGGGAAAGACCAGGGCGAGATTCATAGATTTATTATGCCGAGATGCAATTGATGGAAGTTGTGAGGTCACATCTAAAATGTGAAAGGAGTGGTTACATATGTGATCACAAAGGAGTTTTGATGTGGACTATTTAGGGTTAGGGCTATTTTCTAAGGCTTTTTGGCTTTTGTACATGAAGAAACGTGACGTAAAGGGCTAGTGGAGCCCTTGAAGTGTGTTTTTGTTGTGTCTACTTGTGTTGATTATGAGAATGGTGACTTGTTGTTAATGGTAAAAGGGAAAGTTTGTTGAAAAACACTACAACATGGAACCAATATTGTTTATAGGACATGGATTGTGTGGCTAGGTTGATGCATTTGGTTTAAAAAAGATTTGGCATATGCATGAGGTGGCTAATGTTGCACAAGTGGAAATGGAGGACCGAAGTTGGAGACAAAGCATTCATAATCTTCTAGTGTTTCATAATTGGAAGTTAATTGTTTTCTATAGAATATTTTGCATCTTGTTATTTTTTGGATTTCAGCAATAGTTTCTAGATAAGACCATTAGATTTCCAAGCTTGTATATTCTGGTTCTGTCTAATGCCCATGTTCTCGATTCACTTCTGCAAATCATAAATTGGGACCTTCAATGATGGCCGTTATAGATTAAATCCATTTACATCTTGATGAAGTCCTGTGAAATGATTGTCATCAATATTGTAATTCTCCCAGCTGAGGTTTGCTGTCATCTCGAATTCAAGTGAAATAACGAGAAGCACACATTGAACCCAATGCTGGTTGATAATGCGTTATGAATACTCTTATGTTGCCTGCAAGTAGCCCCCACCTTTTACTAGCTGTAAACCTCAATTCAGTGTTCAAAAGGGCCATTGCCAAAGAGATGATCTTTACATTGAGTTTAGCACTTTGTCTTGGATACAATGTGCTTCCAGTATCTACTGCAAATTGTTCCACATGAATTTAGTTACTTGTACACATGTGATGAAAGCAAGATTAGTCCAATTGTGCTGATCTCAAAGCTATGACCATGTAATGTGCTCAATTGCAAACAAACATGCTCCACCTGTATCACTTCAAACCTTGGTTCCTCTACCATTTCACCACATTTCTCAAACTTGATCATTTGCATCTACACAACTCCAAAGCAAAACCACTGCTATTTATGCAAATGTTGTGTTCATGTTGAAGTAGGTACAATTTGCTGTCATGTTCAAACTCTTAAAAGTCTCCACAACACCAAATATGATGTCATTTCAAAACTCCAAACTTACAACTTCATGGAAGGAAGTCTTAAAGTTGTGTACTTTACGTTTGGTAGTTGTAAAACATTTTTCAAAAATTAGTGACAATGTGTTACAGAAACAACCACTATAGATTTTGTTGTGTTTCAACTATCTCTGTTTCCCATGCAGAGAGTTGACTCAAATTTCTATAC
>Ga0209611_10012203_pt1 | contig 12135 bp, 9 predicted proteins | sample S1TSphgellanicum_3_FD_187693 | JGI IMG/M metagenome (GOLD analysis project Ga0209611, IMG submission 187693) | Host-associated microbial communities from peat moss isolated from Minnesota, USA - S1T2_Fc - Sphagnum magellanicum MG (SPAdes) (version 2) | ecosystem: Host-associated > Plants > Peat...
CCAGTGTCAATTGAACAATAACAATATTTCAAGCTTGAATCATTTCCGTGGCACCACCATATTGAGCTCCCAATGTCTTGAGCAAAACCAAACAACATGTTCATTACTTTGTCCTCATTCCCTATCCCTTATGTCACCCCATAATTACTTCACAGAATCACAACCTCACGTGGTTATTCATGATGATAACCTCTCACACACATTCCACTATGGCACATAATCTTGCACCCTAAGTAATGCATTCCAAATCAAAAGCCCCAAGAAGCCCAAAAAATACACTTGAACAAGACTGTCCCATAAGAGGAACTTTTCAATTGAATGAAGCCAATATGATGGATTCAAGTCTTCCCAATTAGTAGTATGCTAACTAACTACCCAATCCATGACTCATCATCTTTATCCAAATTTCTTCACTCAGAACATTCCCACTAAAATGAAACCCCCTAATTCTTGCAAGACATTGTCAATCTAGGACAAGGAAGTAGCTAAGTCTGTCCCTGCATTTTGGGAATGTCCTCCACCCTTGCACTTCACCTATCATGAAGCACAAGGCCAAGGTTATCATGATCCTAAACGTAGGTCGATCATGAGGCATATGGGGGAGGGTTCTTACACCTAATCTTAGGCAGTGATATCCCTCCACATTTCTAGGCGGGGATGTTCACACATACAAGGTGGCCTCCAAATACACTAGGAAATTTTTCCAAGTGCTTTAATGGTTTATGCAAAACTATGGAGCCTGACCCTTGCTCCTGTCATGTCATTTGCTGCTCAACTCAAATGACATCAGGTTTCATAAATTAGACAGCAATGGAAAAAGGTGTAGCAAAAAAGCAAGAGCAGGAAGGTGTGAAGTCCTATGACTCATACCACTTGCAAGATGGTAGGTAAGCTCAACAAGGCCTCCAAGTCAAGGCTTCATTGAGAGGCTCAATTACCTACTTTAGGTTTACAAGGAGCTTCCCGATATATAACTAAACCATCACCTCACACTTGATGATCACATAGGGGATTCAGAATGGACAAATCCCAACAATGTTCAAACACCGCATTGTAAGAGGACTAATATCTTGTCTGATAAGTTGAGGTGCAACAACCCAAAAACTCTATATGTTTTTGAACTGTTCAAACTACCCATATCGGTTCTCATTCTCCAAGCATATCAGTAACAGAAGTGATTCAATGACTCTCCCATTGGAAGTCACCAACAAGATCTAATCAATCTTAGTGATAAGGCAAATGGGCACAGGTGCAATTTGTCTGAAATCCTTATCACTATGCTTATTTCCTCACAGGCAAGAAGAGGGCTTGTACTTACCAACTAGGATCCCATGATGATTAGAGCCATAATATGCACCCAGGCTGGGATACTGCAACCAGGGCAAGCTATTGCACTCTGAATGTCTCTCTCATATTGTAAGTATTATGTGCACTTGCACACAGATCTGTAGCCTTGTCCTCCAGAGTGATCCTCTCAAGAGTTCAATGCCAAAACTTAGGGTAGCCATGATTAGCACGTCACAATTCTGCATCACAAGAAGACTTTGAAAGATCTTTTGTGAGCTTCCACATGCACAGTTTGGACAAGTATTACAGACTTCAAACTTGAACACAAGCATTCAGGTACCATGACATTAGGCAAGTGGAGAAATCAGCCTACCGAGCTTTGACTCAGGACATAATTATATGTTCTTGACACAGAATTTCTTAATCCACAACCATATGTTTAGCTCAATATGGGAACAAGCCTTTCAGAGATTCCACTTTACCTTGCAAGGTACGGAGAACAAGCAGAAGAATCCACAATGGCTTTCCCCCAAGCTTCATGCAGGAAACCTCATCAGTAAACCACCTTGAAAATTGCAATGTCAAATGCTGGTCAATTTTGAGATGAAAACATATGACGAACCTGTTTCCAAAAAAATTCTTCCATGGCATTCTCAAACGCTACCCCATTCACATGGCATAGTTGGTTTAGTGATGGAGAAAACTAACGAATAGATAAGACCGGACGTACCTAAACTGGATGGCAGTGACCTTGGAATTTCATAGAGGGAAATTATGTCCAAATCTACTTTCAAGGACTTTGTTCCATGAGAGTTTGCAGTGCTATATCTGCAAACCAAAGCCCCATCTATCGCCCTTTTGTGAAGCTTCTCCTTATTTCTCACTGCCCTTAACAAGTAGGTGCAAGCACACTACCAAGGCAGGTATAGTTGTTTATGAACGGTGGATGTGACAATGCTCTATGCACAATGTTCAAGGTCAAATGCTGCTGCTGTCTTATTTTTTCTTGAACAAGTAGTGTGAGACTCCCCACTCCTCACCGTTGTTATAGCCAAACAACTCAGCCACTGCTATAAAAAATGTGCGCCAGTTGGCAATCCACTTGTTCACATCAGCTTCACCATAGGCTTTTGCAAATATTGGTCGAATAGTTTTGACTTCTCTGTCCAACTTTTTCAGCCACTCCTCACTGTTGAAAGAAAGAGAAACGTGAGCTAGAACATGTTGTTAGAAACAGTAACCAAGATTTGCTTTTAAGACAGCAATCAAATTGTGGTGCAGAAGAATACATCACTATGTGGACTGAAATCTTTGAAGCATGATCTTTCTTTGTCCCCTAAATCACATGGATCCAGCAAATTACAATCTAGCAATCTTTGCACCAGCTCTCAACTCAAGAACTCTTGAACAGGCTTGGTTTATGATTGTTAGTAAGAAAGCAAGCTTTTCTTCCTTCATCAAATTGAGCTCAGCACCTTAAGACAAGCCATTACAGGTGTTTACAAAGATTCCATACCTGGTTTGTGCATAATGCTTGCCATTTACATACCATTGGTTCAAGATTGATACATCATCCTACACACCCAATCCATGAACATGCTTACCACCTAAAATATGACAGAAATTTTGGAAAGATTAAACATCACACATCAGCTACTGCAATGGAACAGATGACCATGTCAAAAGTTTGCCTCAGTATATCTTTGAACTAGTACCTGGAAGTAAAGAAGCAATGAAGCAGAGGCCATTGTCCCTCCTGTAAAAAATGTCCGGGACATCCAATCCTCTTCACCTTCATCCTGCAGGTTCAAAACAATAACTTTGCATTAGGATTCCCACACCTCTTCAAAGACACTGAAATAGTAGTCAAGAAGACACTCTCCATCTCAATTGAGGAGCAGTTTGAATGATAGTGACAGTCATACCACAAAACAAAATTGAGGAGCAGTTTGAATGACAGCGATGGACATATGCATGTTCAGGGACCTTCAACAGCAACATATATGGTATTGACACCTACCATAACATTCTCACTGACTCCATTAGTTCCTGGCATGGGTGCAGGTTAATGTTAAACATTAACTAAAATACTGAGATACTGTCACAAGAACCACAGTAACAGCAAAACTCAGCTGTGATACTGACTAGCTCAACAAGACTGAAAAGAGAAAGAGACAACAAAAGAACCCAACAAAAAGGGGGAAAAATAAAGACAAAGACGAAGGGAAAAGACAAGAAAAGGAAAAATCCCCCAAAACAAAGATAATGATAGAGAGAAGAGAGAATGCGAACATTGCAAGCAAGAGCATTAGAGCATTCAAAAGTGCCAGGGGGAGACTGCCAGCATTAGGGTGAAATGTCACCTCACAAGGTAGATCTATATACCTCAAAATGGTATGGAGCACTGCGGTGGCAAAAATAGTGTATGAACAGGAGGCCATCAGGCTTCAGCCAAGAGGAAATATTCCTAAGAAGCTTCTGGTAGTTCTTCATGTGCTGCATCATTGCAATAAAAAGTCTTCTGAAGTAAACAAGACAGCATTTAAATTCAAGAGATTCTGGATTTCCTGCCAAGATCCAAAATGCCAACCAGAGACACAAGAAGACAGATGGCTCACCTCAAACATTTCAATAGACAGTATGCGGTCAAATGTCTTATCAATGTTGAAGGTGTTGATGTCACAGGTGATAACTGTCACATTTGATAGACCTCGCTTCCTACAAAATCAGCACCCCTTGAGGACCCCTTCGTGATTCCCTTTCTCATCCACAAATCACACAAGAAACTTTTCTTCCTTCACATCCATGTGGTGTGAAGGTGGTGATCAGGCTCTCTTCACAACAGCTAGATCCTCAAAAGAGATCGGTCATCAACGGGCAACAAAAAATTATATTTATGAATTACCTTACCTACCCCATTTATTGATATGGTAGTAGTTGAAGACAGTTCCCATCTTCAGATGTGTACATTTGGTTTCATGTGTGGCCTGAACATCTACTGATGCAGACCATTTAACCTTCATGAGACCAAAGAGATGATCATTATGGGAATGCTTTGACACACCATGGAGCACACAAAATATGAGGAAGTGCACCACACCTCCTTCAACTTGGGCTTCTGAGACATGTCACAGGGGAAGAACTGAGATAGAAGCAAGCCACAAGATCACTGACCTGCATTCTTCTATAATGAATGCCCTTTGTGTCTCAGAGTTAGAAACAGATGTGATTTTGCTGTTGGGATAATGCTCTGCAAGGTAGATGGAAAGTGAGCCCCATCCACAGCCCAGATCAAGGACCTCTTGCCCATCTTGCAGTTGTGATCTCTCACTGTAAAGTGCCATCATTGCTTCCTCAGCTTCATCAAGGGAGCTGGAAGGGTTGGGAAAGTACGATGAACTGCAAAACCAGCATGGCAGGAAGACATAATGAGAGACTTGCTGATAAAAGGAGAGTGGTGCCCACCAACAATGTCAAACATTGGTTTGTTTCTCCATATCAAAAGAGCCCCCAACTCTGGAAGCAGGGACTAGAAGTACTATGAAGCAAACATTGATAACAGTAAAAATTCAGAGTTTTGTTCTTCTTTAAATTGCACAGCCAAGTCTCACACATCATGGAGTTTAATTGTTTCAAGAACCAGCTAGACACTGTCCACCAACTTGTGAAGAGAATGCATGTCATCAGAGGTGGGAAAATCTTAAGGGAAATCCCCGTACCAAAGTGATGAAGAGACAGGTTTCTTCAGCAGCACAACTTCTCATGGTTTCAGCATTACAAATCAGCCCAGTCTAGAGTGCTTTTGAACTCTATCTCATGCTTCATGTGTCCACAGTTTCTGACCGTAACAAAAAAAGCATAGGAGGAGGTGCACCTGTACTTGAGACGTTTGCCGAGCACAAGCTGATGAAACTCAGTTGGAACTTCATAGTGTTGGGAATTTGCAGACTCGGTGTTGACTGCTATTGGCATTTCCTTCAAAGCTGTCGGCAGAATAACCAAGCATCAACCTCGACATCCCTGTCCTTACACCATTAAGAATGTGATAATACTGCAACACTTCTTTCATGAGCTTGTTGACCTAGAAGTTAAACTATGCCCTATGTGAAAGCAGCTTATTTCCAGCCAAAAGCTTGAAAATGTGCATGTTAAAGCTCACACCTTTGAAGCATGAAGTTCAAATAGAGGAACATTTGAGGCAAAGAGACAGTCACATTCCCAACACAGGTTGCTGCCATAACTCCCTCATAGCTAACCTTAACTCAGCTGTTGTATCCCTATCTAACAAGATCAGTATCTCTACATAGAAGCCACTGAACCAGATGCAATTGAAGACTAAAATAGACATAAAGGAACTTGTTGTTTTCCCCTTTTTTTTTCCTCCAAAGAAAATAGCTCTGAGCAGCAAGCAAGTAGACATATATAACTCAATAAAAAGATTTCGAAAGAAGGAAAGAAAAAGGACATACAACAATATCAGTAGCTCTGCACAGAAGCCACCAAACTGGATGGAATCCAAGACTGAAATAGACATAAAGGCCCCTGTTTTTTTTTTCCCCTCCCCTAACAAAAAAGGCAGCCCGGAGCAGCAGCAAGCAAGCAGCCACATTATAACTCGGGAAACAGAAATAGTGAGACTAGAAAAGAAGGAAATAAGAAGAACATATAACAGGATCGGTAGCTCTACATAGAAGCTACTGAACCAGATGCAATCCAAGGCTAAAATAGACATAAAGGACCTTGTGTTTTTTTATTCCTTTCCAACGCAAAAAGGCAGCCCCGAGCAGCAACCAACCAACCAATCACATTATAACTCGAGAAACAGAAATATTGAGATAAGCAAAGTAGGAAAGAGAACGCACATTGCACGAAGGACATAAGCGCTTGCAACTGCTCTTCGCCGGTCGACTTGTAGAGAGTTTTGAGGCGGCTTTTGAGCAATGCACGAGTGGCACGTCTCAACACAAAATCCGGCAACACATTGGCCTCCAGTGCTTGTATACCGAGACGCAGAACGGCATCGTAGGACGACGACATGAGGAAATCCATGGAGCCGGCGAGGAAGGAAACCACACAAGACGATCTCTCTCTCTCTCTCTCTCTCTCTCTCTCGGAAGCAAGGAGACAAAGAAAGCAAACCACGGCGACCGTTTTCGAAGAAGAAAGGGAAACGAGAGTTTAGTGGTCCAAAAACATCCAACGATTTTATCTACTAGTAGAATCGACAAAGGGGCGGGGGCTACTGCATGCGCTTTCTTTTTCTTTTTTTCTTTTTTTTTCTTTTTCTTTTTTTTAAATTTTGGCAAAATTTTGCACAATGGCGAGAGAGAGAGAGAGTTTCTCTGTCGCAATACAGTTTTTTTTTAAAGAAATAATTCATCATATTTAGAGCAGTGTTTTTATTTTTATTTTTTTGATGTCGAAATTTTGGCGAAATTTAACCCCACCAAAAAAAAAAGTCGAATTTACACTTGAAAAACAAAATATTCGCCATTTTTATTTTCATTTTCATTTTTTATATCGAAATTGTAACCAAGTTTCCCCCCCCCAGAGGGAAAGAAAAATTAGTCGAATTTACAGTTGAAAAACAATTTTTCTACAAAATATTCGGCATTTTTATTTTCATTTTTAATATCGAAATTTTGGCGAAATTTAAACCCCAAAAAAATAAATTTTAGTTTAAAATTTTCACTTGAGAAACCAAAATTTCCAAAATTTTCGCCATTTTTTTGTCGAAAAATGGCGAAATTTTTCCAGGAAAAAAAAACACTGAATTTAGAGATTTTTTGAAAAGATTCCCTCATTTTGTAATTCAATTTTCTATTTTGGAGCAGTTTTTGGGGTAGTGTAAAGCCCAAGGGGCAAGACTTTGCTGGAATAAGGGACCCCCCCTTGACGGGGCCAAGGGTGAGAACAAATCCAAGAAAGCCCTTCTTAGGATGCTCACAACAGATGATAAATCATTTTCTTTTAAATTTAATTTTTGGGTTGAAATCTTTTCCCTTTTTTTTAAAAGAAAAAATGCATTATTTATTATTATTATTATTATTATTATTATTGTAATTTCATGCAATTATTTGTCAATTTTTTAATGTTTTTTTCTCTTTATAAAAAGAAAATGACAATATATTGTCATACCAACAAGTAATTAGTAATTATTATGAGATTGAATGTAGTTTATTATGTTGATAAATGTTATAATTTGCATAACAATAAGAAACATAAGATTTAAGGAAGGGGTGGGTAATTGGCATGGGGAGATGCTTTTCCTTTCTTTGAAAAAAAATTTAAAAATCATTCTTATTCGTGACTATTATTAGTTCATGCAATTCTTTTTTTTCTTTTTTTTTGCATGGAATGTATATTTAGTATTATTTGTGCATTGCAATCTATGTTTATTATGATTATGCATCCATGCAACTTTCTTAAATTTTATGAGTTTATTTATTTATTTATTTATTTTATTGAATATATTTATGTTTTTTCTATGTGAAAATTAATGAGATGATAATGTATCAATAACTAGGTAAAGACACAAAGCACTAACTAATAACTAAAATATTCACACTTCTTTCTCACACAATGTTTATATGTCTAAACAAACCTTTATATAGTAATATGGTAATAATACATGGATGGTGTAACATATAATAGCATGGGGTTTATGCACTAGTATTATTGGTTAGTGATTTTATTTAGGTGGGCAATTTTGTTTTGTGTTGAAAATAGAAAGTGTTAAAAATCATTGATTTTGGGTGGCTTTTATTGCCAAAGGTTCGTTTTTAAAAAAATTTCAATACTTCTCTAGGTAGTAAAAATAGAAAAATATTTCTCATTTTTTGTTATGAATGATTGACATTTTTTATTTCATCTTTTTATCAATTATGATTCATCATTTTTGTCTCATTTTTTTTATGGATGATTATCATTTAGTTTACATCACAAAGTTGAAAGTAAATGTGCTACTAATGTTTTCAAGGAACCTATTGAGCTACAATGAAATGTGTTGGTGTTGGTAGTTTCCAAGTTTTTTGTTGTTTTATTCTTATCACATCAAAGGGTTGAAACATGTTCAAAGGAGCTAAAAGGGTATTGGATGTTAGTGATTACCATTCAAAATCAAAGATTTATTTGTATTTTTTCATTTGAAACCATGGTAACCATGGCAAATTTTTTTTTTTTATTCATATGAATATCAAGAAATTTAAATTTAAAATTCATTTAAATCAATTATAGGCTTTGGTTTAAGTTATGGACATTTTTAAATGAATAATTGTTGTGTCAAATGGAAAAAAATTGCAAAAAAATTTCAAAATGACTGATATGATAAAACCATTGTGATGGTAAAAAAATTTAAATGATAAAAACATTCACAATTTCATAAATGTGAAATCCTAAAATTAAAAAATTCAATATATTTTTCAAGCTTTCAAATTTTCAAACATCCTTTACAACATATAGATGGGGTGTAATGGACATCATGCATTAAGAAAAGTTCTGCACAATTTCCAATACAAGAAAATGACCGAAAATTTGAAACTAGGAAGAAATTCTAAATAATTTCTTATCATATACATAAAATTAAAAATATGAATATTGCCACAATATGACTTGAAACAATTTAGTGGTACCATACCTTTCCACCTCCTCCCCCATCTTAATTTTCCTATTTGTTGGGTCTTGCACCACATGAAATAAAGATTCATCACATCAATTTTTGAAATATATATATATATTTATTTATTTTCATGCCTACAAAAGTGTTTTTGATGTTGGAACTATTTGCAACATTGGTTTGCAAAAGATTTTTAATTGTGTTCATATTGAAATGGTGATAGTTAAGGCTAGGTTTGTTTTCTTCCTAATACATGAACCTAGAGGTTATGCAACAAGGAGGATGAATGGAAACCTTACCTTTCACATTAGTCCCATTGGCATTATAATTATAATATTTGTTGCTCTTGTTGGAAACAAATACCCAAGGTAAGAATTGGCCACTCCACAAAAAACAAATGCATTCATATAGCCCCCCCCAATTCCATTCGGATGGATGTAGGCTTTGAAACTAAAAATTCCCCCCAACCCCCCCCCTTCTCCTTTTTCAACTCAATAGCCCCCATAACACCATTCATTCGTCCTCCATGAAAAGGAAAAATAGATCTCTTGGAAAAGCATTGATATCTTCTCCTCATGAAACAAATCTAAAGATCCCTTCAAATGAACTTTTTTTTAAAATCCCCAGATGATAAAAAAATAAAAATCTTTGTCAATAATACACAAAGGGGGTGTGAGATGGTCCATGCCTTGCTATTGAGAGTATTCATATTTGACCTCTTGTTCAATTTTTTAAAATTTAATTACCTAATCATGTGTGCCATTCACTAGCTCCAAAATTAACTCAAAATAAAAAGAGGTATCTTCATCTTAAATATTAAAGATCGCCAAAAGTCATCATTACTTCTTTGCAAGGCTCACCTTTGCATATGTTTTTGTGTTAGCCTCTTAAGGCTTATCAATTGCATCATGTCCATTCCTTTCTTTACTTTTGTCTTCATATTTCATGTACCCATAAATCTTCCAAGAAAGGAAAAACCATCATCATCAACATATGTGTAGCAAGACCCCAAAATTGAAAGAAACCAACTATTTTCAAAGAAATAAAACTTATGACAATTTTCAAAACATTATTCACAATTGGGATGATTCCAAGCTTAAAACAACCTTGACATAATGCCTCAAAAAAAGGAGCATTGGAAGCCCCCTTAAACACTTGAAAAACAAATTTTGAGCAAAACAATATGAAAGACCACTCAAATGCTTCCACATGAAACAAAAAACACCCATTGTGTTTTCTTCCAATTTTTTGTAAACATAAACAAATGATCTTGTCCTTAAAATAGTACACCAACTTGATACCTTGTTTATTATAGTTTTTCAACCTTTTTAATATTCTTTTGTCATTTTTTCAACAAGAGGAAAACTTTGGAAAACTTTCCAATTATAGAATGCGAACTCGGCTAACTATACTAGATTTGGGGGGGGGAGAATGATACCACTAAATTTGGGGGAAAAATATTTGAATATAAATTTTTTAAATGGATAATATACCAATAACTTGTTTATTTTGAAGCACCCTAGGTATGTAATCATGTGTAGTTGTGATGTAATCATAATGATCATTAAAGGCAATTGTAGTTGCAAAAGACAAAACATATATGACTCCATGACTAAATGTAAGACATAGTTACAAAATGTTTTAATCATGTATGCCGCATTTTGGCATAATGTTCAAATTCATTCAATCAATGAACATGAAATTTTTTTCATTGCCTACAAAAAAAAGAAAAAAGGAAGTTATCTAGGAGTTTAAGAATCTTGAAAACATCAAATAATTGAAAATTAAAAATTTCTTAATCAAAGAACTAGAAAAAACTTGTTTATCCTTCATCAAACATGAAAAATACAACAAAAAACCCTCTTATATGAACTCCATTATTAGATCCACCTTTCAAATAGCAAGCTTCATGGCATTAAACATGTAGCTATCCTTGATTGTTCACATTCCATCAATATTATCCTAAACTAGTGGGTGCCCGTGACCTTCGGCCATTGTGAAGTCCCCCAGTTTCTTTAAACTTGGTTCGCATTTTAGTTTTTTTTAGAAACTTTTAACTTTTTTATTTTTTTATTTTTATGTGTTTTCTATGGACAGTAGCTAAAAGAAAAAAAGCTTCCCCAAAATTCGTCCCGTCATCAAGCTGGACGGACATTTCATCCATCCCCTTAATTGAAACCTGGAAAAGCTCCTTCATTTTGCCATTCACTGTTGTGATCCTTTCGCTCATCTTCTTCCCTGCTTCAGTGCTAAAGGTGTCCAAAACACAATAAAAAGTTCCAAAAACCTGAAACAAATCAACACCCATAAAAATTGCAAGAATTGAGACAAATCAACACACTCACAAATTGCAACAAAAACTGAGACAAAAATCAACACACATAAAAATTACAAACAGAACTTAGACAAAAGTCAACACACATAAAAATTGCAACAAAAACTGAGACAAAGATTGACATACATAAGATTTGCAACAAAAACTCAGACAAATCAACTCACATAAAAATTGCAGTGACTGAAAAAAAAAATATACTCAAAAATTGCAACAAAAATTGAAAGAAAATAAAAAACACATAAAAATTACAAAAACTGCAACAAAATCACACACACACACAAACACACAAAACAAATTACAAAAGTTGTGACAAACCAACACACACACACAAACACACAAAACAAATTACAAAAGTTGTGACAAACCAACACACATAGAAACACAAAAAATGTGAACAACAATCCCAAAACACAGAAATCAAATGCTCTGTAAATTCAGAAAAATGAACAAACCGAAAGGGTGGCTTAAAAAAATTTATAAAAAAAAAACACAACACGCATAGATGGTAACAACACAAAAACCTAGTAATAACTAATAACTTGAAATTTGCAAACATGATGATCAAAGTCGGAAATCAGTCAAACTTGAAGAAGAAGAAAAAGAAGCTGCCAACTTCGAATTCCGAAACTTCAGATCTCTGCAAACCCACAACAACAACAGAACAAAATAAAAACAGCCACCCCAAGAAGAGCCTTGCTTACTTCCTTAATTTCTCACGGACGGATCTGAAGAAGACCCAACACTGAAAAAAAAAAAACAGAAAAACCAAATGCAGACTCCAAATTTGTAGAACCCTTTCTTATGCTAATTCGAAATTTGCAAACCTGATAATCAAAGTTGGAAATCAGTCAGACTTGAAGAAGAAAAAAAAGCTACCAACTTCGAATTCCGAAACTTC
>Ga0209611_10012205_pt1 | contig 12134 bp, 6 predicted proteins | sample S1TSphgellanicum_3_FD_187693 | JGI IMG/M metagenome (GOLD analysis project Ga0209611, IMG submission 187693) | Host-associated microbial communities from peat moss isolated from Minnesota, USA - S1T2_Fc - Sphagnum magellanicum MG (SPAdes) (version 2) | ecosystem: Host-associated > Plants > Peat...
AAGGGAGAAAATAAAAGGGGAAAAAAAAAAAAACACTGGAAGTGATTAACTCTGACCCATGACTTTTAGGCTATATGTAATAGCCAACCATTAGCTAATATGGCAAGTACAAAGCATTAATGGCAAATGTCAGTAGCCAGCCTAATATGCCAATTTTTTTAATTTTTTAAATTATTTTTTTAAAAAACACTAAAGAGTCCAAAAACTAGAAAAAAGGAATGTTTCTAGAAGGTATACTTAAGGGTGTCCACGTGGAAGAGAGGAGTGGTTACCAATCAATGGTTTGGTCAGTGGTCAGGTGAAGGTGACCACTGGAAAGGTGCTATTCTGGTGGAGGTGAGATATAGAAAAACAAGCAGCTAGTGGCATAATGGCATAGCCTTTTTCTTTTTTTTAAATGTATATTTAAGTATAGCCATAATATTTTGAATGAAGTATAACAACCATATATATATATATATATAGTCATTCATTGTATGGTATACCCTAGTGCATTGGAAGATCCCCAAGTATAGCCTTTCAATGCACCTACCACTCATAACATGTGCACCTTTACCACATGTTAACTAACAATCATCAATTTTATCCCATATGGTTTGCTCAATGTTTTCACCCTTTCCAACTATCGAGGTGGGCCAAAGGGGGAGACACGACATCTTCACATAAAATCTTAGGTTTTGGCAAGTTACCAAAGTTTCAAATTTTTGTTTGTGATAGATCACTAAATGAATGTAACTTTGTACCTTCGTTGTGATTCATCCACAATCGAGTAATTCGAATGTATTTCCAATGGCAAATGCATTGGTGAAACATTGGTTCACATAATCGAACAACTAGATAAGTAAATGAAGCTAGAGTGAACCAACATGCAATAACACAACATGCATCAAATGCATTTTATGACTTGGTTGTGGATGAATATATGGTAGTTGTCTTTGGTAACCCCTTATGTGAAAAATACATCCTATATATCGATATATAATAAATAAGAAAATATGTGATTACTATGTAAGCAGATGATTTATACATTCATCCATAAGTGCACGTTGTTTTTAACAACTTATTTTCAAGTTGTTAATATGTAGGTAGTAAAAATAATAACCAAGCTAGCTTACCACCATGGTTATCTATGGAGTTGGAACTTGATAGACGTTTGATTTTTAACCACTTACAATCCATAGTTCATTGTGCATTGGAGCTTAATAGGTGTTGCTTCATTTTTGCTAGGAGATGAAACATCTACCTACCAAACAATTGAAACTAGGAACAAATAAATATCAATGGGGGGAGGGTGTGTGGCAAGGGGTTCATAAATAAACAAAACTTGCAAACTCCCATGTTAACATCACCACTTTCATGCCCACGACTTGTAAGATGGATATATATATATATATATATATATATAACTTTTTTTTTAAAACTTTTTTTTTAAGGTTGATTTTTGTTATTTTCAACCTTACACAAGGTTTAGTTATGGTTATTTCAACCCCTCCTTTTGTCGCATCTCACCTATCTTGAAATGAAAAAGCTTCCAATTTCCTTAATATCAACCATTGATTCACTAAATTTCTCTACATACTTTGACATGTAGTCATCAGTCCCTTGTTGATGTGATTGTTGTCATTTACACTATAAAACGACATATCTTCAATAACATAATGTTTTGCTTCAAAATTCATGAAGGGAATAACATTGTGAATGCCACCTCTTCACCCCTTGCACCTTGGAATCCATTATTATGAATGTTAAGTTTTAATATTCAATATTTTCAAATCTCAACTTTTTTGTTTTTGCTTGGCAAATTGCAATTTAATTTGTCATTTGCAAGTTGGAATTTGATTTCACAACAATTTGACAATTTGCAATATCTTTGTTGTTGAGCCATGAACTTGACACGATTTTCATTATGCAATTTCTCCAAGCTTTCGAAACTCAATTTGATTTCATGATTTGAGCTTGTGATTCACAATGAGTGTCATAATCCATCACTTGCCAAATTACTCAAAATTATTTACAATTGATTGTCCAACATTGTTGTTGAATTTGAAACTATTAATTATCCCTAATAATTTTAGGAATAATTTTTTTTTTCACTTTCCACTACTTCTCATGTATTACCAAAATTTTGAAGTCAATGTTGATTATGTGGTTATCAATTTAGCCCAAGAAAAAGCAAACATAAGCAATATTAACCCAAAAAAAATAAAAATTTAAATCATTATATGAAATGAATGAAGTTTCCAAGATTGATGGGTTGCAAAATTTCCTTGGGAGAAATCTATTAATGTAGATTCTAACGGGAAGGTGTAACAAGTTGAGTGCAAAGTTTATAGCACAATTGAAGGTTGAGATAAGATTATGGTACTACTCAAGTTAGATTTTTTTTTTAAAATGATGGTTGAAAGGAAAGTCACTATTACATATGTGGGTGTGCATGGCAATAAAGGGAATTATGATATTACATTTTGAAAACAAATCAACATGTGTTCAATAAATGTTTTTAGGTGCAAAAGGGGAGGGATTCATTTGATAATAGGTTAGTGAAATTGTTGCTATGAAAAAGAAAAAAACATGTTTACTTTGTAATCAACTTCTAGTTTCTTTCTCAAGGCAAGCCCATAACTAAATATGATTAGATGCAATTTGTTTTTACTTTTTTCAAATTGTTTAACCACCCATTCTAGCACTAGAGGTTTGTTGTGGTACATGTAGTTTTGCAAACATGTACCACAACGATTGAAACCATTGCTTAATTTTATGTATGTAACAATGTAGGGAAAAAAACTAAAAATGGAGTTGTTTTTATACAACTTTATTTTCTATATATGTTGATATACATATTTTGAAAATTTGAAATCAATTTAATGAATTAAAATGACTTAAAATTTTTTTTAACATAGTTGTAACCATTGTTTTTACAATGTAAAAGGATTCACACATAACTATTTTTGGCAATTTTTTAATGTAAACCTTAACATATAATATAAATAACATCTTAAAGATATTTAATGATTTAAAAAAATAATTTTCTAAATATTTTAAGAATGTTCTTCAAAAAAGCAATGGCCTTGACTTATTTCAACAAATGAAGTAACTAAAATTTATAACCATAACTAGCCTTAGTCACAAATTGAGGCACCCAAAATGAATGTCATACTACAAAGGATTCGAGTTTACAAAATTCAACTATCAATTATGTTATTGCTTCAAATGTATTTTATCTTCAATTTAGAATGACCAATGAGCTTTATAAGTGCAATGAACAACTTTGACAATTCAATTTTTTAATTTCGTGCACAAGTTAATGTTCAAATACAATTCCCAAAAGGCAAATTTTAACCATGGTCAAAATAATTGTAATATGGTATATAAGAATGAATAAGACTAGTAAAATCATGTTAAATTGCAAAAAAATCAAGAACCATAAACAAACAAATTTCTTACATGTCAAATGCAATGAAAATTATACCACATACAAGTTCCAAAATTTTAATAACATGCTTGAAAAATGAAAATTGCAAAGATTTTTAGTCTACAAGCATAAAGACTATTGAATGAACATCATTTAATAATGTGTCGTCAAAAAAATTTATGAAACATTTAAATGCAACTAGTGCTAGATGAAAAAAATATACGAATTGTTGAAATGTTTTCAAATACATATAACTTGACTTGTTGCATTTGTCACATACTCAAAATTAACCAAAATTATTTTCTAAAATATATAAAATTCATAATCCTAGTTCCTATGGGGGCACCATAATTGTGACTATGACCAATTGGATCTCTATGCATAACTATGTTCTGGTAGGTTGGAAACAAATGCTTTCTACTCACATTTGATAAACAAGTTGAAGGTGAGAATATATATAATATCAAAATTGTGATTGTGACAATTATCATGACATGTGGTAATTTGATTAAATATTAGGTTCTTAAACATTTTGTGTGAATTTCGAAGTCAAATGTTTTTAAGGGCTAAATATTGAATTATAATTTTAATGAGGACCCAACAAGCACTTAACTTCATTGGGATATAATGGAATCATCTGGGATAATCCCCTATAGTCCATTTTTTTACTTCTTAACCAAAGTCCATTCTACGATTACTCTATGATTGTTTTGATCAAATTATTAGGGTTGTGAAAGCCCAACACGCCATTGCATGTGATTTGTTATTAGTCCTTAAATTTGAGTGTAAGTTTCTAGACCATGAACTTATGAATTATGTTGTTGGTGGTCAATTACCTACAATGCTGGTTAGGGTTTCCAATTTTTATATGGGCTAGGGTTGTTATGTTTCTATGGTTTCATTAAGAATGGGTGATGGATGTAGCATCGGTCATGTTTCCCACAGGGGGCACACTCATGTCTTGTTTATGTATGTCATGAAACTAACTTCATCAAGTCTTATAGGTACTTTGTGTTGCAATGGGTAAGGTCCTTGTGACCAAGGTTCAAATCTTTTGCAAGGGTGTTCAAACTTAGTAATAACTAGTTACATTTGATTTGTAAATGCCACATGTTGTGTAATTGCATAAATGCAATTGTATATTGAAAGTCTAAAAAATGGAACACCTCTAACACACTTGAAGCCTATTTTTGTACACAAAGATATATGGAGCTAGAAACTAGAAGCCACAAGTTACCTCGACAACTTCAAAACTCTTCACCCAATTTACATTTTTATGGTTGCACTAAGCCACAGACATCACACTAATTCTTTTTTGGCAAGTAAACCATATGAGCAATGGCTACCTTCTCACATCCTAACCTAAGCTTGCCACTAGAAATTAAAAGGGCAACCTGGGTTGGCTACTTTTGCTGGTACCTAACGTGGCTAGGTAGGAAGGTAACTAGGGGCTAATGCCTTCACTTGTACTTTCCCTACCCAATTAGGGTTAGGGTTTTAATGCAAAAAGTTCCTAAACCTACTGCCAGAAGTCCTTCCCCTGGGTAGTGGCAGCAGTGGCACCAAATCAAGTAAGTGCTTGGCTTCCATGCAACCCACATAGTCACACACACACACACACACACTTTCTTGTGTCTGGAGTAGGTACTAACTTACTTTACTTATGTCTGGAGCAGCAGCTAAGTTCCAAGCAAAACACCACGACACGCACACACACTCATGGAAGGAAGAAGGAAGGATCACTGCCTTGATGATGATGAATCCTTGAATCCCCCTCTCCTCTCTCTCTCTCTCTCTCTCATTTATGATCCCTAGTCCTAGCCATCACCAAATCTTTTTGCATTCATTTTACTCCAATCCAGATTCGACACTGTCAAATTTTTTTTAAAACAGAATTAAAAGTAGCAGCACACAAGCAGTTGGCAGCTGGCTGGCTTTCATGATCACATGATGATGATGTGCAAAATCAAATTACTTACTTACATAAAGATAAAAAGTCCCAATATAAGTTCCACCAACTCTCTCTCCCTCTCAGCAACGAAAAGAAAAAAACTATATGTAACATTAGTCGATGATGACATGGCCTGTTCTTCTCGTAGTTGGTGGTACCCATTCGGTTTCCAGCAGCAAGCTGCAAACTGCAGATCGTAAAGAAAGCCAGAGAGAGTTAAAGAAGCCGGTAGCATATTGTGTGTGTGTGTGTGTGTGTAGCTATAATCACAACAACCTAATGGAAAGAGATCCTTAGTACTCATCAGTTTAACTATTTTTCATGAAGCAGCTAGCATATTGTGCTTAACTGTGATCACAACCACCTAATGGAAACAGATCCTTAGTACTCATGAGTTTAACTACTGTTCATGAAGCAGCTAGCATATTGTGCATAACTGTGATCACAACAACCTAATGGAAACAGATCCTCAGTACTCATAAGTTTAACTACTCCTGTTCATGAAGCAGCTACTAGCGTTTTGAGTGTAACTGTGATCATAACAACCTAATGGAAAGAGATCATTAGTACTAAGGAGTTTAGAACTACTACTGTTCATGAAGCAGCTAGCTAGCGTATTAAGTGTTAGCTGTGATCATAACAACCTAATGGAAAGAGATCTTTAGTACTAAGGAGTTTAGATCTACTGTTGATGAAGCAGCTATCATATTGTGTGTAACGGTGATCCCAATAGAGTAAAGGAAAGAGATCCTTATTAGTAGTAGCAAGTTTAAACTGCTGTTCCTGTTGTGTGGGCCTGCCTGCCAGCAAAAGTTTGTCAACGTACTCTGGAGAACGGTTTTGTTTTGTTTGGCTTCCCCCCCCCCTCCCTTAGTCTCTCATAGCTCCCACGTCTGCAGTAGTTTGGGTTTTGGTGAGATGGGTTCTGGTTAGATTCAACCTTCACAAAGTGGTGCAACAGCAGCAGCTCCAGCTCCTTCGGTTTGCCAGAGATCTACTAGTGTACAGAAACGTGGGTTTCTTTTTGCCCCCCCCCCTTAATCATCATCTGCATCATCTTCTTGTCTCTTTAAAGCTAGCTTAGTTAGTCCCATTCCAGCAGCTTTGCCTGCTTGCAAGCTTGTACAGAGTTCTCGGAAGTCGTTTTGAGCTCCTGTGTATCACTAGCTAGCTCGAGAAATCTGATCTTGAGCTGCTGCTGCTGCTGCTGCATTGGGTGCTTGGCTTAGTACCCGAGTTATTAGAAGCTCCAGAACTCTTTTTGAGAACTGTATACATTGGTGCTCAGCTGCTTGCAGCTTCATTAGCAGCAGGGCTGCAAGCAGCTACTACGGACTGTTCCCGGGTAAGATTCTTCTTCTTCTTCTTCTTCTTCTTCCAGCTACAACAATGCAGGCGAGAATAAGGAACAACAACTTGACTAGGAAGCTGCAGTCGAGGAGACGCTTTTGCAGAGACTCAAGTATGTGGGTTGCTGTCTGGATTGCTGCAACGGTACTGGCAGTACAGTTGCAGCAGTCATCACCTGGAGTGGTTGCATTTCTGGTGGTTGGCTACTACGATCTGTCTTGTCCCAATGTGGAGACTATTGTGAGCTCTGTTGTGGCAAATGCGTACCAGCAGGATGAAGGCACTGCTCCTGGACTAGTGCGTCTACATTTCCACGATTGCTTTGTACAGGTACTGTAGTAAATCTTCCTGCAACAACATCAACAACATCATCATCTTCTTGTTCTTTGTTCTTCTTGTTGCAACCATGAGCTAGCTGGAGCTCGATGATGATAGTCTTCGATCATCAGCTCCAGTGGGTATGAAATAGAACAATGTGCATAGGATTCATGTTGAAGGTTGTGTGTGTGAAGCTCCTGCAGCTGCTCTGTTCTTGCATGTGCAGGGTTGTGATGGTTCTGTGCTTCTCGACGGACCAGACTCCGAGAAAACAGCACAACCCAACTTCAGCTTGCGTGGGTTCGATGTCGTGGATGCCATCAAGGAAGCGGTGGAAGCCGCGTGCCCGGGAATTGTCTCGTGTGCTGACATTCTCGCATTCGCTGCTCGCGACGGTGCTGTCCAGGTGAGCGTTGCAGTAGCAAACTTAGCACTCTTCATGCATTTTGTCGTCTTCAAGTAGATGCGCAAACTGCAGCTGCTTTCTTCCAGGACTTCCGATCTGCAAATCTTCAGGCAAACCTTGCTGTCCTCGATCGGCGGGGCACTGATCAAAGTTCCTCCATGGCCGGATTCTGTACACTTCCCTTCTGTTTCTTGCAGGCTGGTGGTGCAACTTGGTCTGTTCCTGCAGGGAGGTACGATGGATTTGTGTCCATTGCAGCGGAGGCAGTAGCAGCTCTACCAGACCCAACTTTCACCGTGGAGCAGCTCACGAACTCCTTCTCTGCTGTTGGTCTTTCCCAACTAGACATGCTCACATTGTCAGGTCTTGTTGCATTTCCCCAAAACGCCAGCTGATGATCAAATCTCTCATGGAAACAGAAATTCTCAGCTGCTGCAGTAGGATCAAAGCTTGTCCAACAGAATTCTCAGCTCCAGCAGCTACTGCTGCTGCTGTTGCAATAGTAGGACCAGAGCTTGTCTAACAGAATTCTCGGCTGCTGCTGCTGCAGCTGCAGTAGGATCAAAGCTTACAGTCCTGTACATTGCAACATGGATCATGCATGCTGCAGGAGAACAATTTTTTTTCCTTGTCTGCACAAAAGCTCATGCCAGTGTTTTGCTTTTGTTTGTTGATCGTCAACTGCTGCAGGTGCACATACAATAGGGCGGACGCACTGCTCTTCTATAACCAACAGGTTGTACCCAACTGTGGATCCAAACCTGGATCCAGCTCTAGCTGAACAGTTGCTGAGCTTGTGTCCAGAAGGAGCACCGGATGGAACAACGGTGATGAACCTGGACCCAACCACTCCTTTCACCTTCGATAACGAGTACTACTCCAATCTTCCCAATGGCAAAGCCATGTTGCAATCTGATCAAGTGCTGTGGAATGACTTGTCTACCTCTTTTGCTTCCACTATCAACTCCTTTGTTGAGCCTGTTTGGGACATGACCTTTGGAATCTCCATGGTCACCATGGGCAGCATTAATATCAAATCCAGCAGTGAAGGTGAAATCCGCACGAACTGCAGAGTTGTGAATTCTGTTGCTGCTGCTGCTGCTGCTTCTGCTGCCCCAGCTGCCCAGTGATCTGCATCAATACAAAGTACTCCTGTATCATCATCAAAGCTCGAAGCTCCTCCAATATGAATATCATCATCCAAGATCCAAGCTCCTGCATCAACATTAAGGCTCAAAGCTCCTCTGCATCAAAGCTCCTGATCAATCCAAACTCCTAGTGCATTATCATCAAAGGCTCCTGTATCATCATCAAAGCTCAAAGCTCCCCTGCATCAACATCAAAGCTCCTTTACCAAAGCCTGCTTCATCTTCATCAAATTAGCTCCTGCATCATCATCAAAGCTCTTGCATCGTCATCAAAGTTTCTGTTTCATCATCCCTCTGGACTTCGATTCCAGAATTTGTTTTCTGCTTCTTCTTCATCATGGGTTGCAGCTCCAACCTGTCATTGATCACAACTCCGATCAAAACCTTCAAATCCCAACTGATCAGTACAATAACCAACAACAAACAAGATCAGAAACAACAACAACAAAATCAGTTGACCAAATTCTGTTTTTTTTTTTCCCCTGTAAACACCGATCAACCGAAAGTAGCAAACTTTGTTAGTAGTTTATCATTGAAAAAAAGTTTCATGAAAACTTAGGTTTGTCACTAATAGTTGCTCAAGAGTTTTTCGCAATTGCTTCATGGGGAGAATTATGAATCTCATGAAAATGTCCAATTGCAAAACTCTTTTGCTTGCCACAAAAGTGTTACAAAAGTGAAGTTTTTGCAATTGCTGGTTCATGAAAGCCATCTCAAGAATTATTATTAATACCCATTGCAAAACTTTGTTGGCCACTCACTTGGTTGCAAAGTTCTTGCAATTGCTGCATGAAATTCATTTCATGAAATATCCATTGCAAAAATTGCATTGGGTTGCTTGCTAAATAGAAGACTTGGAACTCTCATTTAGAGTTTTTTTTTTTTTTTTGGTTCCCCTCCCATCTCCCCTCTACTCCCACCCTCATAATCACCCCAAAAATTTCAAAATGATTTGTTTTGAAACAGGCTTAAAGAAAATATGTATGTATGTAAGTATGTAAGTACTAGTTCTAGTAGCCAGCTATAGGTCCATTAGTTGTGAGCCAAATGAAATTCTCTAGTTCACATATATTGGGGATTTGTGTACTACTTTGGACCTAAAAGCATGGTGTAAATTTGTAATTAGTTTCTTGTCTAGTGTACCTATTTACATGTAAAAAGATGGGTACTTATTATATAATGGAAAATATCTTTATCAAAAAAGTGATGCTCTTTTTTTGGATCTTTTGAAGCAAACCCTAATTTTTGTCACTGTGTCTTTGGTGAGAAAAACCCATTTCAGTGTAAAAAAAAACAAAACTTTCTAAGGAGAAAAGAAGGTTTGGGTGCATGTTTGAAGCTCTCTTCCCAAGTTCCCCAAGAAGCACATATGTGACACTACTAGTACATGAGAAATGCAGTTGGTAAAGATCCAGTACTAGATTATTACCGTGTCCTTTGTGTACAGTGACTTATTTTAGGGTAGCTGGGAATTAAATGCAAATTAATAGTCTCATAATTGTCCAATTTTGTACTTACTTGGACAATCTTGTCAATTTTCATTACCCTCCCCATGATGCACCAAAATAAATGAGAAACCCTAAATGGGTATTTATTTATTTCTTTCTTTATTTATTTGTTATTATTATGCCTACTTCAATTTTGTTGTATCTCCAAGGGCTTGATTTATTTCTATAATTTTAGGTTTAGGTGTAATCCTTCATCACTCTCATCCATTATAGGCTTCTTTAGGTGCTCATATAGAGTATATTAGCTTTAAGGGATTTTGTCCCCTAGGTAATATAGCATGGTCCATTTATTTTTATATGAAGATTTTTGAAAGATGATATAATTTTGGCTCTTGTTGAAACTTGAGATTAATAGTTATAGACTAGTTTATAATATCTTGTTGAAGGATTTTGGGGTTTCTTTTAAAGGATTGTTTTGAAGATTATATATATTTTTGCATGGTGAAATATTTGAGTTTCCATTACTTCTTCTTTTTGCCTTTCTTAAGATAGATACTTTTTTTAATGTAAAATGGCAAGGTGACAAACAAAGTGTAACACTAACCCCTTGTGTTTTTTTTCCTTTCTTTGCATTTCCCTATTTATTCTCCTTCAAGAAGCCAACTGGCTAGTCTTTATGGTGATGAAATCATGAGATGTCAGATGAAACATTTGCGTGTCTGTGAAAGCAGCCACTGGGTTCTTTTGGTGGTGGTGGGTCAACTATAAATGTGGTCTTTAGAGTATAATGGAAGAATAAATGGATGAATGAATGGATGAATGAATGCATGGTGAAAATTGATCTAGGCTAAAAGGTAGATGCAATTTTTTTAGAGTATAATGGAAGAATGGATGAATAATTGAATGAATGAAATAAAATGAATGAATGCATGGTGAAAATTGATTTAGGCTAATAGGTGGATGCAATTTGAGAGAGGTCATAAATGGGGCAATGGGGACACATGTTTCCTTGCTGAGCACTAACTAGGGCTAACAGATCTTACATGTGGAGGAGCTTCATGCCATTAAAGGACAAGTGTCCAATATGACATTATTGTCTCTCACATGTGTGTTTTTTTTTTTTTTTAATTCCCTTTAATTTTTAAGAAATAAATTTTTACTCTACTACCTGAATTATGATCAATCTTTTTAACTATGCTTCTTACCACGGTTAATTTTTGCACCTGCCCCCCCTCACATGTCCAATTTGTGTGAAAAAAATGGTAACCCATCAAAAGATATGATCCAATAATCTTAAACCCATGAATAGATAGACCACATGTATGATATATACCGGAGTACAAGGGCAACTTCAACACATGCTTGTCGAATATTTAATTAATTAATTTTTATTTTTTTAATGATTAAAATAAAAAAATTCCTAAATATTTCAAAAAGGATTATTTTACTCTCCTTCAAAATATCTTCTTTTGAAGAAAATATTTTTAAAAACTCAACATTTCCACAAATAATATAATTAGTGTCAAAATTGTCAAGGTACTACATGGAACATAGATCTTATGTAAATTAAGCCAATTTAATAAACCTTAAAGCTTCTTCCTCCCTTGACACTTAGGTTGAAAACTTTGAATGCTACCATGTGTGTATCAATCATTTTAATTTTTTAAATTAAAAAAAAAATTATTAGTGGTTTCGAAGGTTTGGCATTTCCCCCCAATTTTTTAGCATTTATTTACATTAAATGAACCAAAATTTTCATTTTTTTCCCATTTATTTTGTCATCACAATGTGAAAATTTGCAAAAAAAAATTATAAAGAAAGTTGGTATCAATGTGGTCGATATTGATTAACTAATTATTTTCCTAGAATGGAAAACTATGTAGGATAGATGTATCCTAAACTCCTAGCCTTAAACTAACCTCTTTTACATACGAGATGACAATAATTAAATCTATAAAATTGTATCACTAACAAAAGGTGGTGATGTTGAAATTAGAAGGACATGTTTGCCCTTTTGCATGATGTGCTTTGAATTTGTGTAATAAGTTTTCAATTTCAATCTCCCATTTCTAGTCCATAATTTTATTTTTCTAGTCATTTT
>Ga0209611_10012206_pt1 | contig 12131 bp, 7 predicted proteins | sample S1TSphgellanicum_3_FD_187693 | JGI IMG/M metagenome (GOLD analysis project Ga0209611, IMG submission 187693) | Host-associated microbial communities from peat moss isolated from Minnesota, USA - S1T2_Fc - Sphagnum magellanicum MG (SPAdes) (version 2) | ecosystem: Host-associated > Plants > Peat...
TAATCGATCTTGCCGCTGACGGCGACGATCGTGCCGGCCGAAGCGGCGAGGTCCTTGATAAACGAAATGGCATCCGCCGATCCAGCCGTACTTTCCACGCCCTTTCCGCCGGCACCGCCGCCGGCCAGCGCTATCAGTTCGCTGGCATTGCCGCGAATAACGGTTGGGCGGAACGCCAGCAAATCGCGGATGATCGAGTCATAGGGCGCGGCACCGGCGCCCATGGCGACAGGGTCCAGCACCCAGGGGGTGTTCGCCTCATGCGCGGATCGCGCCGCTTCCAACAGCGTGTCGGCGCCGCTGCTCATCAGCGCGGCGGCGTTGATCCACATGGCACCGGCGCCGGCAGCAAAGGCGGCCGGCCAGCCTGGTGCGGCACCGATGGCTGGGCCGGCCCCCACGGCCAGCAACACGTTCGCGCTGAGATTGGCAGCGACATAGTTGGTAAGGCCGTAAACGAATGGCTTGGCCCGCTTCACCGCGGCCAGGCTCTGGCGGATATCGGGATCGGCCCAGGTCAGTTCACGCATGCGACATCCTCCATTGATACATTTTGCTCCGCACCCATCGCACAGGGCATTCTTGCACGTCTCGCACGATCAGGCGGAAGCCTGTTGATCTTTGCACAGTGATGCTTTCAGGGCATGAGCACCCATGAGGCTAGAGCATGATCCGGCACTATGCGGTCAGCTGCCGGATGAACATGCTCGCCAAAACAAAGAACGAGAGCGGGATGCGACACTCGACAACGATTCGATCAGATCGCATCCCGCTCTAGTGCTGCGAGTCGTTCCTCCTGCGGCGTTCTGGCTGGCAAGTGGTGGGCTAAACCCCACCGTACGGGTGCGGCCGACCAGGCTGTCTCAATGACGGGAGGTACTAGGTTTTACGGCGCGTGGGGAGCTTGGGAATCCGCCATTCGGACCGTTTGTCTTTCTCGCCGGAGAGAGTATCGCGGGCGGCATGCAGGAAGCGGATAACTGCCGGGTTCTGCTCGTCGTGGCGCCAGACCAGGCCGACGTCCCACGAGGCCAGGGCGTCCAGCACCGGAACGGCCCTTACACCACCCAGGGGATTGATGATGTTCCCACAGGTGGATTCATGCATCAGGCCGACCCCAAGGCCGGAGGCCACCAGTGACAGGACAGTCAGCGGCCCATTCACACGATGGGTGATCACCGGCTGGAAGCCGCGCGACAGGAATAGGCGCTGTATCTGCTTTTCCAGCCCTGGCGCGATATGTTCCTGCAGCGCGATGAAGGGCATGTCGCGCAGACGCGCGCTATCAAAATCAACGACATCATCATCGACCCACGCAGGGAACACGAAGGCCAAACGATCGGTGACCACACGCTGGCAGGCCAGATCGGCTGCGATCGGCATTCTGGCAAAACCCACATCCAGCGTGCCTTGGGCAATACGCATCACCTGAACGTCAGATGCCACGTCATCGAAGAACAGATCCACACCCGGGTGGCTTTGCTGGAAAGCGATCAGGATGCGCGACATCACCTCGATCGCCGAGAAGGTAAAGCCGATCGCCAGATGGCCCCGGTCGCCGCGTGCGGCATTCAGGCCCTTGTCCCACACGCTACTGGCATGGCGCAGCACCGGCTGCACATCATCGAGGAAGCGGCGGCCGAACGCGGTGAGCTCGGTTCCTTGTCGGCTGCGGCGGAACAGCGGCGCGCCGAGGAGGTCTTCCAGGCGCCTGATCTGCTTGGTGAGCGACGGCTGCGAGATATTGAGCGCTCGCGCCGCGTCGCCGAAATGGCAGAGCTCGCCGAGAATCGCGAATGACCGGATCAGCTCAAGGTTCATGCACCCAGGGTATCACCGGCGCTGAAGACCGTCATCAGGCTTTGCGACCCGGCGTGGCGGTGATGCATTCAGGCTATCACCGTGGGGCATTAAACATGATAGCAGTCGTTGCGGCAGCGCCATAGGCTCGGCCGGCGCGAGAGGCGTGTTCCTTCCATCATCACCGAACCTCCAAACGGGGAGAGCACGGCGCGCGCCACCTTCTGTCGGAGCATCGTATGCCGTCACGATATCGCTTCAAGCCGCTGCTTCTTGCCCTGGTGGCTTTCGGCTGTGGCGCTTCGCCGGCGGGCTTTGGTCAAACGCCAGCGCCGCCGCAATCGGCTGCAAAGGCGCCACCACCGAAATCTGCCAGGCCGACGAAACCCGACCAGAAGCCGGAGGAGGTTTCGGTTATCGGGCAGGGGTCGACGCGGCAGATTCAGACATTCACCCGCGAACAGCTCAGCCAGGCCGCGCCAGGGACCAATCCCCTCAAGGTGCTTGGCCAGTTGCCAGGGGTCTCATTCAACTCCAGCGACCCGCTCGCGCTCGATCCATATTCGGCCAACGTATATATGCGCGGGTTTACCGAGGATCAGCTGGGTTTTACCCTGGACGGCATCCCTCTAGGCGCGCAGGGATATGGTTCATCCGGCCAGGGCTATGGCAATATTGGCGGCATCAACGTCAATAGCGCAATCACCTCGGAGAATATTGAGCGGGTGAACGTGTCGCAAGGGGCCGGCGCGGTGGATGTTGCGTCGGCGTCCAATCTCGGCGGTGTCATGCAGTTCTTCTCGCTCGACCCGTCGGAAAAGCCAGGCGGGACGATCTCGCAGGCCTTTGGCAGCTATAACACGGTTCGGACCTTCGTGCGTCTTGATAGCGGCGTGCTGAACACTTCCGGCACCAGGCTGTTCATTTCGTATAGTCGGGCGGACGAGGATAAGTGGAAGGGCGCCGGCGACATGTTCCAGCAGCAGGTGAACGCAAAGCTCGTTCAGCCACTGAAGGATTACGGCACGCTCTCGGTGTTTTTCGACTGGGACGATGAGGCAGAGTCAACCTACTCCGATTTATCGAAGAATATTCTGGATACGCTCGGGTCGCGGATCGATTACTATTACCCAAACTACACGGCCGCATATCGCGCGGCACAAGGCATCTATCCACCTGGCTATAACAGGCTGGAAGATCCGCTGGATGCTTCCTACTATGACGGCCCTTCAAAGGCGGTAAATTATCTTGCGGGCGTAAAACTCGATCTTGATCTTGCCGACGACCTCGAATGGAAAACCACCGCCTACGGTCATGGCAAGGATTTCGCCGGGTACTACACTTCGCCCTATTATCCCTCTCCCGACGGAGCACCGCTCTCGGAAGAGGAATTTGCCAGCACCTCGCAGCGCGAGGGCGTGACATCCGATCTGATCTATCACCTGGATCAGCACACGATAGATGCCGGGCTGTGGTATGAGCATATGCATGCCTACGTGCCGGAAAATCTATATAGCGAGCCGGTGCTGGGCGAGGGGTCACCGCTGAACCCGCTGGGCAACTTGCCGACGCCTTATGCAACCCCCTGGGCCTATAGCTATGAAGACAACACGTTTCAGGCCCATGTACAGGACACCTACCAGGTGGCGCCAAACCTGCGGGTGAATGCCGGATTCCGTTCGCTGTTCTTCACCGGTACCAGCAGTATTTCGCAGAATATCTACGCCTACACGGGATATCCCACGCTGGCTGCCGGCGCGCTCAGCGCGAACAATGCGTTCCTGCCGCAATTCAGCGCGAATTGGCGCTTTGCGCCGCACCATGAAGCATTCTTTGACTTCTCGGAAAACATGCGAACATTCTCGCAAAGCGGCTTCGAGGAAGGCTCGCCCTGGGGTGTTGCGTTGCCGTCAACGTTTACTGCGCTCCAGCAAACGCTAAAGCCGGAGCAGGATTTTGTGTATGAGGTTGGCTATCGCTACACATCCAAGCCGGTTATTGGGTTGTTGACACTGTATCACGTCGATTTCTCCAACCGGCTCCAGGCGATTGCGGTTGGGCCACTGGCGGATATCCAATCCACCATCGCCAATGTGGGCGATGTGAAGATGAATGGGCTGGATGCCAGCATCATCCTGCGCCCCGTCGAGGGGCTGAGCTTCTCGAACAGCGTCAGCCTGAATTCGGCCGCGTATCAAAGCGATCTGACGACGGGTGGGGTGACCTATGCGCTGAAAGACAAGCAGGAAGTGAACTATCCGGAATTCATGTACAAAACCAACCTATCCTACACCCGAGACAATGCCACCGCGCATATCGACGCCCAATATATGGGCCATCGCTATATCAGCTATGACAACGATAATGCCGCGCCAGGCTACTGGGTGTCGAACGCCGGCATGTCCTACACGCTGCATTGCGCCTGCGCGGCGAAAAAGATTACGCTCGGGCTGAATGTCTATAACCTCTTCAACGCCAAATATATTTCGATTACCGGTGAAACCGGCAATCCATTGGCCGGGGATTACCAGACCTTTCAGATCGGCGCGCCACGCATTTTTTACGGAACCGTCAGCGCTTCCTTCTGAACACGGTGGGTTACGTCGTCAGTTGAACCGCGAATTGGCGGAGCGGCATCGTTTTGCTGATAATGCCATGTGCCAGCGCAAAGGCCTGGAAGGTCAAATAGCGCTGCGCATCAAGCGTTGCTGGATTTTTGGCGATGGCCGGCATGGTCACCGCCCAGGAGGCCTTGTTGAGCGGCGTGGCCAGTTCGGGGTGGGACTCGGCAAAGGCCGCCCACATCGCATCGGGCGCCTTCAGCAGGGCGTTTGTACCCTCCTGTAGCGCACCAACAAAGCGCTTTAACCGAGTGTCCTCCCGCCGGTCGCGGCGCGCGACCACGATCAGCTCGTCGTATAGCGGAACACCGTGCTGCTCAGGCAGGAATACCAACGGCGTTTGCCCCATTTGGCGAACTTCCAGAACTTCTACATTGCGATAGGCACCGATCGCGGCATCCAGGCCGTGGCTGATCAGGGCGCTGACCATGTTGTAATTCACCTTCACGATCGTCACGTCAGCAGGCGCCAGGCCGGCGGATTGGAGCATGGCATCCAGCAACGCCTCCTCTACGCCACCCACTGAGATGCCGATCTTCTTGCCTTTCAGGTCAGCCAGGGTCCGGATATCACCGCCGCCCAGCGCCATCACCGTGTTAAGCGGTGTGTCGATAAGCGTGGCGATGCGCAGCAATGGCAGCCCGGCCGCATCGACCATATTGAGCTGCGTGCCGTAGCTGAGGGCCAGATCGGCCTGCCCAGCGGCGACAAGCCGGCACGGCGAATCCGGGTCGGCGGGCGCGACCAGGGTCACGTCCAGCCCGGCGCGATCGAAAGCGCCAGTTTGCTGGGCTGCAAACAGGGCAGCATGATTGCAATTCAGCAGCCAATCCAGGACCACGGTCAGCTTCTCGGCCGCCATCGCCCGGCTTCCGGCCGCCATCAAGGCTGTTGTGGCCGCCCCACCTGCGAGCAGGCGACGGCGGCGCATCAGAAACGGCCGCTCAGGCACCGTGCCAGGATTATGCTGGGCGGATGACATGGTGTGTGACGATCATGCAAAATCCTTGCGCGCGCTTATGTGCTTGGTCCTTCTGAATGCGCTCAGCAAGTTCCGTGCAAGCCCAGCCCGCTTCCATGCTTGCCTTCGCCTGGGCCTGCTCGACATCACGTGCAGCTCCTCGCAGCGTCGAACAGGCCCTATGGCGTTGTCTTTGACCGGGCAGCTTTGGCGCTGATCTGCCCCTTATACCGGTTCGGCGACCCGGCCGTTGATCACCAGCCCCTCCATTCCGGCGGCAACGCGCACGATTTCGCCCTCGTGCACCGAGCCCTCCAGCAGAAGGCTCGCCAGCGGGTTTTGCAGGCTGCGCTGGATCACCCGTTTGAGCGGCCGTGCCCCATAGACCGGGTCGTAGCCCTCATTCGCCAGCCAATCGAGCGCCGACTGATCCAGCACCAGGTCGATTTTCCGGTCGGCCAGAAGCCCGCGCAGATGTTTCAGCTGGATATCGTCGCGTGCCAGGCGGCGGAAAGTGACGATCTCGTCCAGCCGATTGAGGAATTCCGGCCGGAAATGCTCGCGCACCACCCGCATCACCTGGGCGTTCACCAGCGCCATCGGCTCGCCTTCCGGCTGATTGGCCAGAACATCGCTGCCGAGATTGGAGGTGAGCACGATGATGGTGTTGCGGAAATCCGCCGTGCGACCCTGGCCATCGGTCAGCCGGCCGTCATCCAGCACCTGAAGCAGGATGTTGAACACATCTTCATGTGCCTTCTCCACCTCATCGAACAGGATCACCTGATAGGGGCGGCGGCGTACGGCCTCGGTCAGCACCCCGCCTTCCTCGTAGCCCACATAGCCGGGTGGGGCGCCAATCAGCCGGGCGACCGCATGCTTCTCCATGAATTCGCTCATGTCGATGCGCAGCATCGCCCGTTCGTCATCGAACAGAAATCCAGCCAAGGCTTTGGTCAGCTCGGTTTTGCCAACGCCTGTCGGGCCAAGGAACAGGAAGCTGCCGATTGGCCGGTTGGGGTCGCCCAGGCCCGCGCGGGCGCGGCGAACCGCGTTGGAAACCGCGCGCAGCGCATCCTCCTGGCCAACCACACGGGCACGCAACGCATCTTCCATGCGCAGCAGCTTGGCGCGTTCGCCTTCCAGCATCCGCTCCACCGGCACGCCGGTCCAGCGGCTGACCACACCGGCGATCTGCTCGGCGGTCACCGCCTCGTTCACCAATTTGCCGTCGGCCTGGCTGCCCTCGATCTGGCGTTGCAGCTCGGGGATCACGCCGTACAGCAGCTCGGAGGCCCGTGCCAGCTTGCCGCTGCGTTGCGCCATCTCCACTTCGCTGCGCGCCTGGTCGAGCTTTTCCTTCAGCTTCTGGGTGTCAGCAACCTTCTCGGTCTCCGCCCTCCAGGCCGCCGTCATGGCGGTGGAGCGTTCTTCGATGTCCGCCAACTCCCGCTCCAGCTTTTCCAGCCGGTCGCGCGACGCCGCGTCATCCTCGCGCTTCAGCGCCTCTCGCTCGATCTTCAGCTGGATCATGCGGCGATCCAGCTCATCCAATTCTTCCGGCTTGCTATCCACTTCCATGCGCAGGCGACTGGCCGCTTCGTCCATCAGGTCGATCGCCTTGTCGGGCAGAAACCGGTCGGTGATGTAGCGGTTGGACAAGGTGGCAGCCGCCACCAGCGCGCCATCGGTGATGCGCACACCGTGATGCAGCTCGTATTTTTCCTTGATGCCGCGCAGGATACTGATGGTATCGGCAACGCTTGGCTCACCCACGAATACCGGCTGGAACCGGCGCGCCAGCGCCGCATCCTTCTCCACATGCTTGCGATATTCGGTGAGGGTGGTGGCGCCGATGCAATGCAGCGCGCCGCGTGCCAGCTCGGGTTTCAGCAGGTTGGAGGCATCCATTGCGCCATCCGCCCGGCCGGCACCAACCAGCGTGTGCATCTCGTCGATGAACAGAATCACCTGCCCTTCGGCGGATTCGATTTCCTTCAGAACGGATTTCAGCCGTTCCTCGAACTCGCCGCGATATTTGGCACCGGCCACCAGCGCGCCGAGATCGAGCGACAGCACGCGCTTGTTCTTCAGCGCCTCCGGCACATCGCCGCGCACGATGCGCAAAGCCAGGCCCTCGACGATGGCGGTCTTGCCGACGCCAGGTTCGCCGATCAGCACCGGATTGTTCTTGGTGCGGCGCGCCAGCACCTGGATGGTGCGGCGGATTTCCTCGTCACGGCCGATCACCGGGTCGAGTTTTTGCGCACGGGCTTGTTCGGTGACGTCCTTGGTGAATTTCTTCAAGGCATCGAAGCCGGATTCGGCGTTCGGGCTGGTGACTTTCCGGCCTTTGCGTATCTCAGACAGCGCCCGTTCCAAAGATTGCGGGTTGGCGCCGGCGCCGCGCAGGGCGCGACCGGCCGGCGTGTCGCTGCTGGAGAGCGCCACCAAGACGCGGTCTTGCGCCACGTATTCGTCACCGGCGCCGGTTGCCGATTGCTGGGCCGCATCCAAAGCGCGCACCAGTTCCGGGGTTATCTGCGGTGAGCCTGCGCCACTGCCCTGCACCTTGGGCAAGCGGGCAAGTTCGGCGTCGTTGGCAACGCGGACTTTCTGCGGATCGCCGCCGGCGGCGCGGATCAGGCCGGAGGCGGCCCCCTCCTCATCGTCCAGCAGCGCCTTCAGGAAGTGTTCCGGCGTCATTCGCTGATGGAAGTCGCGAATGGCGATGGTCTGAGCGGCTTGCAGAAAGCCGCGCGTGCGTTCGGTGAATTTTTCCAAGTCCATAAAATGTCCCTTTCTCTCAGGCGACGGCGCTTGCTTCATGCCCCTCTAAGGAGGCGACATGGGCAGCGCGTTCAGTGCCTCACGTGGTAACGTCGCGGTCAACCCTCAAGGTTCTTCTATGCGCGCCTCTCGCAATCCTGCTGCTGACATGGATCAAGCCGGCTTTCTCGATGCGCTGGTGGGCTGCGTCGGGCCGTCGCACGTTCTTGTGGGCAGTGACGCCGCGCCGTTCTGCACGGATTGGCGCGGCCTGTTTTCCGGCCGGGCGCTCGCGGTGCTGCGGCCCGCCGATACTGCGCAGGTGGCGGCATGTGTCGCACTCTGTGCAGCGCAGGGCGTGAAGGTGGTGCCGCAGGGCGGCAATACGGGCTTGTGCGGCGGTGCCACGCCAAACGATGGTCAGATCGTGCTTTGCCTGGGCCGTCTCAACCGGGTTCGGGCGCTTGATACCACCGACATGGTTCTGGTTGCAGAAGCGGGCATGACCTTGCAGGCGGCCCGCGCAGCGACGGCGGAAGCTGGGCTGGCGCTGCCGCTCAGCATCGGGTCGGAAGGGACGGCGCAATTGGGCGGGGTGCTGGCGACCAATGCCGGCGGCACGGCCACGCTGCGCCATGGCAATGCGCGCGACCTGGTGCTGGGGCTGGAGGCGGTTCTTGCAGATGGCCGACTCTGGAACGGGTTGCGGCGGCTGCGGAAGGATAATACCGGCTATGCGCTCCGGCAGCTTTTTGTCGGCTCCGAGGGGACTTTGGGCATTATCACCGCCGCGTCACTGCGGCTGGTGCCGGCGGCCCGCTGCGTTGAGGTGGCGTTCGCAGCGGTGGCTTCGCCGGAGGCGGCCTTGTCCGTGCTCGATCTTCTGAACCGTGCCGGCGGGGCGGTGCTCAGCGCCTATGAATATATATCCGGGCCTGCTTTGCAGATGGCGCTAGCCCATGTCGAAGGGCTGACAGTGCCGCTCTCGGCGCCCGCACCGCATTACGTGCTGATTGAATTTTCCGCGCCACGCGCGGATGCGCCGCTGCTTGCGCAGCTGGAGGGTGTTTTGGCGGAGGCCATGGAGCGGGATCTGGTGACCGATGCCGTGCTCGCGGCCAGCGACACCCAGCGCGCTGCGCTATGGCGATTGCGCGAGTCCCAGCCCGAGGCGCAGCAGCGTGCGGGTGCCACAGTCAAGAACGATATCTCGGTGCCGCTTTCGCGCATACCGGCGCTGATCGAGCAGGCGGGTGCGGCGTGCCGCGCAGTGGTGCCCGGGGTGCGGATTGTGCCGTTCGGCCATCTCGGCGACGGCAACATCCATTTCAATTTGGTTCAGCCGGAGGGCGAAGATGCCGCCTTGTTCCTGACCCAGGCCGATGCGCTGATGCACGCGGTGAGTGAAGTGGCCCGTTCGCTCGGCGGCAGCTTTTCGGCCGAGCACGGCATTGGCCAGTTGAAAACCGGGCTGCTGGAGGAATGGCGGGGCGGGGTGGAGCTGGATATGATGCGGGCGATCAAACAGGCGCTCGATCCGCTGGGCACACTCAATCCCGGCAAAGTGCTTTAGCGCTTGGGGTCATGTCTTGTTCAGTCGTAGCGGCCACCCCTTGGCGTGATCTAAACGGCCACCGCCCGCTGCGATGATTTGCGCCAACGTCATGCGAATTGGTTCAGCCACACTGCACGCTCCTTCCTGTTGGCACCCGGGCCGAGATGATAGGGCGCGTCCCACCCCGGTCCGTGTAGACAACGACCAGCGTCACGCCCGCATTGTTGCCGATCGCTCGAATGCGAACCTCACCGTAGGTCCTTCTTGCGTCACCCATCTCGAAGGTGGAGCCGGCAAAAATACCGGCGGGGAAAGCAAGGTCGAAGCGCCCGAGACTACAGGTCGCCTCAGTTTTGTTCTTGCATCTTGTTGCAGGCCTGTCCGAGCACCCAACCTTCCCAGTGGCGCACCCAGGGATCGTCCGGCACGGTGTCAGGGCGCTGACCGGTTACCACGCTCAGTACGCAGAGTGCGCCGAGCAGGCAGTCGAAGCGGTCTTCACCGGCTGAATCGGCGCTGAAGCCTGTGGCGACCGACTCTAGGGTTGCGGCATCGGGGACCGCGCCAAGCCGGGCCATTGCAGCGCGCAGACCCGGGGCATAGGCAGCGCGGTCGGATTGGCGGCGTTTGCTGCCGGCGGGGATCAGGCCGAGCTGACGCAGCGCCTCGGCGGGGTAGGTTTCTGCGATCACCACCTCGTCGTGCCCCAGCAGCGAAGTGAACCCACCGTCGAATGGCCAGAGGCGTGGCGGGTTTGGCCCGCGCAGGGCGGGGCCGAGAAGATCGCGCCAGGCGGAAATGGCGGCCTTGCCGGATTGGTTGGCGCCGAGAGTCCAGAACAATGGCGCGCCAGCCGGCCGATGGGGCGTGGCCAGATCGCAGATGCGACACAAAGCCGCCGCATCGGTCAGCCCGAGCGCCTGCGCGTGGGAAACACGTGTCATGCCGCGCACACCACGTGCGGGGTAGAACGGGCTAGCGGGTGCGATCTCGGCCAGGGTCGCCGCGACGCTCCAGAAAACACCCGACCGCGGGATGCTCTTGAGAAAAGCCGGGAAGTCCTGGGCGGTGACGTGAAGGGCCGCGTAAGCGCGCGGCAGCCCAATCGGGCAATCGATCCCGAGTGCCACCTTCCCACCTTTGGCCAATGCACGAAGGCGGGCAAAAAATGTGTCGAGCGGCCCGACCGGCTCGGCGGGTGCGACCCGCCAGACCGCCCCGTCTCGGCGGATGATGGTCATCCACCTCTTGGCGGCCGCAAAACTCCAATCAGCATGGACGACGATCAGAGCGGTTTATGCGCCTTTTCCAGCAGCCGCTTGAAGAAGCCGGGCGGCTTGGTGGCTTTCGCCTCCGTTTTGCGGGCGCGGGCCTCGGCTTTCGCAGCCTCGGCGGCCTGGCGATCTTTCTCGGCCAGCCATTTCTCGAGTGACATGCCGGCTTTGGCCGCGCGCTTGGCTTCATAGGCACGTTGGCCGTCGGTGAGGGTGCGTTGCAGTTTAGCCATGGGCGTTCTTAGGACGGGAAAGGGTTTGGGGGAAATACCCAAAAATTCCATCCCGCGATCGGTCGCTATCGGCCACCGCTCAATAAATATGCTGGGTGTCCACGAAGCCGCTGAGCACCACCCTGGTGCTGTCGCTCAGCATCAGCGTGGTCGAACCGCCGGAGACGTTTTCGGACGTCACGTTCACGCCTTGGAAGTTCAGGCTGTCCGTGCCCTCGCGGAAGCCGGTGATGGTATCCACCCCACCGCCATGGCCAGCCACGAAGTTGAACACGTCGCCGGCCCCCCAATTGGCCACCTGCACATCGGTGTTGCCCGCCCCGAACTCGACCGTGCCCCCGTCATTCGGCAGCATCAGGTTCGCGAATCCGCTGCCCGCGGTGAACTGGAAGCCCGCTTCGCCGCCCTTGACGCTGATGCTGCCGGATCCGCCTTTGACCAACAGCACGCCCGAACCGCCATCGATCACCGCGGAGCCAGACCCACCGATGAAGGATAGCGATCCGGCGCCCTGCAGATAGGTGATCGCGCCGCTGCCGCCTTTGACCGTTTGCGTATCTTTGAGGCTGCTATCCTGGTTGGTGACGTTGAGCGTGCCGGCGCTGCCGATCACGGTGGCTTTCGCCGCATTCAAATAGACCGAGTCGGTGCCGGAGCCGGCGCGAATAAGATCGGCGCCGTTGCTGACCACGGTGTCGGTGCCCTTGCCCAGATTGACGGAGGTGGCGGTTCCCGCTGTTGTCCAGACCGAGAGGGCGCCAGGATCGTCCTTACCGCCAGTGATCACTGCACCACCGCCGGCGATGGTGACATTCGCCGATCCGTGGCCGGTTACGGTAAAATGCACAAGCGCCGCATCCTGGTCGGTAACCACCGTATTCTGTCCGGCATAGATCGAGGCCTGTGCGCCTTGCAGCA
>Ga0209611_10012207_pt1 | contig 12131 bp, 11 predicted proteins | sample S1TSphgellanicum_3_FD_187693 | JGI IMG/M metagenome (GOLD analysis project Ga0209611, IMG submission 187693) | Host-associated microbial communities from peat moss isolated from Minnesota, USA - S1T2_Fc - Sphagnum magellanicum MG (SPAdes) (version 2) | ecosystem: Host-associated > Plants > Peat...
AAGATCGAATCGATGTCCGCCGTGGAAATTCCCGGCGTGAACACGTCGACCAGCGCGTCGTACGGCGGCAGGCCGCGAGCCTGGCCGAGCAGCGCCGCCTTGTCCCGGACCAGCCGCACGACTTCCTCGAGATGCGGCGCGAACAGCTTGAAGTCGTTGGCTTTGCGCGCCTCGACCCAGAATACCTCGGCGCGGGCGGTGGCCTTGGCCAAGCGCGCGATCAGCGAGGGGGGCGTCGCAATCGCATGGTCGCGCTGACGGCGCATCTCGCGCAGATTGGCGAGCGGCCAATCATCGAGTTGCGAGGCGCCGGCCTCCGCGCGTTCCAGCAGCCGCGCAACCTTCGGAGTCGTCAACAAGGCGTGGTGTTCCGTTTCGAGCGCCGCGAGTTGTTCGCCGCGCACGTCCGCGCTGCCGCGCGGCATCATGACGGCGGCGTCCCAGCGCAGCAGCGACAGGGCGCCTCGAAAGGCATGCAGGCGGCGAAACTCTTGTTCTAGTTGTTGGTAGGGAGTCAGCGGCATTGCGCCATTTTAGCAGAAGCACCCTTCCCTGAAGCGCCGCCGCTCGGGTACGAGAAGATAAATCTATTTATAATCAATCACTTGGGGACCTCAGTTGGGCACGCCTCGCAGGGAAAACGTGCCCACCTGGTGAAACGCCAGGGGGCCCAAGAAGTGGGACTTCACGTGCACGACGCCGGAGAGCTCGTAGTCGAGCGAATCGGCGTGGCTGCTCAATTGCTTGGTGAGCTTGATGAGGCCGAGTGCCATCTCCGCAGTGATGGTCATGTCGAAGTTGAGGTTGCCGCGCGCCGGTACCTTGAACGGTTCCTTGGCGGCGCCGCTCGCGAATTCCTCCCCGCCAACCTTCAGATCCGCGGTGATGCCTTCGATCGGCAAGGCGCGGTCGTTGGGGTTTTCGACATTGAAAGTGACTTTGAAAGTCTGCTGCAGCAGGTCACCGTGCAGCATCGTGATTCCGACCACGGTGAGGGTCGGCTTGTCGAATTTCGGTTCAAAAAAAGAACAGGCCGCGAGCACCACGGAAAAGGCGAATACGGCGGACGCGCGTGGCACCATGACGCGATGATACCGATTCTCGATTGCAAAGTACGGATGGCGGACCGGCACCGGCCGGTCCGCCCGATCTGCGCCGCGGTGCTGCTCGCCGCGTCGGCCGGCGCAGCGCTTGCCCCATCCGCGGCGAATGTCATCGCCGCGGGCCCGCCCGCCCCATCGCCCATCGCGCCATCGCCCACCGCTCCACCTGCCGCGGCCCCGCCCGCGACGCACGGGTCGACTTCGTGCATCGCCTCGCACGATGGATATCTGCGGGCCCGCGTCGCGGGCGCCGTCGACGCCGACGTCGACTGGCCCGATCGCGGTACGCACTGCGAAGGCGAGGCAAAGGCCGATCCCATCGGCGTGCGTCTGAGCTTCCGACGCACCGGCAAAGCGCAGCCCAACTTGCTGTTCGTGTTCGGCGTGTCCGGCGTGCGCGAAGGTCAACCGGCCCATGACGCGGGAACCAATGTCACTCTGATCGTCCAAGGTACGAGCCACGTCTACAGCACGCGCAGCGACGCCCGCTGCAGGGTGGAGGAACTGACGCAGCGGCCTCTCGCCATCGCCCACGCCTATCGCGTCGAGGCGCGCGGGTACTGCACGCAGCCGGCACGCGCCGTGCGCGGGGACGGTGAGGTGCTGGTGAGCCGGTTCGATTTCGCCGGAATCGTCAACTACGGCGCCGGCAACTGAGCCGGCAACGGGGCCGGCAACGGGGCCGGCAACGACGCCGGCAGCGGGGCCGTCACGGCGCCGAGGTAAGATGCCCATACCGGCGCGCGCCCCGCGTGCCGGTCTTACGGCGCCCTAGGAGAGCATCGACGATGTCGCGACGAGTTGCCGCTGGGATCTTGTCCGTCTGCTGCGCGGCAGGACTGTCCGTGGCAGGATGGGGTTCGATGCGCCCGGCCCGCGCGAGCGTGCTCGATCCGGAGCCGCTCTCCGCGTTTCCGCAGAGCGTGCTCGCGATCCGCAGCGCCGCCGGCCGCGTCACCAATTTCAAGATTTGGATCGCGGACACACCGAGCCGCGACGAACAGGGCCTCATGTACGTGAAGAGCCTCGACGAGCACGCCGGCATGCTCTTCGTGTTTCCGGACACGCAGCGGGTCTCGATGTGGATGAAGAACACCTATGTGTCCCTCGACATGGTGTTCATCGATGCATCCGGACACGTCGACTACATCGTGCCGCGCGCGACACCACTGTCGCTGGACATCATAGAGGCGCCGCGCCCCGAGCGGGCCGTGCTGGAATTGAAGGGAGGCGACTGCGAGTTGTTCGGCATCCACACCGGCGATCGGGTCTTCGACTCTCACCTGCCGGCCGGACGTTGAGCGTGGCACGGCCTGGCCGCCTTCTCTTTTTCATGGTGAGCGGCCTGCTGCTGGCCGCCACCGCTCAGGCACAATCGGTGACCGTCCACTTCCCGGCCTCGAGCTCCGAGAAGCCGTTGGACGGGCGTTTGCTGTTCTTGGTGTCTAACGACCCCAAGGCCATGACCGATCCGAAGGCCGAGCCGCGCAAGCAGATCAATGACACGCCCAAGACCCAGATGGTGTTCGGTCTGACCGTCGATGGCTGGAAGCCCGGCGTGCCGGTCGTCGTCGGCAGGAATGCCAAGGGTTATCCGCGTGCGAGCCTCCGCGACATCCCTGCCGGCGACTACACCATCCAGGCCGTGCTGAACGTCTACGAGACTTTCCACCGTGCCGATGGCAGGACCGTCAAGCTCGCACCCGATCGCGGCGAGGGTCAGGTGTGGAGCCTGGCGCCGGGCAACCTATATTCGAAGCCGCGGCGTGTGCACATGGGCGCGGGAGCGCCTGCGATCGATGTGGCGCTGGACCAGATCATCGCGCCGATAGAACCCGCGGCCGACACGCAGTTTATCCGCCACATCCGCATCGAGTCGGCACTATTGTCGAAATTCTGGGGCCGACCGATGTACCTGTCGGCGATCGTGCTGGTACCGGAAGGATTCGATGCGCATCCACAGGCACACTTTCCGCTGATCATCTCGCACGATCATTTCGTCAGCGATCTGGACAATGATTTTCGTACCACACCGCCGGATCCGAATCTGCCACCGGAGTATTCGGATCGCTTTCACCTGGAGGGGTACAACCGGATCGTGCAGCAGGAAGCATACAAGAACTATCAGAATTGGATCGCACCGGGCACGCCACGTTTCTTGATCGTCAAACTGCAGCACGCCAATCCGTTCTACGATGATTCTTATGCAGTGAATTCGGCCAACGTCGGTCCGTATGGCGATGCCATCGAGACGGAGCTGATTCCGGAGATCGAGAAACAGTTCCGCGGCATCGGTGCCGGCTGGGCACGCTTCATGTACGGCGGCTCGACGGGTGGTTGGGAGTCCCTCGCAGTGCAGCTCTTCTATCCGGACCACTACAACGGCGCGTTCGTCGCCTGTCCGGATCCGGTCGACTTCCGCGCCTTCATGCATGTCGATCTGTACGCCGAGGACAACATGTTCTACTTGAGCGGTGCGAACAAGCAGATCGAGCAGCCGGCGATGCGCGACTATTTGGGTCATACGCTGCTGACGATGCGCGACAACATCGCCTATGAGGCGGCGCTCGGCGACCATGGTCGCTCCGGCGAGCAGTTCGATATCTGGCAGGCGGTGTATTCACCGGTGGGTGCCGACGGCTATCCGCAGGCAATTTTCGACAAGACCACCGGCAAGATCGACCACGCGACGGCCGACTACTGGCGCGAACACTATGACCTCAACGCCAAGCTGCAGCGGGAATGGGACACGCTCGGCCCGAAAGTGCAGGGCAAACTGCATATCTACGTTGGCTCCGACGACACCTATTTTCTGAACGATGCGGTCTACCTGCTGGAGGATTTCCTCAAACAGACCGGCACCCCCGGGCATGGGGTGCCGTATGAAGGCGACGTCAGCTACGGCCCACGTGCGGAGCACTGCTGGAACGGTGACCCGGACAAGCCCAACTGGTACACGCGACTGCACTACGACCAGATGTACGTGCCGCAGATTCTCGATCGCATCATAAAAACCGCGCCCCCAGGGGCCGATTTGACGAGTTGGCGATACTGAACCGAAGGGGATCAGTTCAAGTCTTCGGCAAGTGCGCTCAGCGCCTCGGCAGCCAGGGGAAGAATGCGTTGGTGCGCGCGATGTATGCTGCGTATTGCGGCCGCCGCGCGCCGATGTCCTTCTCGAGCAGGGCGACGCCCGATACCCGCAGGAGCAGGAACGACATGAGCAGCGGACCGGGCAGGCTCCACCACGCGCCGGCCGATGCCGCGATCAGATAAAAGCCCCACCAAACGCAAAAATCTCCGAAATAGTTCGGATGCCGCGTGAGGCGCCAGAGACCCTGGTCCATGACCTTACCGCGGTTCGCTGGATCCGCCTTGAAGCGCGCCAGCTGCCAGTCGCCGCCGGCCTCGAACACGAGGCCGAGCGACCAGAGGGCCGCGCCCGCGACGTCGAGCGGCATCAGAGGAGCGGGGCGCAGCGTGGCGCCCCACAGCGGCAGCGCGATGATCCAGGCGAGCACGGCCTGCAGCAGGAACACGAGATACAGGCTCTTGAATTCGAAATTCGGCTGGTTGCGAGCGCGGATGGCCTGGTAGCGCCGATCCTCGCCGTGCCCGAGATTGCGCCACGTGATGAAGATCGCGAGTCGCAGAGCCCACGCGCTCACGAGCACGAGCACGAGCACGCTGCGCGGACCCAAGTCCCCCGCGCCGAATGCGAACACGTAGGCCTGCAGCATGAACAACAGCGACCAGACACTGTCGACGATCGCGACGTTGCGCAGCGGCAGACTCACGAGCCACGTCAGGACGGCGGCGATGAGCACCGACTCGAGACCGTTGAGGTACACCATGCCTGCAGCCTACGGGCAGCGGGCGAGCGGCGCCTGCCGTGCATCGCGCATGGCTTGCTCACTACTGCTCTGTCGATTCTGGGGCGGAAAGTCGATGTCCGCCTTGAAATTGTCTCCCGCCGGATTGCGCAGATCCGATAGGCCCTCATAACGCACGAGTTGATGGTCGCTCGCGGAATAGCTCACGTCGATGCCGGGGAGCAACCAGCCCCAGAAGCCCGACAGTCGCAGGCGAAACAGTTCGGCGGGAACGCCGTCGACTGCCGCGCTGCGCAGATGCTGAGCCTGGAACGCATAGTCTTGCAGCCGGCTCGGCACCAGGAAGCGCAGGGTCACGGGGCCTCCGCTCATGAGCGGCGACCAGTTTCGCCGCACGAATTCGTCGAACCCGGTATCGCTGACCAGGCCGTCGACGTGCGGCACGGGTGCCGATTTCTCGGTGTCGGTGGCGCTCGCACGGAAGTACACGATGCGGGACTGCGCTTCGCCGCGGATGCCCTGCTGCATGCCGTTCGCCGCGTCGCTGAGCGCAAAATTCGGGGCGAGCGGATCCTGATCGCCGACCAGTTTGCGGGCGAACGCCGACCCGTCGCGGCAGGTATAGAGCTGCACGCGCTCGGTGAGCCGTCCGCCCTGGTAGTGCAACACGTCGCGTTCACCATAGAGAAACTGCGAGGAATGATGGGCGCTGGCGGTCCCGGAGTAGCTCACGTAACCGTCCGCAGGCGTCATGGCCCCGGCGCAGAGGGGCGACAGGCACAGCAGCACGGTCGGGGATTGGCGCATGCACACTCCTTTCATATCGGGACTGTTCGCTGTTCAGGGCCGGTTGGATGCAAGCCCGGGCCGCCCGCCGCGGCCGGCATGCCCCCACTCGGCGCAGCCGGACATATCGCGCGGCGCAGCCGGCTTGCCGCCCGGCGCTGCCGGACATATCGCGCGGCGCAGCCGGCTTGCCGCCCGGCGCTGCGGGACCTGGCGCGGGCCCGCAACTGCGCTGCGCTTCAGAGCAGGGGTCCCTCGTTCCCGACCATCTGCTTGCGCACGAGCGGGATCGGCGGTCCGCCATAGGAAAGGAACTTGTCGTGAAAATCATGCCATAGCGCGACGGAACGCGGATCGTCGACGGCCGCCGGCGCAGCCCCGGAGGCGGCGAGCTGCTGCGCAACCCAGTCACTGCGCAGCTTGCGAATCATGAGCTTGCCGAGCGTGTAGTTCAGGTACGCCGGATCGTAAGTGCCGCGCGCGGCCTGTTGACGGGCGTTGCCGGGATCCTGAAAGCCCTGCTCGCGAAACATGCGCTCCGACTGCGCCTGCGTCATATCGCCGGTATGCATCCCGATCGCCGAGAGCAGACGCACGTCGCGCAGCAGCGCATCCACGATCTGGCCGACGTGAATCTCCGGGTCACCCGATCCGAGCCCGCGCTCGATCATCATCTCCTCGGCATAGTGAGCCCAGCCTTCGGCGAATCCATAGCCGACCCACAGGCCCTCGAGCTTCGAGGGATTCGAGTTCGAGTGCAGGAACTGCAGGAAGTGGCCCGGCCAGACTTCGTGCGCCGAGGTGAGCAGCAGCGTCGCCTCGCCCGGGATGTAGGCCGCCTGTTCGGCCGCGGTCCACTTGGGGTCGGGCGGCGAGATGTTGTAGACCGAGGCGACGTTGTGCTCGTAGGGCCCCGGCACCTGGATGAACGCCGAATTCGAGCGGTTATAGGGTGGCGCCTCGGCGACCAGAGCGTCCTCGCCGCTCGGAATCGAGGCCACCCGCTGGTCGATGACGAATTGCTTGAGCACGGTCAACTGCGCCCGGGCCCCCGCCACGGCACCGCCGCGGGGTTTGTGCGCGGACATCTTCGCGACGCACGCCTGTTCCGTGCCGCCGGGCAGATACGCGGCGCAGGCGGCTTTCAGCGCGGCGAGATTGCGGGCCAGATCCGCGCGCCCTGCCGCCTCGATGTCGGCGATTGGCAGGTCGACCCGCTCGGTGTCCGCGAGCATTTCGGCAAACAGCTCCTTGCCGAGTGCGAAGTTCGTGTTGGCCGTCTTGCGCTCCCGGATCAGGCGGTCCTTGACGCGCGTCATGGCTGCGGCCGCGGCCGAGTCCGCGGTCTCGAGCTGCGCCTGCAGCTCTCGATCCTTGACGGCGGCGAACACCGCCGCGACGTCGTGCTGATAGAAAGTCGCGAAGCCCCCGAAATCCGCGATGCCGAGTTCCACGAAGCTCTTCGGCAGCGGCGAGACCAGGTTGGCGTCGATGTCGGCCGCGATCGTCGGAATCGTCTGCGCATAGCGGATGTACGCCTTCATGCGCACCTCGAGCGGCGCGTAGTTGCGGCTCAGGTACAGGTCCGGGTCGATCGCGTTCATATAGAAATAGGGGTTGTTGGACGGTTGCTTGGCCTTCTCGAGCCAAAACAGGTCATGATCGACGACGGTCAGCACGTACTCGCGCTCGAATTGCTGATTGGGCTCGAGAGCCGCCCCGTCCACGCCCGCGATCTCGGTGCGCGCCGCGTGCAGGCGCGCGATCTCGCGCGCGATGCCGGCCGCACTCAAGTCCGGCATCTGGCCGTCGAATTCGTGGCGCCCCGCCTGCGCCGCGAAGAACGGCTGCGCCTTCAGATAATCCTCGATGAATCGATCCCGCGTGGCCGGCCAGGTCGCGGCCGCGCTCGGCGGCGGCGGCGGCGGCGCGGCGGGCGCTGGCGGGGGCGTCGGCTTCGAGCAGCCCGCCAGACCCAGCAGGAGACATCCGATCGACAGGAATGTGAACTTCGGCAATCGCGCCACGGTGGACCTCATGGTTCTAAGGGGAGGGGTTGATTCTAAGGGGGGGTTGAACAGGGATCGCCCATTGTAACTGATTGTATGTATTGGATTACCTCAAAGGGTCGCGCCCGTAATGCGCTGCACTCGGGGGTGTCTATCGCCGATGAACCACCGCAGGATCCGCTAATGTCCATGCGGCACCCAAGTTCATGGCATGCTAGGACACATGAGCAGCGCACCCAAAATGGCCTCCGCATCGGCCTCCGATTCCATCCGATTCGTGACCTTGCAGTCCCACATCCTGGCCGAGCAAGTCAACTACCCGCACGCGACGGGCACTTTTTCATGGATACTCTCGGCCCTCTCGATCTCGGCGAAGATCATTGCGGACAAGGTGCGCCGCGCGAGACTCGAGAACGTGCTCGGCAGCGTCGGCACCGAAAACGTCCAGGGCGAGGTGCAGCAGAAACTCGACGTGCTCGCCAACGACGTGCTGCTCGCCACGCTGGGCGGACGCGAAGGCGTCGCCATCGTTGCCTCCGAGGAGAACGAAGAGCCCGTGATCCTGCGCGACGACAAGGAAGGCGTGCGCCGCTATTGCGTGCTGTTCGACCCCCTGGACGGCTCCTCGAACCTGGATATTTGCGCGGGCGTCGGCACGATCTTCAGCATCCTCGCGCATGACGGAAAGAGCGAGCGCGCCCAGGACTCGCTGCTGCAGCCGGGCCTGCGCCAGGTCGCCGCCGGCTACGTCCTGTACGGCTCCTCGACGGTGTTCGTGCTGAGCTTCGGCCGGGGAGTCGACATGTTCGTACTCGATCCCAGCATCGGCGCCTTCATGCTCGTCGAGCGCAACCTCAAGATTCCGAGCGGCAACAAGACCTACTCCTGCAACGAGGGCAATCGGCAAAGCTTCCCCGCCGGCTACCAGCGCTATCTCGACTGGGCCCAGGGCCACGGCTATTCCAGCCGCTACTCGGGCGCCATGGTCGCTGACGTTCACCGGATCCTGCTGAAGGGCGGCGTATTCCTGTATCCCCCGACCCAAAAGTCACCCGATGGCAAGCTCAGGCTCATGTACGAGGCCAATCCCATGGCCATGATCATCGAACAAGCCGGCGGTAAGGTCCTGTCGCAGCCTGGCCAACGCATACTCGAACTGACTCCGACCGCGATTCACCAGCGCACGCCCGTGATCCTGGGCGCAGCGGACCAGGTGGACGCCGTGATCGCGCACTTCTGAGGCGCCGGTAATCCCGCGAGTCTCGTCGCTCGTAGGTGGGCCGGATGCTGTGCATCGCTGCCCGAGCAGCCGGGATCGTGATGGCCTGAATTACTGCCTCAGAGCAGGGGCCGTGAGACAGAGATCGGCATCCGCTCACCGTCAGTACCAAAAAGTTTGATGCCCGGTTCGCCCGCGTTCAGCGAAGGGCCTCTTCCGCTGGAAACACACTGAGCGGGAGCAGTTTGCGATTATCAGTATAGTCCCGGCCGCGCCACGAGCCGTCAAGCGGCGAAACCAAGGTCTTTCTGCAGAAATGGCCTGCGCCCGCACGGGTGGCCAGCGAATGCCCGCCGTGCCGGCCCGCTGTTTTGCCCCGCCATGCCGGCCTTCCAATGGTGCCCCGCCAAGCCGGCCTTCCAATGGTGCCCCGCCATGCCGGCCCCGCTAGTGCCCGCCCTGCACGAAGAACCCGGCCGCTGTGAGCGCCTCGGCGAGCCTCTCCTCGATGCGCACGGCCTCTCTGCGCTGGATGTATTGCAGATGCAGGGTCGGCCCGGTCAGCACTTCGACTCCTCGGCGCAGCACGCATCCCGCGGCCCGGATCCCGGCCTTGTGTTGATCGAAGCGCTCCGCCGGACTGTACTGGCTCATGCCGACGTAGAACCCATGCGGTTCCGGCCGGCTGTCCCGGTAGTCGAGCAAGACGAGATAAATGTTCGAATGCCCCGAGTCGGCGGCACGGAAGCTCGAGCAGATCTCATAGATCTCCGGCATCCGCTCGACATAGCGCATCGGCAGCCATTCCGGGACTGTCGCAGCCGCACGAGCCCAGAGCGCCGCAAGCGCCCGCTCGACATTCAAGGACATTTCGCCGCGCATCCAGAGTTCATGGATGCAGTGCGCCCCCGTCGCACCATCGCGAGCGGCCAGCGCCGCATCGAGCGCTCGGCGTAGCTCCGCATCGGCGCGCGACGCGAGCGGACGATCCGCGGGAGGGTCGGCAGAGAGTCGTCTGGGTTTCCATGCCGCGCGTCGCATGGCCGAAGCGTAGCGCAAGGCGCGGGCATTCGTGAGCCCGGCGGCGCTTATGCCAGCGACCATCAAGGCGTCCGCTGCGCATCGCCGCCCCGCAAGCGAATCCTCCCGACGCAAGGCTCGACGAGCCGTTCGACCTCGGGCACCCGCCCCATCGTGCGCAGCAAGGCGAAACCCCGCACCGTCGCGTGCGGGCAGGATTCGCGCACGCGCATCGCGGCCGCGAGCAACGTGCGACCCTTCGTCACCACGTCATCGAGCAACACGAGGCGCGAGACATGCGCCGCCGGCGGCTCGACGCGGAACGACTCGTAATGCACGTCGAGACTGGGCCGATCGCCCGCGGCTGCCGTCGCGGACTTGGGGACCGCTCGAATTCGCTTCAACCCCGTCCAGACTGCAGCGCCCAGGCCTTGCGCGACCAGGTGAACCGCGAGCTGTTCCGAAACGGTGGGTTTCTGAAGATCGCTCCGCGCATTCCCCGGTACGGGCACGAGCACGGCATCGGGGCCGAAGAACTCCGAGAATTCCGGGCGCCCCTCGGCTTCCAGACGAACCCGTTCCGCGTAGCGCTGCAAAAAGTGCGCGTCGGCCGATTTCAAGAGTTCCCGCAACAGCCGCGAACGCTGTGACACGTCACGCACACCGATCGGAGAGTAGACGTAGCAGGAGGCGAATTCGAGGCTACAGTGAAAAATCGTCATCGCGGCCCCGCGCGATCGCAGGAGCGGAGGAAGACCCCGCAGTCGCGCGGCGCATCTCGAGCCAATTTTCAACCGCCTGTCGACGGATCTCGTCCGGCGTTTGCGATTTTGCCCGCTGCGGGGCAAGCGGGGCGCCCGACGCGTGCGCTGCGTCTGGCCCGTACTGTTCGTTTGGTCCGCGCGGCGCGTCCGGCCCGCGCGGCACGTTTGGTCCGCGCGGCGCGTCTGGCCCGCGCGGCTCAAGCTCCGCCCCGCGGGCGCGCTCGACCCGGGCCCGCACGCGCGCTTCGTGCTCGCTGCGCATGCGCTCGGCGAGTTCGCTGCGCTCACCGCGCCGCTCCATTTCGTAGACGGCACGGGGTAGGTACGGTCGCGGTTCGCGGTCCTGGCCTTGATCGGCAAAGCTGCGGTGATCGATGCGGGCTTCGACCCCGGCCTCGTGCAAGGCCGCGTTGGCGAGGCTCGCCCAGCGCTCGCGGGTTTCGAGGAACTCCTCATAAAACGGCGGCAGACCCCGATACCTGCGCTGGGTGTCGCTGACCTCCAGACCGGTCTTTGCGCCGAACCCCGTGGTGTTGATTTCCCGCGTGGACGTCAACAGATGCGCATGAAAATTGCGCGGATCGGTGCGCGGCGCATGGACCGCGAAATCAACCGCGAAGGAATGCCGGTCCGCAAGCTCCTGTGAGAACCCCCGCACCAGCAGGATACGCTGCCCTGCCGACAATTCGGAGGGCAACGCCACCAGAAATTCCCGCGCAACGCGCGAGTTGCTGCGCTTCTCGGCGGCCTCGACGGCATTCCACAACGTCGACCGGTCGCGCGCCCAACTCATGTCGGCATCCGCAAGCTTGGCCGGCAGCACGATTTCGGTATGCAGCACGCCGGGGCGGTCGCTGTGATCGTAGACCCGCCCGGTACGTTCGTCGCGGATCCTCTCGCCGGCGCGGTAAGCGATGGCGCTCGTCGCACTGCTGCCGTTGGTACGTCCAAAGGTTTTCATATTGAGAAAATAGATGGCCACCGTCAGACCAGCCCCGGATCGAGGGAGTACCCGGCGGCCGACGCCTCGAACGGAGCGTCGATGTCCATCCCAAAAATGCGCCCGGCATGGGCCTGACCGAACGCGCCATCGGGTTCGCAATGCAGGTCGTAGTCGGCCTGTTCCGCGCCGCAATTCTCACAGTGATTGGCCCAACCGCCGCCGGTCCCTGCCGTGCTCGCCTTGACCCGGAACAGCGGCGATACCGTCGCGATCCTCGCTGCGACCGGTTCGGGAATGTCCTCGATCTGGAATACGACGGCCGGAAGGGGAACCGATTCCCATCGCTCGCCGCCCGCATCGTCGTGGCAGAGGGTCTCGTGTCGCGCAGGCACGCACAGCGCAATCACGTGGGTGTAATTGCCGCAGTTCGCACAGACCGCGCTCGCGCTTGCGA
>Ga0209611_10012208_pt1 | contig 12130 bp, 7 predicted proteins | sample S1TSphgellanicum_3_FD_187693 | JGI IMG/M metagenome (GOLD analysis project Ga0209611, IMG submission 187693) | Host-associated microbial communities from peat moss isolated from Minnesota, USA - S1T2_Fc - Sphagnum magellanicum MG (SPAdes) (version 2) | ecosystem: Host-associated > Plants > Peat...
TGCCGCCGCTGACATCCATGAAGCTGCGGCGTCGGCTGTCGTCAAACGCTCGTCGGCGACGCGCATGATACGCGAAGCCGGTGCCCGCGGGAATGAGCCGGCCCACAATCACGTTTTCCTTCAGGCCGCGCAGGTCGTCCTTGAGACCCCGAACCGCCGCCTCGGTGAGGACGCGGGTGGTCTCCTGGAACGAGGCCGCCGAGATGAAGGACTCGGTCGCCAAGGAGGCCTTGGTGATCCCGAGCAGCATGGGTTCCCAGGTCGACTGATGCTTGCCCTCTGATTTTTGCTTGGCAATGACGTCGAGCAGGCGGCCGCGATCCATCTGTTCGCCGCGCAGCAGGGGCGAATCGCCGGCATCCAACACCTCGATCTTGCGCAGCATCTGCCGCACGATGACCTCGATGTGCTTGTCGTTGATTTTCACGCCCTGCAACCGGTAAACGTCTTGGATTTCGCGGACCAGGTAGTTCGCCAGTGCCTCGACGCCCTGTAGCCGCAAAATGTCATGCGGGTTGGGCTCGCCGTCGGCGATGACTTCGCCCTTCTCGACTTGCTCGCCCTCGAACACGTTGAGATGGCGCCACTTGGGGATCAACTCCTCGTACTTGTCGGTGCCCTCGTTGGTGATGATCAAACGCCGCTTGCCCTTGGTTTCCTTGCCGAAGCTCACCGTGCCGCTGCGTTCCGCCAGAATCGCGGAATCCTTCGGCTTGCGCGCCTCGAACAAGTCGGCCACCCGCGGCAGACCGCCGGTGATGTCGCGGGTCTTCGAAGACTCCTGCGGGATGCGCGCGATGACATCGCCCACCGAGACCTTGGAACCGTCCTCCAGGCTCACGATGGCGCCCGCCGGCAGCGCATACACCGCCGGAATATCGGTATTGGCGAATGTGACCTCTTTACCCTTGGCATTGGTCAGCCGCACGACGGGGCGCAGATCCTTGCCGCCCGAACCGCGCTGCTTGGGGTCGAGCACCACCGTGCTGGTCAAACCCGTGACATCGTCCACCTGGGTCGTGACGGTGATGCCGTCGACGAAGTCGGAGAACTTGATCATGCCGGCCACTTCGGTGACCACGGGGTGGGTATGCGGATCCCAGTTCGCGACCGACTGTCCGGCCACGACGATATCGGCGTCGTTCACCGTGATGGTCGCACCGTACGGAATCTTGTAGCGCTCACGCTCGCGGCCGAACTCATCCACCACGCCCAGTTCGCCGGAACGGGACACCGCCACCAGGTGGCCCTTTTCATGGCGGACCGTCTTGATGTTGTGCAAACGGATCGTGCCCTTCGACTTGACTTCGACGCCATTGGCCGCCGCTGCTCGCGAGGCCGCGCCGCCGACGTGGAAGGTGCGCATGGTGAGCTGGGTGCCCGGCTCGCCGATCGATTGCGCCGCGATAACGCCCACCGCCTCGCCGATGTTGATCCGATGCCCACGACCCAGATCGCGGCCGTAGCATTGGGCGCAGACGCCGTAACGGGTCTCGCAGGTGATGGGCGAACGCACCATCACCTGGTCGATGCCCATCTTTTCCAGCAATTTGACCAATTTCTCATCGATCAGCACGCCGGTCTTCACCAGCACTTCACCGCTCGACGCGACCACCACATCTTCGGACACCACGCGTCCGAGGACGCGCTCGCCCAGGCCTTCGACCACATCGCCGCCTTCGACGATCGGAGTGATCGACAGGCCGTTGACGGTGCCGCAATCGATCTCGGTAACCACCAGATCCTGCGCCACGTCGACCAATCGACGGGTCAGGTAACCGGAATTGGCGGTTTTCAGCGCCGTGTCGGCCAAGCCCTTGCGCGCGCCGTGAGTCGAAATGAAGTACTGCAGTACGTTCAAGCCTTCGCGGAAATTCGCCGTGATCGGCGTTTCGATGATGGAGCCGTCGGGCTTCGCCATCAGGCCGCGCATGCCGGCGAGCTGACGAATTTGCGCGGCGGAACCGCGCGCGCCGGAATCGGCCATCATGAAGATCGAGTTGAACGACTTCTGGCGCACCTTGTTGCCCTTGGTGTCCGTGACTTCATCGGTCCCGAGCTTCTCCATCATGGCTTTCGCCACCTGGTCATTGGTGCGCGACCAGATGTCGACCACCTTGTTGTAGCGTTCACCGTTGGTGACGAGACCGGAGGAGTATTGCTCCTGGATCTCCTTCACTTCCTTGTCGGCGGTCGCCAGGATCTTGGTCTTCTGCAGCGGCACCACCATGTCGTCCACGCCGATCGACACGCCCGCGCGGGTCGCGTACTGGAATCCCGTGTACATCAGCTGGTCGGCAAACACGACGGTTTCCTTGAGACCCACGGTGCGATAGCACGCGTTGATCGTCGCGGAAATGATCTTCTTGGTCATGTCCTGGTTGATGGCATCGAAGGACAGGCCCTTGGGCAGGATCTCCGACAGGAGCGCCCGGCCGGCCGTGGTGTCGACGATGCGCACGTGCTGCACCAGCTTGCCGCCGGCATCACGGATGTATTCGGACAGACGCACCTTCACCTTGGCCTGCAGGTCGATGTTGCGGCTCTCATAGGCACGATGCACTTCGGCGACGTCGCCGAATGCCATGCCCTCGCCCTTGGCGCCGACCTTCTCGCGGGTCATGTAATAGAGCCCGAGCACCACGTCCTGCGACGGCACGATGATCGGATCGCCGTTGGCGGGCGAGAGAATGTTGTTCGACGACATCATCAAGGCGCGCGCCTCGAGCTGAGCCTCGATCGACAGCGGCACGTGCACCGCCATCTGGTCGCCGTCGAAGTCGGCGTTGAATGCCGTGCACACCAGCGGATGCAGCTGGATCGCCTTGCCTTCGATCAACACCGGCTCGAACGCCTGAATGCCGAGGCGATGCAGGGTCGGTGCGCGGTTCAAGAGCACGGGATGTTCGCGGATCACCTCTTCCAGGATGTCCCACACCTCCGGTCCCTCGCGCTCCACCAGGCGCTTCGCCGCCTTGATGGTCGAGGCCTCGCCGCGCAGCTGCAGCTTCGAGAAAATGAACGGCTTGAACAATTCGAGCGCCATCTTCTTCGGCAAGCCGCACTGATGCAGACGCAAGGTGGGACCCACGACGATGACCGAGCGGCCCGAGTAGTCGACGCGCTTGCCGAGCAGGTTCTGACGGAACCGACCCTGCTTGCCCTTGATCATGTCGGCCAAGGACTTGAGCGGACGCTTGTTGGTGCCGGTGATCGCACGGCCGCGGCGGCCGTTGTCGAGCAGTGCATCGACCGCTTCCTGCAGCATGCGCTTTTCGTTGCGCACGATGATGTCCGGCGCGTTCAACTCGAGCAGCCGGCGCAGCCGGTTGTTGCGGTTGATGACGCGGCGATACAGATCGTTCAAATCGGAGGTCGCGAAGCGCCCGCCGTCGAGCGGCACCAGCGGCCGCAGATCGGGCGGCAGCACCGGCAGCACGGTGAGCACCATCCACTCCGGCTTGTTGCCGGACTCCATGAACGCCTCGATCAGCTTCAAGCGCTTCGACAAGCGCTTGATCTTGGTCTCGGAGTTCGTGTTCGCCATGTCCTCGCGGACCTTGACGACCTCGGAGGGCAGATCCATGGATTTCAGCAGCTCGTGCACGGCCTCGGCGCCCATGCGCGCGTCGAACTCATCGCCGTGCTCCTCGATGGACTCCAGGTACATTTCGTCGGTGAGCAGCTGGCCCCGCTGCAGCGAGGTCATGCCCGGATCGACCACCACGAAGGCTTCGAAGTACAGCACGCGCTCGATTTCCCGCAAGGTCATGTCGAGCATGAGGCCGATGCGCGAGGGCAGCGACTTCAAGAACCAGATGTGCGCGGTCGGGCTCGCGAGCTCGATATGGCCCATGCGCTCGCGGCGCACCTTGGACTGGGTCACTTCGACGCCGCACTTCTCGCACACCACGCCGCGGTGCTTCAGGCGCTTGTACTTGCCGCACAGGCACTCGTAGTCCTTCACCGGTCCGAAGATCTTGGCGCAGAACAAGCCGTCGCGCTCCGGCTTGAAGGTGCGGTAGTTGATGGTTTCCGGCTTTTTGACCTCCCCGTACGACCAGGAGCGGATCATGTCCGGGGACGCGAGTCCGATCTTGATCGAATCGAAATTCTCGACCGGTACTTGCTGCTTGAACAATTTGAGTAAATCTTTCATGGATTAGGCCTCGCTCTCTAGTTCGATGTTGATGGCCAGGGAACGTATCTCCTTGACCAAGACATTGAACGACTCCGGCATTCCGGCTTTCATTTCGTGGTTGCCGTCGACAATCGCCTTGTACATCTGCGTGCGTCCGTTCACGTCGTCCGACTTGACGGTGAGCATTTCCTGCAAGGTGTACGCCGCGCCGTAGGCCTCGAGCGCCCACACTTCCATTTCGCCGAACCGCTGTCCGCCGAATTGGGCCTTGCCGCCGAGCGGTTGCTGGGTGACGAGGCTGTACGGGCCGGTCGAACGCGCATGCATCTTGTCGTCGACCAAGTGGTTCAACTTCAGCATGTACATGTAGCCGACCGTCACCGGGCGTTCGAACTGCTCACCGGTTCGTCCGTCATGCAGAGTGGTCTGACCGGACGTCGGCAGATCGGCCAGCGTGAGCAGATTCTTGATCTCCTCCTCGCTCGCCCCGTCGAACACCGGCGTCGCCATCGGCACGCCCCTCTTGAGATTCCTGGCCAGTTCGAGGACTTCCGCATCGCTCATCGACTTGATGTCCTCCTTCTGGCCGCCGGTCTCGTTGTAGACCTGACCCAGGAACTTGCGCAGTTCCACGATCGCATGCTGCGCTTCCAGCATCTTGCCGATCTTGGCGCCCAAGCCCTTGGCGGCCCACCCTAAGTGGGTTTCCAGGATTTGACCAATATTCATTCGTGACGGCACGCCGAGCGGATTCAAGACGATATCCACCGGGGTTCCGTCGGCCATGTACGGCATGTCTTCGACCGGAACGATCGAGGAGATCACGCCCTTGTTGCCGTGCCGGCCCGCCATCTTGTCGCCCGGCTGCACGCGCCGCTTCACCGCCAGGTACACCTTGACCATCTTGAGCACGCCCGGCGCCAGATCATCACCCGCCGTGATCTTGGCTTTTTTCTCTTCGAAGCGTTTCTCGAAGGCCTTGCGTTGACCCTTGAGGCGCTCAGAAACGGTTTCGAGCTGCGCGTTCGTGTCCTCTTCCTTGAAGCGGATTTCGAACCATTGTTCCCGGGGCACATCCGCCAGGTACGCGTCGTCCACCGGAGTGCCGGCCTTCACTTTCTTGGGGCCCGCTTCCGCGGTCTTGCCCTCGATCATGCCACGCACGCGCTGGAACAGGTCGTCCTCGAGGATACGCTGCTGATCGGCCAGGTCCTTGCGGACCCGCTCGAGCTCCGATTTCTCGATCGCCAGGGCGCGCGAGTCCTTCTCGACGCCGTCGCGCGTGAACACGCGCACGTCGATCACCGTGCCGTCCATGCCCGGCGGCACGCGCAAGCTGGTGTCCTTCACGTCCGAGGCCTTCTCACCGAAGATCGCCCGCAGCAATTTCTCTTCCGGCGTCAACTGGGTCTCGCCCTTGGGCGTGACCTTGCCCACCAGAATGTCGCCGGCGCGCACTTCGGCGCCGATGAATGCGATGCCCGCTTCGTCGAGTTTCGCCAACGCCGAGTCGCCCACATTGGGGATGTCGGCGGTGATTTCCTCGGGTCCGAGCTTCGTGTCGCGCGCGACGCAAGTCAGCTCCTCGATGTGAATGGTCGTGAAGCGGTCTTCCTCGACCACGCGCTCGGAGATCAGGATCGAATCCTCGAAGTTGTAGCCGTTCCACGGCATGAAGGCGACCAGCAGGTTCTGGCCGAGCGCGAGCTCGCCCAGATCCGTCGACGGACCGTCCGCCAGCACGTCACCGCGCTTGATCGCATCGCCGGCATTCACCAGCGGCCGCTGGTTGATGCAGGTGTTTTGATTCGAGCGTGTGTACTTGGTGAGCGAATAGATGTCGACGCCGGGTTCGCCGGCCGTCGTTTCATCATCGTTGACCCGCACCACGATGCGCGACGCGTCGACCGAATCGACACTGCCGCCGCGCCGCGCCACCACGGTGACGCCGGAGTCGATGGCCACCGCCCGTTCCATGCCCGTGCCCACCAGCGGGGTCTCCGAGCGCAGGGTGGGAACCGCCTGACGCTGCATGTTCGATCCCATGAGCGCGCGGTTGGCATCGTCGTGCTCGAGGAACGGAATCAAGGACGCCGCCACCGACACGATCTGTTTCGGGCTCACATCCATGAAATCGATCTTATCCGGCGCCGACAAGGTGAACTCGTTCTGCGTTCGGCACGAAATCAGGTCATCGGTGAACTCGCCCTTCTCGCTCAAAGTGGCATTCGCCTGCGCGATCACGTACTGGCCCTCTTCGATGGCCGACAGGTAATCGATCTGGTCGGTCACCTTGCCGTTCGAGACGCGGCGATACGGGGTTTCCAAAAACCCATAATCGTTGGTGCGCGCATACACGGCGAGCGAGTTGATCAGGCCGATGTTCGGTCCTTCGGGCGTTTCGATCGGGCACACCCGGCCGTAATGGGTCGGATGCACGTCCCGGACCTCGAATCCCGCGCGCTCGCGGGTGAGGCCGCCGGGGCCCAATGCGGACACGCGCCGCTTGTGCGTGACTTCGGACAGCGGGTTGTTCTGGTCCATGAATTGCGACAGCTGCGAGGAACCGAAGAATTCCTTCACCGCGGCCGCGACGGGCTTCGCGTTGATCATCTCCTGCGGCATGATCGGCTCACTTTCCGCGATCGTCAGGCGCTCCTTCACGGCGCGCTCGACGCGCACCAGGCCGATGCGGAAGGCGTTCTCCGCCATCTCACCGACGCTGCGCACGCGGCGGTTGCCCAGGTGGTCGATGTCGTCCACATGGCCGTTGCCGTTGCGGATGTCGATCAAGGTCTTCATCACCTCGATGATGTCCTCCTTGCTCAATACGCCCGAACCGGTGATCTCTTCCCGGCCCACGCGGCGGTTGAACTTCATGCGTCCGACCGGCGAGAGGTCGTAGCGCTCGCCGTTGAAGAACAGGTTCTGGAACAGGTTCTCCGCGGCATCCTTGGTCGGCGGTTCGCCGGGACGCATCATGCGATAAATTTCCACCAGCGCCTCGAGCCGGGTCTTGGTCGGATCGATGCGCAGGGTGTCGGAAATGAACGGGCCGCGGTCCAGATCATTGACATACAGCGTGCGGATCTCCGTGATGCCGCTTTCGATCAATTTGCCGACCGTCGGCACGGTCAGGATTTCGTTCGCCTTGGCCAGAATCTCGCCGGTCTCGGTGTTGACGATGTCGTGCGAGAGGATCTTGCCCTGCAGGTACTCGGTGGGCACGGGCAGGCGCTTCACGCCCGCCTCTTCGAGCTCCTTCACGTGCCGCGCAGTGATGCGCCGGCCTTCCTCGACGACGACCTTCTTGCCGATGCGGATCTCGAACGAGGCGGTTTCGCCGCGCAGCCGCTGCGGAATGATTTCGAACTCGATTTCCTTCTTCGACAGATGAAATATGTTCTTCTCGAAGAAGATGTCGAGCACCTGCTCCTCGGTCAGTCCCAAGGCGCGCAGGATGATGGTGACGGGCAGCTTGCGGCGCCGGTCGATGCGCGCGAACACGCAGTCCTTTGGATCGAATTCGAAGTCCAGCCACGAACCGCGATACGGAATGATGCGGGCGGAGAACAGCAATTTGCCCGAGGAGTGGGTCTTGCCGCGGTCGTGATCGAAGAACACGCCCGGACTGCGATGCAGCTGCGAGACGATGACGCGCTCGGTGCCGTTGATGATGAAGGTGCCGTTGTCGGTCATCAGCGGCAGCTCGCCCAGGTAGACTTCCTGTTCGCGCACGTCCTTGACGGGCTTCTTGGCGCCGCTCGCCTCTTTGTCGAGCACCACGAGGCGCACTTTTACGCGCAGCGGAGCCGCATAGGTCAGACCGCGCAGCTGGCATTCCTTGACGTCGAACACCGGCTCGCCCAATCGATAGCTCACGTACTCGAGAGTCGCATTGCCGGAATAGCTGGAGATCGGGAACACGCTGTCGAAAGCGGCATGCAAGCCGATCTCGTCGCGCTTCGATTCCGCGGTATCCGCCTGCAGGAATCGCCGATACGAATCCAATTGAATCGCGAGCAGGTAGGGCGTGCCGAGAATGCTCGGACGCTTGCCAAAATTCTTGCGAATGCGCTTCTTTTCGGTGAACGAGTACGCCATTAGAAACCACCCTTTCCAGTATCGACAGGCGCTGAGCGCCCATTAACGAGGTCTAAGCGACCCCGCCATAAATCAAAATCAAACGCGCGGCCGGAGACCGCCGCCAATCTGGCGGCAACCTCCGGCCTGCGCATACCGACGGCGGTCACTACTTGATAGCAGCCTTGGCGCCGGCGTCCTCGAGCTTCTTCTTGATCGTCTCGGCATCCGCCTTCGGAATGCCTTCCTTGACGGTCGAAGGCGCGCCTTCGACCAGGTCTTTCGCTTCCTTTAAACCTAAGCCCGTGATTTCGCGGATGACCTTGATGACGCCGACCTTGTTGGCGCCGAACTCGGACATCGTCACGGTGAACTCGGTCTGCGCCTCCGCCGCCGGAGCCGCCGCCGCGCCCGGACCCGCCGCCGCCGCCGCGACGGGCGCCGCCGCCGTGACGTTGAACTTCTTTTCCATGTCGGAAATCAGTTCAACCACCTGCATGACGGACATCTTGGAAATCGCGTCGAGGATTTCGTCTTTCGTAACAGCCATGATCATCTCCAAATTAAATAAAGGGTCTCTATCTACCCCGAATCAGGTTTAAATCGTCGTGCCGGACTCAAGCCGGCGCAGCACCGTTCTCGCCCTGCAGCTTTTTCGCCTCGCCCACCGCAGCCAGCGTCCTCACCAACTTGGAGTTGGGGGCAGCGAGCGTCCCGACGAGCTTCGAAATCGGCGCCTTGAGCACCCCCAACAGTTGCGACAGCGCCTGCGCGCGCGTGGGCAATGAAGCCACGCGCTCGAGTGCATCGGCCTTGAGCAGTTGCCCGCCCAAAGACACGAGCGTCGTCACCAACTTGTCGTTGTCCTTCGCAAACGCCTTGACGATCCGCGCGGCCGCGCCCGGATCATCGTTGGAGAAGGCGAGGACAATGGGTCCTTTCAGTGCCGGAGAAATGCATTCGAAAGACGTGCCGGCAACCGCCTTGCGCGCGAGCGTATTCTTGACGATCCGCAGATACACCCCTTCCTTGCGCGCCTTGGCGCGCAGGTCGGTCATCTGCGTCACGGTCAAGCCACGGTTCTCCGCGCCCACCACGGACAGGGCTTTCGCCGCGACCGCGTTGACTTCCGCCACCACGACTTTCTTCTCTTCTAACTTGAGTGCCATATCGGTTTCCCGGTCAGAAGCGTCACACAACAGGCACGAACGCCGCCGCTCGTGCCCACCCTCGAGTACGCCGTCGTACTCTTTGGTGCGACCTTCATCAGGACATTCCTGAGTTCAGGTCCCACCATCTGCGCGGGCTCGATCCTCCTGGATCTCATTAAGGGCCTGTCGTTGCACCTGCAACGACGGGTCCGCCTGCGGTCTTCGACGGTGGTTGCGTTCGGCCCTTTTGAAGCCTCGCGCAGCCCTCCATCAATTTGAAACAATTAACCTAAGCCTAAGCTCGTCTGGTCGACCGCCACACCCGGTCCCATGGTCGACGAGACAGTCACCTTCTTTAAGTAAATGCCTTTCGAGGTCGCCGGCTTGATCTTCTGCAGATCGGCGACCAACGCCAGGAGATTCTCCTTGAGCGCGGCCGGCTCGAAATTGGCCCGTCCGATCTGCGCGTGGATGATGCCCGCCTTGTCCGTGCGATAACGCACCTGGCCCGACTTGGCATTCTTCACGGCTTCGGCCACATTCGGCGTCACCGTGCCGACCTTCGGATTCGGCATCAGGCCGCGGGGGCCCAAAATCTGGCCCAGCTGGCCGACAATGCGCATGGCATCCGGGCTCGCAATGACCACGTCGAAATCGATCTGTCCCGCCTTGACCTTCTCGGCCAGGTCCTCGAAGCCGACGATGTCGGCGCCCGCGGCCTTGGCGGCGTCGGCATTCTTGCCCTGGGTGAATACCGCCACGCGCACCACCTTGCCGGTGCCGTGCGGCATCACCGTCGAGCCGCGGACCTGCTGGTCCGATTTGGTGGCGTCTACCCCTAAGTTGACGGAGACGTCCACGGACTCGTTGAACTTCGCGGTCGCAAATTCCTTGACCAGCTTGAGCGCGTCATCGATGGCGTACGACTTGCCCGGCGGTAGCTTTTCCTTCCAGGTCTTGGTGCGTTTCACAGCGGCTGGCATGTCAGACTCCTTCCACGTCGACGCCCATGCTGCGGGCGCTGCCTGCGATGGTGCGCACGGCGGCATCCAGGTCGCTGGCGGTCAAATCCGGCATCTTCATCTTGGCGATGTCCTCGAGCTGCTTGCGCGACACCTTGCCCACTTTGGCCGTGTTCGGCGTGGCGCTGCCTTTCGGGATCCCCAAGGCCTTGGCGATGAGCACAGACGCCGGAGGCGTCTTCATGATGAAGGTAAAGCTGCGGTCGCTATACACCGTAATCACAACTGGGGTCGGTAATCCCTTTTCCAAGGCCTGGGTCTGCGCATTGAACGCCTTGCAGAACTCCATGATGTTCACACCTTGCTGACCGAGCGCCGGTCCCACCGGGGGACTCGGGTTCGCCTGGCCCGCGGGTATCTGCAGTTTGATATACCCGGTAACTTTCTTCGCCATATACCGCTCCTGTGGGTTCAAGCGCCATTCTTGCGAACAGCTCCCCTGGTCGATGCGCTTCGCGCAGAATCTACGGGGCCAAAGCGCCCCGTCTGATAAAAATTAGCCCTTCTCTACTTGCGAGAAATCCAATTCCACGGGCGTCGAACGCCCCAGGATCTGCACCGCCACCTGCAGCCGGTTCTTTTCGTAATTCACGGACTCGACCACGCCGTTGAAATCATTGAACGGGCCGTCGGTTACCCGAACCACTTCGCCGGGCTCGAACAGCACCTTCGGCTTCGGCTTGTCCACGCCCTCCTCCACGCGGCGCAGGATCGACATCGCTTCCTTGTCGGTGATGGCCGCGGGCTTGTCGCTGGTGCCGCCGATGAAGCCCAATACCTTCGGTACCTCTTTGACCAGGTGCCAGGTGTCCTCATCCATTTCCATCTGCACGAGCACATAGCCCGGGAAGAATTTACGGTCGGACTTGCGCTTCTGGCCGTCGCGCATTTCCACTACTTCTTCGGTCGGCACCAGGATTTCGCCGAATTTAGCCTCCAATCCGGCCCGCTTGACCCGCTCTTTGAGCGACTCGGACACCTTGTGCTCGAAGTTCGAGTAGGCGTGAACGACATACCATCGCAAGGACATAGACAGCTCCGAATTCGTCAACCGGCCTAACTCGTCAACCGGACTGGCCACTCAGCAATCGAGTCAGCCAGGTGAGAACCCAGTCGAGTCCCCAAAAAAACACGCCCATCACGATGGCGAAGATAAACACCACATACGTGGTCTTGACCGTCTCCTCGCGCTCCGGCCACACCACTTTGCGCAGTTCGACGCGCGAGGCAATCGCGAACTGCCAGAACTCACGGCCATACCAGCTGAACCACGCGAGGCCCGCGCCCGCGGCAACTCCGACGACCACCATCCCGATGCGGATGGCCAATGCTTGTTCGTCGTACCAGTAAAACGCCACTATCCCGCCGAGTAACACGACGATCGACAGCGTCATCAGCGCGGTATCTTTCGCCGACGCCCCCGTCGGTGTTTGGACTTCAGCCATATTTACTCGAACAACCTTACCGGCCTAGCGACGATGACCACTTGACGGCCACATCAAGTGGCAGGGCAGGAGGGAATCGAACCCCCAACCTGCGGTTTTGGAGACCGCCGCTCTGCCAATTGAGCTACTGCCCTACTCCATGCGCTTCGCGCAACTCTAACGGGGCCGAGGCGGCCCCGACCTTTAAAAAATAGATCAGACAAGCACTTTGGCGACGACGCCGGCGCCGACAGTCTTCCCGCCCTCGCGGATCGCAAAGCGCAGACCCTGCTCCATCGCGATCGGGGC
>Ga0209611_10012209_pt1 | contig 12130 bp, 10 predicted proteins | sample S1TSphgellanicum_3_FD_187693 | JGI IMG/M metagenome (GOLD analysis project Ga0209611, IMG submission 187693) | Host-associated microbial communities from peat moss isolated from Minnesota, USA - S1T2_Fc - Sphagnum magellanicum MG (SPAdes) (version 2) | ecosystem: Host-associated > Plants > Peat...
CTCTCTGTGCAGTTCACCTAGTGTTTGGACATCTGCATTTTTCTCAAAATCTTTTTCTTTCCATTTTGATGATGATTGTGGATAGGTAAAGGATTGAAGCAGCTACCAAAGAGCTACAGGGATGAGGATCATTATATTGATGCAATTCCATCTAATCGAGTGAGTAGATTGCCACCTTTATTGGTTCACTATCAGTATTTTTTCTCACTGATTCTGATGGTTTCTCCTCCCAAACTGGAAAGTAATATTTTTCATGTATCAGCATCTGCTCTGATTAGAAGGTCAGCTCCTCTGTCATGGGGTAGAGTCTCCAAAGCTTAATTTCAGTGTTGGTGTTGTGATTGCAGCATATGGAAATGGGTCTTACAGTGAAAGGAGGCGAGGGCTTTGGTCCCAGCAGGTGTTTCAATTGACATCTCACCATATATCAATTGTAGTTATTGCAAAGCCAATCTTTGTAATGTTTGTGCAAAGGATGGCTGGTTTACTATTATTGTATGTGTCATGGTTTTAGGTCAACAATATATTCCAGTGTTCTCTCTGTGTGCTCAATATGTTCAAAAAAATGCAGGATGGACACAGAAGTGCTGGATCTTATAGCTGATGATGAATCAGGGGTGCAAAAGCAGAAGTCCACATACCACTGGGATAAGGTACACAAGCTGTTGTCAGCTGGGGCCTGTTCATATTTTTTGCTTACATGCCCTATCTTTGGCCAGTGTTTGTAAACACTTTGGAAACTCTTCAACAGGTGTTAGATGCTTCATTGACCCCCCATTTCAGGACATTGGATTTGGTATCTTCAAATTGATAATTGAAGGGGGGTCCACCTGCTATGATAGTGAAGGATTAAATCTGTGAAGAGATCTGAATAGATGGAATGATGTGTTTTGCAGAAAAGCAAGAAGTTTGTAAAGCTTAATCGTGGTGAGAAAGTCAGTGCATCAGGAAAGGTATGTGCCAGAAGCTTTTTCTGTCAGTTCCATATCTAAAGGTTTTTAAACACAATGCTCGTGTTTCACAAATCAGTAGAGTGTCCTTTCTCTAAACAGAAGCATATTTATAACTCATGGAGTTGCTGAAGAAAACTTCAGATTTTAGAACTGTTTTTGAGTTCAAACTCTTTAGGAATGCTGGTTGTTGTATGATATATGTTATTGGGTGTGGAGGCAGACATGATGTTTTCTTGAGCTCAATGGAATGTGGTTTGCAGATCAAGACAGAAAGTGGAGCCAAAGTAAATGCAGGAAACAGAGGGATCTACAAGAAGTGGAAGGAGCGCACTCATATGCATGTCTCAACGGTTGGTGAGGAAGGGGACAAGGGCAGCTATAATAAATTTGACACAGGTTGGGATTTCTCTTGTATATACTCTTTGTTGCATCTTATTTTCTGGAACATGTTTGGGACAGGATTCCTATTCCTTGTTCTATGTGAATTCATAGTTGAGCTTGAAATTGGAGGTACATTGTTGTGTTTCATGAGATGGGTAAGAACAAATGAAATTTTGGGGTGGTCATCTCCATTGCTGCAGCAGAAATCTCCTGAAGATGAAGAAATCCTTCTAAGCATGAGTAAAGGTCATCCTATCATTGTCAGTTTATTGAATGTTGATGGTGCTAAATCTTCTCGTATGTGCTAGAATAAATTTGTCTTTCTCATGAATTTGAAAAAAAGAATGTTTGGCTGTTTGTTCAATTTAGAGAATGGCACCAGCAGTCGAAGGGGTCGAAGGGGAGGTCTGGGTGGTGGTCATGGGCATGGTGGCAGCCGAGGTGGCGGCAGCCGTGGCAGCATCTTGTTAGAAGTAAAGACAGTGTTCCCAATGCCACTGTGCGAGATGAACTCCGAGGTGTAGAGGAAGTGCGCAAACACAGGCAAAAGAAGGTAATGAAACATAGCAGTGGTTGGGGAGGGAAGACTGGAGGAGGGTCTTGGGGTGGTAAGGGTGGAGGAAGGAGCAAGCCTGGTGGTTTTACTGGACAAAGAGGAGGGGGAAGGGGAGGCAGTAGAGGTGGTAGAGGTGGTAGAGGAAGGGGTAAGAGATGAGTGATTCTGGCAAGTTTGGCCTATGCTGTTATCTCTGACTTTTCCATTTAGTTGTGGGAAATGCAAGGAGTTTTGGTTCTCTACTAGGGGGAGGTCATGAGAATTGAAACGGGACTTTAGTAGAAAGGCATCCTAATGTATTGAGCATCTGAATCTGCCACAATTGAGTTTTCCCCAGAATGGGAGGCAGTTTCCTGTCCTTGACAACTCTTGGTAGGCATGAACATTTAATGATCTGGCCTGGCAAGCATGAGATCTTAGCTTGTTAACAAAAGTGCCCTTGAAATTCTGGATTATTACATTTTTAAGACTGCTCAGCATCTATTGTGTAGCTCTCCTATCACAGTTGACCAGTTCCAGATCCCCAGAACAGAGGTATTCAATTTGAAAAAAGAACTGGACTGAGAATTGGGAACTGGCATCATACTAGACCCACCAAGAACCAGCTTTCAAGTCCTCTTATGGCTGAAATCTGGGCCCGGACCAGGAACCAGCTTCTAAGTCCTTTTTTAAGACTGCATACTAGACCTGGATTGAGACCAGAAACCGTCTGCCCAGTCCTTCATGACCCTGTCTTTGTCCTAATATACAGAGGGTGTTGAGTAGGCTTGTGTATAGGTGGGCTGGGGTTAATGGACTGTCACGTTGGGAAGTTATTCTCACTCATTGTCATCCATGGTGGATGGAGGCAAGTGAATGAAGCTCCTCACCCCTTTGGAGTAGTGTGGAAGGCCACCCTCACTATTTATTTTGGATCCTTCTTTGTGGAACCTTTTCAAAATACTTGTCCCCTTTCTTAAATCATCCTTCTTATTTGTTTTTCTTATTTATTTGTAACCAAACATAGTGAGAACCACCACTAGTTTTCTTTTAATTTTGTTTATATATATTTTTTTTGTTGTTTGTGGTCTTTGTTATATCTTTCATTTCTTCTTAGTTTGTTGTTTGGAGCTTGTTGCTTGATGGCAAATGTTGCCATCTCCAAAGTGGTGGTTATCTTTTCAACGTTTTCATTTTCAAAGTGTTTGTCAATTCTAAAGCAAGTGACTTCACAAGTTGTCCGTATCTATTTGTCTCATCTTTTTTCTTTTGTAGAAGGAAAGGGGCTCTCACCCCCTTTGTTTGTGTTTTTTTGCAGCATGTAAAAGAGGAGTTGAACTCCTTTTGTTTTTTTAAAGAGTTGGGTTCCCTCGTTTTTTTTTAAGAAAAAAGAGTTAGCTTCCTTTTGTTTTTTTAAAGAGTTGGGCTCCCTTGTTTTTTTTAAGAAAACAAGAGTTAGGTTCCTTTTAAAAAAAAAAAAAAAGAGTTGGGCTCCCTTGATTTTTTGAAGAAAAAACAAGACAGGTTCCTTTAGTTTTTTGGCATAGGCACTATTTGAATTTTTTGGTTTGTGATAATCATGTCATGGGTATGTTAGCCACACATGGTACACATCAACATAGGTATTATATGGTTTCATTAATAGGTGTACTATGATCATATTTTGAAAGGTTCTTATTTGTAATAAATTATGTATAAACATAAGTGTGGTTATTCATAAACATGTTCATGTGACAGGTATTGTAAAAGTTGTAACTAAGACATAAATACTAACACCATAGGCATAACTAAAAATTGTCACAAATTAAGCAAACCTTATTCCAACCTCCAAGCAACCCTTTTCTAACCCCAAAAAACCTTATTTCAAGATTTTTTTAGACCCCAAGAAAAATTTAATTCAAAACCAAATTTTAAATCCCATAAACCCTAATATAAGGTAAAAAAAAAACTTAAATCAATGTAGCATTACAAAAACAAAATCTTAAACTTGAGTCTTAACGAATTTTAATGGTTTGTCACATCTCATGGTTAGGGTTCAAAAATGCGAATTTCCATTGTTCCACTGCCCCATGAATTACAAACACAAAAACACAAATTTTAACATTGCAACTTAGATTAAATATAATCCAATTAAAAAAAAAGTAAATTGACACATGCAAGAAACTTAAAAAATTATTTAAAGGCTATTATCATTTCCTCCAAATTGAGAAGCCCGATTTTTTCAATCGTATTTTTGTTTTCCTCCATTGAGTCTTTTTCCATTTCCATGAATTGTTTCATAGACTTCAAGTTATTGACATGACCATTATTTGGCTGGTTTTTATAAATGTGTATGAAAATGTCAAAATTATCTATGCCCAATCAAAAATGCCAAAAGTTTTTACAAATACTTGCAATACTAAAAGCTTTCTTTGCCTCAATTTAATAACCAACAATCCCTAGAATTTGTTGGGTTACAAACCCAACATATGAGAATTAAACCTCATGCATTTTTCACCATTTTAATAAATTTTTTGTCTTTTCTTCTGTGACTTTTTTGACTTTGAAATAATTCAATTATTCTTTCACCACTAATGATGCCATTTTTTCATTAATTTTCATGAAATTATAAATATTCATATTTTTAATATTATGGATGTAAAGTAAGAGCTCCAACACCTTCATAATTTCACATGCTTTGAGCCATTGTCGTCCTTTACCACTTTTTGTTATGGGCATGAAAACTATGAAGGTGAAGGATGAAAAAACAAATGTAAGTATAAATCTAAAAAAAAAATATAAAAATAAAAACATAAACATTATAGGTTAAAGAAAAGAATATGAAATGTGCAAACAAACTTTCATTGTGATAAAACATGAAAACTTAAACAAGAAAGAAACAAAATTAGGCTATGAAATAAGATTCTATTTCATATTAATGTTGAACATACTAAAAGTAATGAGGGTCTTACTTTTATTTCTACCCCTTTGAAGACCTAGTCCAAGGAAGCTTCTATGGAGGTTTCCATGTGCCCATTGACCAAAGAACCTTTAAAAAAAATCTTTTATTTATAAGTGAATTACAAATTAATTAGGACTTAATTAAGAATGAACTAAAAGAATTTGAGAGTGAATTATGAATTATCTAAAAATTATTCATGAATGAATTGGGAATTAATTACAAGTTATCTAAAAGTGAATTACGAGTTAACTTTAATTGAATTATAAATTAATTACAAGTGAACTATGAGCGGATTATGAAATCATGGATGAAAGTTCATATGAATAAATTCCATTTATCATGTCATTATGTTCAATATTAGCATCTGTGACATTTTTTTGGGTCTAGGTGATGATTTTTTTTGCAAAATTGAACTATGTTTTTTTGAGTGGGATTGAACTCAAACCAACACATACGTTAGAGTCATTTGTGACATACTAATAGCACTTGGACATTGCATGGCCCTAACAAGCCCCTATAAAAGGTGTTGATAATTCCAAAACTTCACAAGGTATAACATAAGTTAATGTAGAAATCATGGTGGCAAGATTACTCCCTTCATCTTTGACATACCCAAGGACATGAGAATTAAACACGTGGCAAGGCATCCATTTGTAATTCAAAAAATGCAGAATGAGTTCACAAAAGTATCAACATCTCCTTTGAACATTTAAATATCAAAAGATACAATGCAAGTATTATATGGTTCAAAGGTTAGAACTTTTCCTTCGTCCTCTTAGTAATCTTAGGCAAAAGATCATGTCAAAACTTTTACCTTGATGGAAAGTTTAGTTGAGGATTTTGCCTTAAAATCAATCTTTTGATAAAGGCACGAGTTCTTTGGCAATAAACAAGACAAAATCCTCTTCAAATTATTTTTGATGAGGACCATCCTTGTTGTATATAACACAACCACCAAAGAAAATAGCAATAATGCTAAGGGCTAGGCAAGACCTCTTCTTTGCAACTCACCTTTCCTCTTTGGGCCCAACTTTTTTTGGCTCATTTCACTCAGCCCAAATTTGTTAATGAATAGTCTCCAAATGTTTTTGGAGGGAAGATATACTATTAGTAGACTTGTATGTTATCACGCCTTTCTTCTAACACCCATGTCCATTTTCCATGTTGTTTTCATGGTCTCTCTTGACAGGGCATTTGCCCCTGTCATCTCTAGAGCAGGTTGGTGGTTTTGAAAATGCATCATCAATGCCTTAGGTAGTGGCTAGTACATGGCAATCACTAAATTTAGGTTTGGTGAAGGCTGTCTCAAGTAGCTCAAGCCCATCATTGAAGGATGCATCATACAGCTGCAGTTGTGAAGGAACAGTGTGGAGGACTGTTCTGTTGGGTTTTAGGCACTGAAGTGTAGAGGATTTGTGTTCTGCACATTGGTGCAATCCATAGTAGACAAGTCAAAGTGAAGCATCACTTCTCTCTTCCAGCCACGAGATTAAGGAGGTTGTGTGAGACTTTTCCATGGCTGCTGAGCATGAGGATTGGGATCATCAATTTGAGCATAGTGACATGTCTCCACTACTAATGGCTAATCTGGCCTCTAGTTATCACCCACATGTGGTTGACAGTCTAACAGTATTGAATCCAGCTGAGCCCTCTCCTCCTCCTCCAGTTGCTGAAAGTGAAGATCTTTCATGTAGTCTATGTTCAATAGCTAAAGATTCTTTTACAGGAACATGGCTCTGCTTGTCAAGCACACATGGAAAACAGTTGTGTTCATTGCTGGACAATCATATCTTAAAACTCTTTTATAGAAAAGTGAAAGCTATTGCTAAAATGGTGCATGAGCTGAAGCACAAAATTTTAGAATTTATGACCCTGGATGCTAATCACAACGATATCATCTCAGTGTACAGACCTTGGAAACTGTTGAAAGAAGTGGATGTTTTGTATGTGCTAGACAGGCTTACATGAGTGTTTTTCTTGTTCAGCATCTTTGAGTGGCATACATAGACAGGTCCATATCATGGAGATGTGAACAACTGAAATGTATTTATTGTCTGGTAGGGTTGGGGTGCTTGTGGAGCAATTTAAGATCACACTTGACTGCTTTTTTGTGGTATGGTTTGTGTTGGGCACTTGTCTTTAAGTGAAGCTCCTCCTTTTACAGGTGATGTTCCTCACCTCAAATTGAATTTGATATCCTTAAGAACTATATGTAGAGGTTGCTTTGCAAGGTTCCTTTATCATGTAGTAGCCCAATATCAATCATCCTTTCATTTGTAGGTTGTACATGCTCTGATGATGTTAGATTGATGTTGGGTTCATGTTGTGTCTTGTGTTCCTTACATTAAGTTGCATAGGCAATGCCATGCCCTTCATTTGGTGTGCGACAATCTGCTGTTGCCTACCATGCATAATTAAATTTCTAGGTAATCATGAGGATTTGACTCAAGCATGAAAGGAGCCTCTGGGGAGGCAATTGCTGCATTGCCTACTTATAAGTTCAAACTTAAAGGTGCAAATGACACCAAAAGCAACAAGGAGGAAAATGAGTTAGATAGTGAGAGAATTGGGGAAGGAGTGTTGCAGCAAGCACAGAGAGGGAGAGACTGGTCTCACCTGAAGATGCTGCATTTGCCTTGGCAACTGCAAGGATAACATGGAGCTACATGAGCTGCCCTGTGATTACCATTTTCATGTAGAGTGTGTTGACAAGTGACTTGGGATCAATGCATCTTGCCCTCTCTGTAAGCATGGAGTTGGATGCTTAACAGATTCTGATGTGGCTTCCCAGAAGAGTTTGGTCATGAGTCTACTGACAGACTTGAGAAAATTTTCACCTTTGATGTCTTATGATGGAAACATCTTAGTAGAAAGGTCAAACAACTGCAATTGAGCTTGCTTGGATATGTAGTGTGGGCCAAGCTGTGAAATGGCTTGTGCTCTCTAAGTCAGTCTATTCACCGAGGACAGCTGAAACTCAAATCTGTGAGGAAGTCAATTTGTAATGTGCAGAGGCAATAAATAGTAGATCAACTGTTTGAAAATTATATCCACAGCCTGAAAACCTCACTGATACTGTTTGCTATCATTGGTGGAATGTTGCTCAATTGGTTGCAGCTTCACTACACCCAGCATTTTTTGCTCATAGATGTTGCTACTAATGTTTGGTTGTTCATTGAGTTTTGAAGTTAATGCCTGAGGTTCATTGGTTTTGGGAGCTCTGATGCACTTCTCATTAGTGACCTGGGTGAGTTGTCATGATCTTAGTACTACAATTGGAGTTTTTGGTTCCCTTATGGTCTATCATGGTTGCCCACCACGTGGTCTTTAAGTGCATCAGATTCTTCCAGTACTTTCAATTGTGGTGTTGCTGTATGGTGCAGAATGGATCATTATTGGGAGCATTATGAACCTTCATAGATGGATTTCAGCTTATCGGCTGGTAAGTGTGTTCTTCACCAAAGTATGCAGATTTGAAAAACCATATCAAGGTATTGTGATTTGGGAAAAAAAAAATCCTTTCACATTAGATGGAACTTGCTTTCACTAAGAGCCTCTTCCTTACATTATGGGTGCTACATGCTTTTTGATGGTGGGCTCAATGTGTATTCTGATGTGTCATCTGGGAGATCACCTATCCCATGTCTATGTTAATGCTAAGATGTTTCTCCCATGGAGTCCACATGGGATGTGGTGTATCCATCAAAGATAGGTCATACTCTTGGGACGTGAATTTATTTATTAATGAAGAGCTGCCTTCAAATTCAATTTACCCCTATAGTTCACAAGAATTGGAGAGAGGATTCTAGTTTTGTTTTGATAAATTCCTCTTGCTCATTTGTGTCAAGGAGATGAGGTTGAGGACAGGATGATATATGATTTGAATGCAAAAAACTTGGGAAGGGTATTGCTGAGCAGAGGGTATAGAGAAGACTAGCGAATGGAGATTCCAATCCAGCATGAACTCTCTCGCTGGAAGGAAAAGCTCTCTAAATGTAAGAGGCTAGTCCTTATAGTGATGTTGTCATCTTGTTCATCAGAACTTTTAATGGTTTTCATTTGTGCTGGTAATGCTTATGAAAGATGAAAAAAGGAAACTAATGTTCATGAAAATATTAACTATTAACTATTAACTATTAACAGAAATAGAAGAAAGTATTAGAGTAGATGGCTACCACAAGAAGATCAGGGCTACTTCACTACAACAGAAAGTGGCTTTTACCACACAAAAACATGGCAATTAGACATGAACTTATTTATCATTTTAAGAATCCTCATTCATCAGTTGTTTTCTACAATAAAATGCATGGAATACACCATTCATGCATGGAGATATATTAATAAGCATGATTTTTCATTCATACATTAGGTAGAAGCGCTATAAACCATAAGTGCACCATAAACTAAAACCTAGGGTGGCCAACCATGTTTTTTTGAGAAATTTTGCACAAATGTGAAAAATAAAAATGAAAAGGGGATATTTTGCTACATATTTTAGTTTTTGGGGGAAAATCATCAGATTTTTAAAAAATTACAAGTTTTCCTAACATTTTCACTTTGATTTTAGAGGAGGGGTATTTTTTGTACTTGCTTTTTACTTTTTGGACATGTTCTACAAACTTGTCACCATTTAATGTTAGATCCTTCTTGGGATGTTCACATATGATATGATGCAACAATAGAATTTGGGAAAAAAATTTGAATGCAACCCCCAAAAACCATGCATGATTTTTGGTAACATTGTGACTTCAAATGACTCATGTTTTAGATTATTCTTAATGTGATAATCTTGACCCCATTATGTGATTTAAAGATAATTTTTTATTTATTTAGAGGTGAATAGGAAAGTGAAACTAAATATAATTTATGGCATAATAATGTGAAAGCTTGGGACATGGGTTTTTCCCTCTTCAAATTGGCATTTATTTTTTCTTTATTTGAATTTATTTTTTTTGTTTTGACATAAGGCATGTTCATTTAAGGTTATGAGAATTTGTGGTTCTCAAATCAAATTTAATGGAGTGGCCTAGTGGCAAGATTGGGCTAGGTTACAACAATTTTTTAAAAAGTCATTGTTAATTTTTAAAGAATTCAAAACATGTGACTTCACTTAGATTGAGTTTTTAAAATTTTAAAAAAAAAGAAGGAAATATAAGTGCATGAAAAGCTCGACCAAGTTTTATTCACATTCCTTTATTTTAATGGTTTATGGAGCTTCTACCTTAGCAACTTTGAAGTTGGAACAACCATGATGAAGTTGTGCTTTTACTAGGAATTCCAACCCTAATGAGGTGTGAATTCAAATCTAGTTGTGAAGTACCCACTCTTGGCTAGAGGGAACTAGCAATCACTAATGCACTAGTTGGCCTTTCTGTCCACTAGATGGGTTGCATTTCTTCATTTGACACTAAATGGGGTTCATCACAGTCCATTTTTTTTTTGTTGTTAATAATTGTATTTAGTTTTTTTTCATGGCTGTTTTTTCTTGGATTTGACCTCACACATAGCTACCCTACTCACCTTTCTACTTTCATAAGTATTATACCAACCTTGGCACCTTACTAATTATCCCCTATTAACATAACTACCTTATTAACTAGTTACCCTACTGACATAGTTACTATATTAATACCTACCTTACTAACTTAGCTACCCTATTAACTACATACCCTATTGACTTAATTCCTTACTGACCTAACTATTTTATTAACTACCTACCCTATTGAGTTAGTTACCTTATTAATTAGCAACCCTATATACACAACCATCTTATTGACATAAGTACTCTTCAAACCTAGCCACCTTGATAAGGTAACTTGTTTCCTACGTATTAACTTGCCTATCTACTTAGTTACCTTGTTAATGTAGTTTTCTTCCTACCTACCCTAATAATTTATCTACCTTGTTCTTTGAACTTCCTTTCTATTTATTAATTTGCCTACCAACTCAACTACCTATTTATATACCACTACTACAAAATGTGGGTGTACTTCATTAGTCCTTATTTGCTAGACCAATGAGTTCACTGCTTTTTCACTGGTCCTTATTCATTAGAACCAATGAATTCATTCAAAATCCAATGAAATCATTTGGCGTACAAGGACACATTTTTTTGTAGTGTACCTATTTCAAAATAACCAATAAGTGGTTTGGTTACCCAAAATATATCTCTTTATATACCTAAATTAATTTTATGACAATTAATTATCATGAATAATTATTTAAAATAATGATTTGAATAATTTATCAACATAAAAAATTAATTAAAATAATAAATTAAATATCAAATTATCAATTTTATTTTTAGATCTAAATTTTAATTATCCAAATAATTAGGGTTCAATTAATTAATTAATTAATATTTTAAAAAATTGATTTTTTAAATATGATAATAAATCATTTACATTATCTGAAATAAATTTTTAATAATTTTTAGATTATATGACATTATTTGTTGATACTTTTAGATTATTATGTCATATGAGTAAGTATTTATTAAAAAATTATGGTAGATAATGTAAATGATTAAATATCATAATTTATCTTTAATAATTATCCATGCATTCATTAATTATGAAAATAATTATCTAATCAACTATTAATTATGAAAGTAATTATCTTATCATTCATTAAATATCTAATTTTTAAAAATCATGCATTAATTATTTAATAAATTATGTAATCATTCATTAATTATCTAAAACAATTATCTAAGGGTATTAGGCATTAAAGATTTTCCTAGGCATTGTGGGTATCGTAGTGTTGAAAGAAACTAGCATTATTTCTAAAGCCACATTTGAGTATTGCAAAGGACATAAATTACTTAAACTACTATTAGGAAACCTATATGTAGGTATTGTAATTTGAACCTAAGCATAATGCAAATAAGTGCGTTATGATGCGAGTATTACAATGGATGTAAAAACAAATTCAACAACTATTTATAATATTTATACACGAATATTGCGATGGATGTAAAAAAAATTCAGCAACTATTTAGGACACCTATATGTGGGTATTGTAATGAATGTAAAAAAAATTAACAACTATTTAAGATACCTTTATGTAGGTATTGCAATGGATGTAAGAAAAATCAACAACTATTTAAGAAACCTTTATGTGGTTATTGTAGGTTTAAAATGGCCTTATGGAAGACAAAATAGGAAGGATGTAGGTATTGCATGTTTGGCTTCATGACAATGCTAATAAGTTAATTAAAATGTGGATATTGCTTTAAAAATCTTTATGTGATGTGATTTCTAGTACATTAAATGGAGGTATTGCACAATGTACATTATTGATATTTCTAAATTACCCTAT
>Ga0209611_10012210_pt1 | contig 12129 bp, 9 predicted proteins | sample S1TSphgellanicum_3_FD_187693 | JGI IMG/M metagenome (GOLD analysis project Ga0209611, IMG submission 187693) | Host-associated microbial communities from peat moss isolated from Minnesota, USA - S1T2_Fc - Sphagnum magellanicum MG (SPAdes) (version 2) | ecosystem: Host-associated > Plants > Peat...
TGAGCCAACAAAGTAGAAGCAGAATGTTTTTTTTTTAGGATCCCACTTTGTTCTAGCAACCTCCAGGAATTGGTTATCTAAAGGTGCATTCACACCTAATGTTAAGTGAAAATCTAGGTGGCATCTTAGGTGGCACCCAATGTTATATGGGTGATTATTTAATATTAAGTGAATCTTAACTTTATGTAAAATTTTCATGATAAATAGGTTTAGGTTCTAAATGACTAGCTTGGTGTTAGAGTCCTTAACACCAAGTGTGAATGTACCTGAAATATGGCAACTTCTGACACTTTTTTCTCCTAAAACTTTGGCAACTGTCGCACATTTTTTCCAGAAAAAGCCTTTAGACACATCGCACTAGTTTTTTTTTAAAATTTTAAAAAATTATTTTATTTGTCACTGTGGTGCAAAAATTTGTCAAAAGAAAAACATTGCAGCCAATATTGGTGAGAATTAATGCCCTTTATACACACGGCATGTAATTTTTTTTTCTTCTTTTTTTTTGGGTCGTGGCGGTGCAAAAATTGGCCAAAAGAAAAATATTGTGAGCAATATTGGTGAGAATTAAAGCCCTTCTATACACATCACACCTTTTTTCTTGTTGTTTTTGTTGCTGTGGTGCAAAAATTGGCCAAAAGAAAAACATTGCACCCAATATTGGTGAGAATCAAAGCCCTTTATACACTTTGCACTTCCTTTCTTTTTTCTTTTTTTTTTTTGTTGTCGTTGTCATGGTGCAAAAATTGGCCAAAAGAAAAACATTGCGCCCAATATTGGCAAGAATTGAGAAGCATATAGGGCCCCAAATTAGAACAGACCCCTGGGACTAGGTTTTTCTCAACATAGAGTACAATAGGTTTTTGATGTGAATGGCAGAAGGTTATCACAGGAAGGTTTTCATATGAATGGCGAATGGTCTAATAAGTGGCCTAATAAGTGGCAGGGTTTTTTTGCTGGCTATATAACCAAAAATAAAAATTGAATGTGGTAAATTCACCATTTTTTTGAGATTTTCAATAGTCTGATTTCATTAAAAAAATTAAGAAAAATTGCCTGATTTCTATACATAGTTCAAGTAGGTAGCTGAAAATATAAAAGGTTGTTTAAAATTTTTAAAACTTGTAGCCAAATTTGGCTAAACCTTCCTATGGATGATTGCCACTTTCGCTACATCACAAAATTGACAAAAGAAACATTGCTGAATATGCTAGATTCACACTTGATGTTAACTTGGACAAATTTATCCTACAATTCACATATGAAATGCTAGCTAGCACTAAATCTTACATGTCATACTATGTGTCCTGTCTCAACAAAAGAGGATGCAATTTATTAACAATAAAGAAAAAGAAGAACTTGGCCGTTCTAAAATTTTCTACCCACCTGTCCTCTTCATATTCAGTGAGTAAAAATCTGAAGAAGCATGTGTTGCTCTTCAACTTCACCCAATGACTTAAATCATGTGATAACTTTTGTAGAGAACTATGCAATTCTACCCACCTGTCCTCTTCATATTCAGTGAGTAAAAATTTGAAGAAGCATGTGTTGCTCCTCAACTTCACCCAATGACTTAAATCATGTGATAACTTTTGTAGAGAACTATGCAATTCTACCCACCTGTCCTCTTCATATTTAGTGAGTAAAAATCTGAAGAAGCATGTGTTGCTCCTCAACTTCACCCAATGACTCAAATCATGTGATAACTTTTGTAGAGAACTATGCAATTGTAAATTATAGAAAGTTGTTACAAAGAGTAGAAGTTTTATTTGTGTTGTATGAACTCAAGCCCATAGAAAAATTAAGAGTGGGCAAATTGAAGAATTGATTGATGATTTGTAAAAATAGCATGCACCCCATTAGAGAATCAACCTTCTTTACTGGAGGATAGGCTTGAGGTCTCACAACACAATCTGAAATTCCAGAGTGCCATGTGGCATCATTTCAAACACTTTGAAAGTAAAGAGTTTTTTCTTGTTGCCTTTTTATCACGGCACTTGAATTATTTTGTCATAATTATATATAAAATCCTTAATTACATTGGGCAATAACAATATTAATACCTTTCATAATATTGGGCATTAGGCCTACCTCCACTCCAGGTCCCAAAAGGGATCATCTAGTTTCTGGATCATCCATGACACAAAAAGAAAGGAAGGTAGAAAACTTATTTGATTTGCAAATGGCACATGAAAAATAGATTGCCAAAACTTTGAAAAAAGACCAAGTTGAAATTTTAAAATAACTTACACATATAGAACACAACCAACACATAAAACAACATCAACATAAATAAACCAAATCATGTTTGAAATACTAGTTAAAGGTAGGAACAAGAAAAGTAACAACAATAATAGAAAAAAAATGTTGCAACAAAGAAGAGAAAGAAAAGAGGGAAAATTAACCTTTGATGTTTATAGTAAAAAACGACCACTCGTAAGAGGCCAAGCAGCACCATAAAGCACGCAAAGACAACCAAGAAAAAGTTGCAACAATGAAGATAGGGGCTCAAGAAAGAACTTCCCTTGAAGGGGGACAAACCTTCCATAAGAGGATGATGATCACCACGCACAAAGAGAAAGCTACAAAGCAAGGAAAAGCACGGAAAAGTGAAACATGTAGAGATATTAAAAAAACAACCCAATGATGTTGATAAAGCATGATGGAATTTGAAGATGCAAATCACAATAGAACGCAACAACAATGTGAAGATGTAAAAATAAGATAGACTACAAGGAAGTGTAACGACATGAAGATGCAAAGGCAAGATAATGCAAGATGTACATAGGATTATAGAGCAATGGAAAAAAAAACACCATTGTGTGTGTATGTAGGATTGTGAAATGCTGAAAAAAAGAATGTTGAAACTAAAAATGTTTTTTGCACAAAACAAGGATGATGGGAACAAAATGCACATGATGGGGACATAAGTACATTGTCACCATCATGACACCAAGTGTGAACCTTCGGGGATGAAGGTACATTGCCACCAAGTCTTTCTAGCATCAATGTTTTCATTCTATGTGAATAAATAATGTATTTAGTTAATTCCGAACTTTTGAAAAGATCTAAATTAACAAATGACCATTTGGAGATTGGAAATTTTGAAAGAAACTTTGATTTGGGCACCATATGATGCGACAATAGATATTAATAATGTTTTGTCTCACTAAATGATTCAACAAAGAAATACTTTCAATGTTTTGTTTTAAAAACTTGATCCTAACCACCAAATTTGAAAAGTTCAAAATTAATAGTTTAGTCCAAAATTAATTGAATACATGTTATAAGTGGCAAAAGAAAAAGATGTTATCATGCATAGTGGTAGCCCACTTGTCAACATGATGGAATTAGAATGGTGCTAGGAATGCAACCACTAACTACCCTACCACCAAATGTGAATCTATTTTTTGTGTGGTGCATTTCAATTGTCAAATGAAGATCATTGGTATGTATGTGAGCCTTATTTATTATGTTAAGTAAAACTTTCATTAGGAGCGTTTTAATTGTCAAAAGTTGTTCATCAATATGTACAGGAACTTTGTTTATTACATTATGTAAAGCCTTGATAGCAAGCATGGCATTTACACCATGGACCTTGGAGCCCACCCTTAGGTATATCCTAGCGTAAATGTTGTGTTGTTTCCCAAGGGTTTTACCCTGAACTTTTTACTTTTTTTTAAATTTTGAAGGGAATTCATGTATTGTTACCTATAGTTGTTGTTTTTCTCTTACATAAAAAAGATGGGCACAAAGAGAGAATCCAAAATAGAACAAAAGAAAAGAAGAAAGTTGTTATAGTGAGGTGTCATCTAATTTTATTGATTGATGTTTTATGGTTAAATTTCATCCTTGCACGGATGCCTACTTGAACAAGATGTTTGAGCATGTGTCTGTCTAATGGGACTTGCAAGGCATTAAAATGTTATATATATATATATATATATATATATGTATGTATGTATGTATGTATGTATGTATATATATGTGTTTTTAGCCATGGAGCAACATAGGGGGGACACTAAGTGTAAAAGTTTTACACCATTTGTGTCAAACAAAATATTTTTACAGGATATTAAGTGAGGAAATTGATTTTCTCAACCCTATTAATATTTTAATATGCACATGTTTAATCCATCATAAATTTTATTATAATTTTTTGATTGCATTGAATTTTGATACCTTATATTTATCTAGATTTTTAGTTTTAGTACTTTCAATCATGAAAAAAGATTCTTAAAGTGTTTTTATATAGATTTGGAGAATATTGTGGCACAATATTTATAACTTTAGCATACAAATGAAGACAACACTATCCAAAAAAAAATTGTAAATTTTCATTGGTTCACACCTTTTGCAAAAAAAAACACCCAATATGTGATTTCATATTGAATTAAAGCTTCATACCATAGGTGCATAATCTACATTCTCCCTTCAAATTTATAATGAATATATGAAGGATATTTAAAATTGGTGACTCATTAAACATGGGTGTTCATTTCATGAAAATAATTTAGATGCATTGTATGGTCACATTGCACAAATGAGATGTCTTTTATTGATTCAAACAAATATTGCACAACAAATGAACATAGGAGTTGACAAACTATGAACAAGACTTAGCAACAAATATTCCCTAATGAACAAAATCTAATCTCATTTCATATAATTTTTTTCACAAACAATTATCACTAAATATTACAAAGAAAATTACTAAAGATGTTAAGCACAAAAGTTTGCCAACATCCAAAGGTGTTATTTTAGTTTGGAATCTATGGTGGTGCTCAAAAGGAACACCTTGAATCACACATGATAGTTTTAGTGCATGAACTTTCAACATAATTTCCCTTCATCCATTTTGCAAAATAATGAATTAATAGCAACTTGTAACTAACACATAAATATCTTAATGGATGGATAAAGTTATCTAAAACACTAATCAACAAAAGTTATCCCATGTTTATATAATAATTTTGATTTTATGTTAAATTCTTTTATAAACTTATTGGTAATTGAATTGAATTCGCTGATACTATTAGTTGAACAAATTATTAGTATTGGTTCATTTAATAACTTATTAATTGAAACTACTAACAATTAATATTTAAAATATTTATGAATTTCCCCCTAATATTGAAGGATTAAAAAAATATTTTACATCAATCATGAATTTATTTTGAATCATCAAAATAAAAATAAACCCAATTATAAAATTAATTAAATTATGATTTTTATACCACGACTAATATATGACACCTTATTTTTTGCTCACATACTTTTTAGATTCAAAGAAGAGTGACCCTCCCCCCCTCCCCCCTCAAGGTGAAAAACAAGAGAAGAAAATATGCTAAGAATTGGATCTGATGCTAAAAATGATGGGCTTGACAAAAATCTTCTTGATAGCAAACATGTTGTGAATTGATATTCTGGGTAGAACAAATAGAAAAGAGCTCATGGTAAAATGATTTTCAACTACATTGGGCTTACTAAAATTGATCAGCAGTGTATGATTTCTATAATTAAACTTCCAAAATGCATGTGTGTGTGTATTATATTGGAGAGTAACTTAGAAGTCTAGCTACTTGATCTCAAAAAGCTTGCACTGAAATGCATCCACTTCATGGTTCAAGGATTTAAAGGACTTTAGGCTCAAAGGTTGAAAGTGGGACCCATAAACATGTTTATAGCCTTGTTTCTGTTTGATGTCTAGAATGTAATCGTCCTTTCAATAGCCATGAGTTCTATGATTTTAGTGCTACTTGTTTCATGACCATTGATGGTATCTGGCTCCTTTAGTTGGGCTTATCACTAAGGTTCTCAATGACTTGGTTGCAAATAGAAAGATTCAAACAATATATTGTAGCAAGTTATTTCCAATTTTTAAAAAACTGATGTGGAAAAGAATATAAGGTGCAACTAATGAAAAAAAATTCAATTTATAATTCATTCAATGAAAATAAGGTATCAAGAATTGAATTATGAGAGTATATTTAATAATTCTTAATTTTAGTGAAATATATTAAATATTTTATTATTTCATAGCATTTTGAAAAATACCCTTTTTTTCATGTACTCATAAAATATACAAAGAATACCCTCTTGAGACAATATATCTGTAACTCATTGGATTACCAAAAAACACCATGAGTAATATTGATGACAATTGGTGCAAGTTAGACATGTATAATCTGTGGGGAATAGAAGCGATTGTGATTATGGTGCTAGCTGGAGTGAACCAATAGCCATTAGTGCACTAGTTCAAGATGAGACCGTTGAAGCCATTTTGGGGATGAACCAAAAACACATCCTTTTCCCCTGCCTAGGGATTTTTCAACTCCCTTTTCTATCCCAAAATTTTCCCCTCCTACCTCCTTCACCTCATTTCCCACCCATTCCATCTCTAGAGCTTAGGAGAGTTCACAAGCTTGAGTAGCACAAAACTTCAAGGAGACATGAAACACAAGGCTTGAAAAAGGTGGAGAGCTCAATGTTGAAGGAATGTGAAGAGGAGAATGTTATAGGAGTGTTTCATCCCAAATGTAAAAGCGAAAGAAGAAAGGTAAGCTCCCTCCCTTCTTTGCATTTTTTTTCCTTCTATATGATTATTTTTCTATTATTTTTCTTGAGAAGAAGAAGATGCCATCCATTTTTTCTTTTGTTTTTTTTGTTTCTGTTTGAAGCAAAGAAGGTGACGGCGTAAGTGTGTCATCACCTTTTTTTTTTCTGTTTTTTGTTGCGAACAAGGCAATGACAACAAGCTTGCTACCATTGCCCAATTTTTCCTTCTTTTTACTTGAAGCAAAGAAGAGGATGGCATCAAGCTTGTTATCATCACATTTCTTTTTCTTTTCTTGTTGTTAGTGTGAACAAAGCAACAACAGTAAGCTTGCTACTATCACCCATTTTTTTCTTCCTTTGCTTGAAGCAAAAATGGGTGATGGCAACAACCTTGTTGTTGTTGCCTTTTTTTTCTGTTGGTGTTGCTACAAAGAAGGTAACATCAACTATGGTCGCCTTTTTTTAATGTTTTGTTGCAAAAAAAGCAATGGTTTGTTAAACCGTAAACCTTTGTTTTTCTGGTCCTTTTGCTACAAAGAATTGTTAATTGTTCATTAAAATTGACAATTAATAATGATCTAGTGGTTTTTAAAAATGTTTAGGGTTATAATGGCTAAAGGAAGGAGATTGAAAAAAGTTGGTGCTAATTTGGAAGCTTAGAAACAAAATATTATTTCATTAGAACCAACAATTAAGGAGCAAAACATTGCTCTATGAAAAATAGGAATTGATGAATCAAACAATCCATGTGGCTTAGAGTTGGCAATGGTGGTTATTTGTAATTCAAATGATGAGATCCCTTGTAATACAAATTGGGAATTTTGATTAAGAAATGGTGGGTTAGATTGTTTTTAAATCTACATACATTGATCAAATGTACAAAATTTTTTAAATTTAATTATACATGCACCTTCTATCACTTGATGGAAGGTGTGGGATTTTTTTTTCAAATTTTTTAATTTGCAATACTTGAAAAATGTTAAAATTTGTAGTTAGTGCATTTGATTATGTGAACTTATGTTTTGCAATACCTAAATTCAGTTGTGTGATTTTTTTTATGTTTAAGGTTTTGAGGTTAAGGTTTTTTTATTACAAAATAAAATTTTTTTTATATGGTTTTTGGTTTAGGTCCAGAGCTTGAAATTGACCAGCCTTTTAACACCAACACCCCCTTGTCCATTTAATATGGCTCAGAAGGACAAAACATGGATGAAGGTTGGGTCAAAATGGAAGTGTAAAATTGGCATTTACATTGTTGCATATTTTGCCAAATGGTTGTTAACTAAACATTTGAAGGAGGTGCACATGGTTTAGTGGTAGAAAAGGCCAAACCTAAGAAACTGTCAACTTTCGAAGGAGGTCCTTGACATCAAGACCATGCTAAAATGAATGTTCGCATTTTTGGAGATGCCATGGCCATGAAGAGGTGAAATGATCAAAAGGTTGTTTATTATGTTCGTGCCAAAACCTAGTGTGAATGGGATAAGATGGTAATTGTTGCAAAATAATGTCCAACATTACCAAAATGTCAAATTAGCTTCAAAGAAAATATTGCAAGTGTTGAGTTTTAATTTTTAGGGCATGGGAAGCGTGTTTCAAAATGCAGCATCATAAATGGAGAAGGATGAAGATTTATAATAGATGATTCAATCCATTTGTTTTACATATGCACGATGAATGAAAATGGCATGGGATGTCAAAAATTGGGATTGAAAGTCCACTAAAGCGAGTTAGACACAAAAATTGACAATTGTATTGAATTTCCATGAATCTAAAATGATTCATGGAAAATAAAAAATAATAATAATCAAGGTTTGTTGTTTTTTTATAATGTTGTTTCATCCAAGGTGTGTTAGGGTTTAATTTGGTGGTTTTTGGGTGTTTATAGGGTTTAGGGCAAAACAAAGGAAAGGTTTGTTGTAAATGCAATTCATGTTGCGATGTAATGTCGCCATCTATACATTACTTGTCATGTAATAAAGGCTACAAATGCTACAATTACTACAATTGCTTACTGAGTTAAAGATGACATTACAAATAGTGCATGATTTTAGGTTTCCACTTTATATAGTTATCTAGTTCATTTTTTGGACTACCCACCTTTTGAACTTTGGTCCTTTGATATATTATAGAGAATTTTTTTTTATTGGGTTTTTTAGCATTTTTTGATCCACCCATTGTTGAACATCTTTTATCAATATAATATTTTATTCTAGTCACATTTGTTTGACAAGTATATGGTTAATCATATATGTATTTTTTTTATCATCTTTTTAATGTTTTAGATGTAATAATCAAAATTAAAATAGTCCCATATGCATAATTTATAATTAATTTGTGTAAGGTTTACAAAGATCAAAATGAATATTGTGCAATACTTACATTTAATGTATTAGGACTCACTTCATTTCAAGATTTTTAAAACAATATCCACATTTTAATTAACTTATTGGCATTGTCATGAAACCAAACATGCAATACCTACATCCTTTTTATGCTAATTTCTATAAGGCCATTTCAAATATAATACTCGCATATAAGTCTTGTAAATAGTAGTTGATTTTTTTAACATCCATTACAATACCTATATATAGGTCTATAAATAATTATTGATTTTAAACATCTTTTGCAATACCCGCATATAGGTCTCCATTGCAATATTTATGGGATTCATATAAATTAATAATCTAGTTTAAATATCAACAAATGATGTCATAATTAAGGAATTACTAAAAAAATACTTCAAATAATGTAAATGATTGATTGTCATATTTAGACAATCATTTATTTCTTAAGATTAATTGATTGATTATTTAGTTGAACCTTAATTATTTAGATAATTAAAATTTAGATCTAAAAATAAAATTGATAATTGGATATTTAATTTATTATCTTAATTTTAAAAAAATTATGTTGATAAGTTATTCAAATCTTATTTTAGATAATTATTTATGATAATTAATTATCATAAATTTAATTTAGATATATAAAAAGACATATTTTGAGTACCCAAACAAATTATGGTTATTTTGAAGTGACCTTACATGTGGATATTGCATTTAAGGTTGATTCTTCACTTAAGGTTGTCGAAATCACCTATGGATTATTTGATTATTTTGGAATGAACTTGTATGCAGGTATTGCATATAGGCCGTGGTCTTCATTCAAAGGCCACCCAAACTACATATTGGTTATTTTGAAATGACCCTACATGTGGGTATTGCATTTAAGGTTAGGTTTGCAACTCAAGTTACTTAAATCACCTATGGGTTATATCGAAATGAAATGGAATATGGGTATTACATTTAGGGTTAAGTATTCATATAATTTCGCAATACTTGCACACATATTTATTTTCACCAACCACAAATTTGGCCTTAAGTTTTTGAAAAATTAAATAAAATTTGTAACAAAACACAAAAAAAGATATGTTTCTTACCATTTGGTAATATCTTCAAGTTGAGTTCTTTCACTTTTAAAAAATAAAAATATAATGACATTGCATTGTTTTACATATGCTTAAGCCTTAAAAATTCCACCCAAAATGCCTCTAGATTTATTTTAATTATTATAGAATTGTAAAATAAATGTTAATTAATTTATATGTCCCAAATTCTAAACCTAAACCATAATTTTAACATTAAGTAGTAAATTTTATATTAAACCTTAAACCCATGTATCAATGTGACCAATTTTGCATTAAGTTCATTTTTGTATATGTTAAATCATACTATAAGGAAAACAAATAATTTTGAAAAACATGAATTTCATGATGTATTGGTGGGGAATCAAATATTTAAAAAATATTTTTATGTTTCATGGTTAATGGATTATCCCAATATGATACGGGTATTGCAATTAAACAAAAGTGGATAAAGTAATATTGAACTTTAACAATTATGGAAAATATGGAAACAAAAGATATTCATAATTATGCTATAGATCTAAACAAGTGATAAAATAAAAAACTAATACAATGAGTAAAGTTTAAAGTATAAACCTTAAGCCCTCATATATATGAACCAAATTTTTAAACATTAAATCATAATGCTAAAAATCCAAATGATATTTTGCCATAAGCCTTATTACAACCCTAACTATACAAACCTTAACAAAAAAGTTTTAATGATATATGCCCTAAACCCAAGAAACTATGTAAAACATATAAATTATATAATGCAATTTTTTTATAAAGAACATAATAAATAATTAAAAAACCAAATTTAAAAGCTTTTAAACCACAAACATTTAATGACAAAAAAAAGGCCTTTAATCTTTAAAAAAATCAAATAAATTTTGTAAAAAACCAAAAGAGAAGATATGTCTCTTACATTTGTGTGATCTTTCCAAGCTATATTTTTTCCCTTCTTTTTGAAAAAGGTATAAAATGAAATTGTATTACATCACATATGTTTAAACCTTAAAAAATTCCTTCCAAATTTAGCCTAGTTTAGGTTAATTATTATAAATTTATGAAAAACTTGCTAATTAATTTATGTATCCTAACTTTAAACTTAAACCATAATCCAATAGTACATGCTTATAATAATTATATGAAAAGATGTATTATAATATCTATTCCATAAACTTAAGTAAAAAAAACTAGGTAAAAAAATTAAATACAAAAATTTAATAAAATATGCATTAATTAAACCAAAATGGCTGCAATTATGACATTGTTTCCACTATAATTTTTTTGTAATACTTACATATGGGGACTTATGTTCATCATCCATGAACTAAGGCAAATTTAATAAATTGATAGGTAAGATGGGGGGGGGGAGGTGAGAAAAGTGAGTAGGTAATTAATTAGGTATTTGGCTATGTAAAAAGCATAGGTGGGTAGGTAAGCATAGTGGTAGGTAAGAAGGTGGGTGCATAGGTAGATAAGTAGGTATATAGGTAAGTAATTAGGTTAGTAAATAAAAAAGAAAATTCAAAGAGCAAGGTAGATAGGTTACTAAGGTAGGTAGGCATGTGGGTAAGCAAGTTAGTAGATAGGAAAAAAATTATTCTAGCAAGGTAGCAAGGTAAAGGTAGCAAGGTGGATAAGTTAGTACATAGGAAATAAGTTACCTTCTCAAGGTGGCTAAGTTTGTACAATACTTATGTCAATAGCGTAGTTGTGTATATAGGATTATTAAATAATAAAGTAGCTAGGTCAATAGAATAACTAGTTATTAGGGTAGCTATGTGTGAGGTCAGGTTCAGGAATAAAGCGATAAAAAACAAACCAAAAATTATATATATATAGTGATCAGCAGTGAAAGGCAATGGATTGTGTTGAACCCCATCTGGCACTGAATGAAAAAAAGTAGCCCATCCAGTGGACAGAACAGCCAACTGGTGCATTGGTGACTGCTGGTTCACTCTGGCCGTCCTGACTACGGTCCTGACTGGTACAGTAGTGTGCTTAATGTTGTGTGCACTCAGTATCCGGAGCCGGACGGTTTGATCAGACCAGGGACATCAGACAGAAGCAACTTCACTTCCACCCACAACATAACCTTTTGAAGGGGTGGATGCCATTTTGTTCGAAGGATGCATGGAGATTATGTTTCAAAATTTAAATGT
>Ga0209611_10012215_pt1 | contig 12125 bp, 6 predicted proteins | sample S1TSphgellanicum_3_FD_187693 | JGI IMG/M metagenome (GOLD analysis project Ga0209611, IMG submission 187693) | Host-associated microbial communities from peat moss isolated from Minnesota, USA - S1T2_Fc - Sphagnum magellanicum MG (SPAdes) (version 2) | ecosystem: Host-associated > Plants > Peat...
AAATCCTTCCACAAACATGAAAATGCTTCGACAAATTCTTGAACTAACATCGAAATCCTTCAACGAACTTCGAAATCCGTCGACAAAAAGCTCCTCAAAATCAGCGGAAAAACAAAAGAAAAGACGAAATCGCGAGAACAGATAGAGAAGCGATAAAACGAACAGCGGTCAAGTTCTTCCTTCGCGCGCTCCAATCGTGGCGTTTGCGTTTCGTTGCGACGGTGATGGCGGGAATCGAACGCGGGCGGGTTCCCGCCATTTTCTTGTTTTCATCCACTTTTCATCCACCTATCATCTATCTATTTATCAGGAAGCTACTTATCATTCAAGAAGAGGGTGTAGAAGATTCGGTAATCCAAGGTTAACTGTGATGAAAAAGCTACCTATTGTCTAAATAAGGCGATTTCAACCTTTTTTGTTTTTCTTTTTTGTTCCCCTCTGGCAACTATGGAGGATTTTTGCCAAAAATTTTAGTAAAATTCACAACCCACTTTTTTAGGTTCCCAAGCGGAGAAATTTGGCAAAAGAATAAAAAAAGCTTTCGAATTTTCTTGTTATTTGGTCACGAAGCAACGAAAAGGAAAAGGATAGCAATTTGGAACTTCCTTAGTTTGGCACATTTCCTGAACTTTGGTGGCCTTGCCTACCAACGCAAGGCTATTGTGTTTAGATTCATTATAGAGTGTAGTAGCTTTTAAGTGATTTTGGCCACTATGTAATAGATCTATTTTTATACAAGGATTTTCGAAAGATATGATATTTTGGCTTGTGTTGAAACTTGAGATTAGTTATTACAGAGTTATAATATCTTGAAGGATTTTGGTTTCTTTTTAGAGGATTTTTGTAAGATTACATGTTTGCAGGGTGCAATATTTGAGTTTCCATAATTCTTCTTTTGCATTAAGATGCTTTTAAATATGAAATGGCAAGGCCAGTGTGACACACCCTCTGTTCTGTTAATGGCTAGTATCGCGAACTATGAAAGTTTAGAGGGCATAGTGGGCACTGCGTTTTGGAGAGCACCCAAAGTGTTACAAGCATTACAAGAAGTAGGTAGATTTCTTCGTTCCAAGAACTCAGATGTTTCCAACTTCCAGATGCTGTATTATGAGAATATTGACTGGAGACATTCGTCTTGAAGATCATTCCAAAATGGACTATGATTTGATCCTTTCAGGCCAAAGACCTCAACTGACATCTTTCCTTCTGTGCACCCAAACTACAAGAGCTTGTTGCATTGACGTTGGGACATAAATCTGGAGCACAGGCCTGAATAGGTTGCTGAAACTATTGGGACAATTCTGAATATAAGTGCTGGTTTTTTCAATATCAATGTCATGTACACCTGTTTATTAAACAGATTTTAGAAGCAAAGATTCTATTCTAATTTTTTTCCCCATGCAATATTTACTACTCTACAACTCCCATTATTGAAGACAATTTTACATTAAAACATCTACACTAGTTCAGTGCACTGATATTATTATATCCACTTACTGTAGTTCCCCATTTTTGATTATGGGAAATTTTATCTGCATTTTCGCACCATGAAAATTGTAGAGAGATCAACAATGTCACTCTTTTCACTTTGCTTGACATAGTGAAGATCAAACTTACTGCTGAACAGAAGTTGGTTCAGAAGTAGACAATCCTTCTTCTGTAGCTGGAGGTGCCCCTGTTGCACAAAAAGACGCACACAAAAGGTCTTGACAGAAATTAGTGAAGAGCTTCACAATCTACAATTTTTCCCACTTTCCTTCCAGTTAGAATAAAGGTTACAATATCTTCAAAAATCCCATTAGCCACTTGAAGCATTGTTCATTCAAAATATTGTTTGGACAGAATTTGTGAACATAAATCTGTACCTGCAAATTTATAGCAATTAACAAAAGTTTCCATTTCTAAATTCCAGAACTTCATTGTACATTCACAACAAGTGCATGCTTCATGTGTGTCAGAGATGCCAGTAACTACTTCTTGATGGTTGTTACTTTCTTTCCAATAAGGAAGCAAATGTAATTTGCATACAACATATGTATTTGCAGATGATAGTTTAAGATAAGTCAATACCTGAGGTTTCAGTGGTGGTTTTTCCACTTTCATCATGCTCAGGCAGCTTCTTGCCAAAAATGAGATCTGTGAATCGACCAAAGAGTCCATTTTCCTTTGGAGAGTCGGTCTGATGAGCATCTGCTGGTGGGCTTGTACCTTGCACAGTGCTGAGAACAGAAAGTTGCCAATTGTTGTTGTCACATGATCAGATAGAGCCTTGTGTTCATCCTTGGGTGTTACAGTGTCAACTGCTGTATCTCTGGCTCCAGCAGCTTGATCAGCAACTTTTGAAGCATAATCCTTGCTGATGTCAGTGGCAGACTGTGTATAATTCTTGGTGGCATCAACAGCTTGCTGTCCATAACTTTGGGCAGAGTTGGTGGCAGTTTGTACATAGCCCTTTGAAGAGTCCACTGTTGACTGAGCTCCATCTTGCACAGCACCTGTTGCTGAAGTTAGCTTCTCTTTGGTAGTATCAGCCACAGATCCTGCGTCATCCTTGGTAGCATCAGCTGCAGATCCAGCACCATCCTTGGTAGTATCTGCCACAGATCCAGTAGTTTCCTGCACTGAGCCAGTGCCAGCTCCCACAACTTCCTTTGACTTTTCTGCTGCAGGTTGGGTGAAAGCTTTGGTAGTGTCAACAGCAGAATTCAGGTAACCTTTGGACTTGTCTGCAATTGATGTACCATCAGATGTGTTGCTGCTCTTGTCCAACCCCAAGGTTGCAGCTATACCGCCTGTCACAGCAGCAGTAGTCTCAGCAGCCTTCTCTGTGTAGGTTTGTGAATCTCCAGTTGCATTGTTCAATTGATCAGCCTTCTCGAGTGCTTTCTGTGTGAAGGTTTGAGAATCTCCAGTTGCATTGTTCAAGTCATTGGCCTTCCCAGAAACCGAATCTTTTGCTGCTTCTGCTATCAACAATGACAAGAATTAAAATCAATGCAAAACCTTCCAAGGCCTGCTTACTCTTAAGTGCCAGAGACAATACATATATATATACAAACTGTTGCTTGAACTTTTTGCTAAGAAACATCTGTTCTGTCAACACTTTACACAGGTTGCTGGATTCTCAGAAATATGTGCTGCACAAATGCTGAGAATTTGTACTAGAGAAAAGATCAGTTGCAGCCATGACTGGTCAATCTTTACCTGTTGCACTCGAGGGCACATCAGGATTGCCTTCCTGAGTTTGAGCAACACCCTCATGGGCCTTATCACTGACGGTGCTTGCTGTATCAGTTACACTATTGGGAGCTTGCTGCCCAAGAGCTTCAGCTTTCTCCTGCACTCCAAGAGTATCATCATCCTGGGATGCATCCTTGCTCTGAGGTATATTCCCAGATTCAGTAAGCTTGTCATATCCCACAGCTCCTGCAGCAGCTGTGACAGCACCATAGGCAGCATCCTTCAGTCCTTGCACACCTCCAGCTGCCTTGTCAGTGTAACTTTGATCCTTGTCTTCAGCTGTGGCACTTGAATCCTGATCAGAAGGCTGCTGCCCAAGATCTTGAGTTGTTGCACTTGAATCCTGATCAGAAGCTGGTTGCTCATGATCTTGAACCTTCTCCTGCTCTCCAGGAGTTTCATCCTGGGGTGGTGAAGTGTCCTGAGGTGTACTTTTCCCAGATCCCGCGAGCTTGTCAAAACCCGAAGCTCCTGCAGCAGCTCCAACAGTGCCATAGGCAGCATCCTTCAGTCCTTGTGCACCTCCAGTTTCCTTGTCAGTGTAGCTCTGGTCTTTGTCTTGACTTGTTACACTTGAATCCTGATCAGAAGGCTGTTGCCCAAGATCCTGAGCTTTCTCCTGCTCTCCAGGAGTGTCAGCCTGGGATGTGGTACCATCCTGAGCCTTCTCCTGCTCTTTTGGAGTATCGTCCTGGGGTGTGGTACTGTCCTGAGCTGTGTTCTCAGATCCAGTGAGCTTGTCATAACCCAAAGCTCCTGCAGCAGCTCCAACAGTGCCATAGGCAGCATCTTTAAGTCCTTGTGCACCTCCAGCTGCCTTATCAGTGTATCTCTGATCCTTATCTTGAGTTGCTGCACTTGAATCCTGATCAGAAGCCTGCTGGCCATGATCTTGTGCATCCTCCTCCAATCCAGAGGCCTCATCCTGGGATGTGTTAACAGTGTTCTGAGGTGTATTCTCAGATCCAGTGAGCTTGTCATAACCCAAAGCTCCTGCAGCAGCTCCTGCAGTACCATAGGCAGTATCCTTCAATCCTTGAGCACCTCCGGTTCCCTTGTCAGTGAAACTCTTATCGTTATCATCTTGAGGTGTTGCACTCGAGTCCTGATCTAAAGAACGATCCTGAGGTTGCACAATAGAATCATCCTCAAACTTCTGTCCACCTTCTAATTTGGCAGGCTCATCAGATACAGGATAACCTGAAATCCCAGATTGACCTGCAAAAGCAAAAGGAACCTTCAGAAAATCACAGCACGTCATGCTGGCTAAAATCCTCCACAACTCCTCCAGAAATTTGTGAAAAGATGCAACTGTCTTGGCTGAGTTATAAGCCCTAGACATAGTCTCACATGTGCAAAGATGCCTATGTATCTCAATTTCAGAGTACATGGAAGATACATACCTGAGGAGGGAACTGCAGGATCTTCACTGGCAGTAGTATCAACGTCACCCAATTTTGTCGCTGGCTCAAAAGAGCGTGTTGTAGACTCTGGTGGAAGAACAGTCTGAGTGTCGGGCTCGGGCTGATCACTCTCAAAGGACTCTGGAGGAGTCTGAGGCTCGGGCTCCTCCAGCTGATCGCTGCCAAAGGAAGTCTCTGGAGGAGGGGTCTGAGTTTCGTGCTCGGGCTGACCATTGCTAACTTCATCGACTGACGGGGTAAACTCCTGGGCAGATTTTGTCTGGCCTTCCTCCTCAGATTCAAGTGGAGTAGAAGCTGGAACAGTTTCAGGTTCTGTAATGGAAGGCGTAGTCGGCGCAGGCGGTGGTTCATGCTCGTCGCTGGCGGGCAGCTGCAAGAACAACATGACAGAGTAAGATCGACCAGGACTTCCCGAAAGCTTCTCCAATCTCGAGTTAACAACATCAAGAATTTTCTCCACAAAACTGCAGTTCAAGACAAATCCGGGGGCTGCGGAAGGTACCTCTTTTGAATGATCTTCTTCTTCCTCCTCTTCATCATTGTCGTCCGGTCCCGCCTCGTCGTTGTCATGAGACTCAGACGGAGATTCAGAAGGAGTTGATCCATCACCTGCACTGCCACCAGACTTCTTCTTGGTCACTCTGTTCTTGATCTTGGACACCTTGTCCCTGGTCTTGTCCTTGAGCTTCCCGAAGAAGGAAGTCTTCTTGCCAGGGTGGTTCTCCCCCTGGTCTTCCGCGCTGTTCGGATCCAGGTCCAACCCTGAGCAAAAACCATAAACAATTTACGATCATCAAGCTCACGGAACTCTCCGCATGTATTGAATAAAACACAAAAACACTGTCGAAAGCTTAAGCCTACGATGTTAACGCAAGTAATGCGCAACAACGCAAGCAACAAGAATGCACATCATAACAGAAGGAACAATGCAGAATAGACGAACAACAATTTCAACCAATGTTCTGATAGACTTAGAAAGAAAGAAGTTCAATGTTCACGAAATTCACACAGATGAAAACAAAAGAAAGCGGAACACAGCCGATTTGCAAACATCCATACAACAAGAAATAGTATTACCAAGTATGAAGATCGCAATCCACGACGCAAGCACGAATTGAACCGGCACAACTAACTACATTCTCATTGAGTCGAGCATGTCTACATTTGCCAAAAGCATAACGAATTCCGCATTACATCGAAACAGAACAATCCTGATTTCTACTCGTCCAGGCTGAGTGCACATACCAGAAGTCGGAGCGGGATCGTCATACTGAGGCATGCTGGATCGAATCTCGAGCACAAGAACCACAGCTTCTAAGTTCTTCTCGTTCTTGGTCTTGTTCTACCTCGCTGCAAAACCAGAAATTCTCGATCCACTTCAGTTTTTGGAAATTTGCGGCAAGACTTGGAAGAAAAAACAAAAGAATCAATACATTGTCACAGAAAAAACCAGAAAATAATCACACAAAAACTGTTTCCAAGGAACGGGAATTACTCCGACCGAGAGAGCGAATAGCGCAAGAGAGTGTGCGAGGATCGCCTTGGACCGGATGCAGAGAGTGCGGGATTGGAGCTCGCGACTACTGCGATGAGGTAGGGAAGAAGACGCAGCCGGGCGGTGGTATTAAGGTGGCGATTTCCGAGTGGCAGCCGCCGCGCAGCTGCCACCTGGCGAAGATAAACGATCACCAGTGCGGATATTTATAGGACGTGCCATTACTTGATTGGTGTACTCCCATGCACTTTAAGAAATTATTTTTGTCCACGTGTCGTCGCTCCAGGCCAGCTGCGAGATGTCCGGGTGCGATGTCCCTCAAAAAAGGAGTCGTGACTCGTCACCGGGTGGCGCGGGGTTCTCAGATCGGGCCCGGTGACTCTCCGGGTCGACCTAGTCACTAGGCCTGTTTCACCATCATACTATTTTGCTATTATTGATTAGGTATCACTTTCTTTGGTTTTATAGTTTTGGAAAAAACCTTCAACAAATGTGAAGAGAATTTTTTATTTGGAATGAAATTCCTTTTATTATTAAAAATCTACAATCTTATGCAAACTTTTCCTTATTGAGTTTCTGTATGGTTAGGGTTAGGGTTAAAAGATAGTCATATCCTTCACTTTCTCCTTGGACAGTTATTATGTACGTTTGGATTTTTTTTTAATAATTAAAATTTTTCTCTTCACTTTTGAAAAACACCAAGTTATTGTGAATTGAAACGAGTATTTCCACCATTTTGCCCAAAGGTTAGAGCATCTCCACCGCTGTTCAGTATGTGACTCCAGATGGTAAAATTTATTGTGAGAAAATCAAAATGTGTCGGTTTAGTTCAGGAAATTGATTTTTCTGCACCAAATTCATGCAGCTTGCCGTGGCTGGCAAAGGCGCAACAAAGTTGTGCACCTCCCAAAAAGAGTGTAATAAATTGGACCTGACTGCCGTTAAGTGTTTCTGATTGGTCGATCATACTGATTGGCCCAGGTGGTTTGCTATTAATAGTTCCCTCGTATAAGCAGTTCCAGATACAGTTTTATTTGTGGGGTTGCCCAAACAAAAAAAGTCAAACTTAGACATTTAATTTTATTATCCAGAGTGACATACCGAGCACCGGTGAAGATGCTCTTATGACAAGTGTAGGGTTGTGTGTATAAATGGTTTAGGGCTTACACTCTGTGATTATCCCATAATGAAATTTATTTCTATTTTGTGTTAGTGTTTAACATTCATTTACGTTTGTGTAAGTGTAAATGTAGAACATTAAATGTTTAAGTGTAAAACTGTGTAAATTTATTTTATGCCATATAAAACAGTGTAATTGTAAATATAAATACACTTATATGGTTTTACAAGGCCATGTAAAATAACATATTAAAAATATATAGTTATATCATCGTGTAAAACAATGTAAGTGTAAAATAATGTTAAAAATGTGATTTCTACTGGGAAGGGGGTTTTCATAATTTTTTTGGTAATAGGCCAACCAAATGCCCCATTATAAAAGAAAAAAATCATCAAAATATCTGTGTTTTGGGATGCTCCATAACTAAATTAATTAATTAATATAAATCACAATAAGTACAATAAGTACTTAAACTCTTGTAAAATCTACATTAAGTACTACTCAATAATAAAAATTATTATTGAGTGCTATTCAGAAACGTAGTAATAATTATAAAAATTATTAATAATAAGAGTTGTTTTCAAGCAATGAGCTGGGGCAAAATGTGCATTTAAGATATTTTTTTGAAATAACACCATTATAATCCCATATTGGTAAAAAAATGTTAATGTTTGGAGAGTATCAAAGTGGCCTGTTGTAAAAAAATAAATTGAGCTTTAAAATACATTGACAATTAATTAATATGGATTTGCAAAAAGGTATGGTCATTAAGGGTATATAATATATATATTTACACACCTCAAAACATTTACATAGGGCCATGTAAATGTATTTGACAAATATTTACACTGGCCTTGTGTAAGTGTACAAAAAAATAAAAATACAACAACAGTATGAGTGTTGATGTAAAAGGTTCAGACATGGGATTTACATGCCATATATACAACTATTGACACTTACATGCACAACATTGGTTATGACAACATACAAAGCATTAACTCTAAGCTAATAATCCCAAATATACATGAGATAGATACAAATTAACACAAGAAATAGATATGTAAACATGGGCTAGAAACATGGACTTAAATGGGATTATATTTTTAACATGAAAAACTTTGATTTTATGAAACAAGGTGAAGAGGTGATGTTGCAAGTATACTTCGAATATTGAGGTTATTCACAAAAAAAATGATGTGTTGCATATAACATGTATTTATGTTTAGGTGGGGGGTAGGGGGCTTAGTTATGGAAATGTTCAAAGTGCTTTTCATAAGGCCCATGGTTTAGGGTTTTAAGGTCCAACGAACTTTCCTAAATGATATATACATATTCATTCTAGATGGGAGTGCATCATGATGAATGAACATAACCGATTATTCTAGATGAAAGGTGCCCATGCATTAACATCATCTATAACACATTTGTGACATTTGATGTATTGAATTTGGTAAACAATTGTGTAAGGAAACATCATGGATGTTCTTCATGAATGTGACATTTGTCAATATACATCCATGTTAATCATAAAATATGGCCCATGGGAACAATGATGATGTTTGACATATAAGTAAGCACAAATACATAGGTTTTGCCAAACAAGAATAATAACCATGAACCAAGATAAATAAACTATATAGTTGGCTAAATTGGTTCCATTTTGAGGTGGATTTTGATTTGATTATTTCTTCCCATTTGCTTGTAATGTTCATCACATTGTTGGATCTTATGTAACATATGTATTTATATGGTGAAAATAACATGCCAAACCTTTTAGGCATAAATGAATTTTGAGGAATACATACCTACCTAGGGCATATATAAAACAAATGAAGCTTCTTCCCATAGATTTAGCAAATGGATAACAAAAGATTTAAGATGTCTTTGTGACTTGAAGTATAGTTTCAATATTGTTTTCACAATAATGTTGACATGCTAATTAGCCCTTTACACATTCAAACAAAGATCAATGATCATCAACAACCATAAGTCGTTGTGGATTCACATTTTTAATATGCTTACTCATGTACCTGAATTGCCTATGAAATGTCTCTTTACATTGTCATTGTATTTTTGAAAGGTTATATCAATTGTTAGGTGCTTTTTCAATGGATGTTTTTTCTTGTGCTAACGGTGACAATGATGATCTTTGAATCAATGTAAATATGTCAATTGTTGATTTCAAATCATTGACAATTCCAAATTGTGAGTTGTTGGATGACCAAGTTGATTTTGTGTTTTTAGTTTTCAAATGCAATTTACTTCATATAGAAAAAATCCGTATCTTGAAAGAAGATATGTTAATAAATATTTAATTTTTTTTTGTTTCATGGTCTTCATATTTGTTTTATGGATTTGTGTTAATGCGAATTGTATTTTGATGGATTCTTGCATGATTAATCCAACAAGTTGTACGAGGAATCAAACTTTGGCATAACCATGCATGTAACTTGCTTCAAAATGATTACACGTGTTTTAAATCCATAGACATTTGCAAATTGACAAAGTTTTATTAGAAAATTGTTCAAGCAGTTTTATGTCAATCTGTTATTAAGAATGCAAAAGAATTGATTTAAGTGTGCAAATGGGTATACAAGTTGGAACTTGTTTGAAGACTTGCCATGAATGCATGAAAAATTGGTAGACAAGATTTGCTATTCAAATGGTGACATTCTAATTGATCATTCACATCAACACACAACAAACAAAATAAACATAATCACCATTTTCCAAATATGGATATGATCAACAATATATTGCAAAAGATCATATCCATGGAAACTAAGTTTTGCATTACACTAAATGTAATTTACAAACAATAACATGTGTTAGCTTGAGAAGGACTATCACAAGGGATCATAATTTGTTTTTACTTTTTCCAATAGAAATTGATTAAATGTACTCTAGCACAAGCACAATGGAGAGATGTCACAACAACTATGTAATAGAACCGCAACAATGTCCATAGGGGGCAACATAGGGCTCAATTATAGATGGATATGAAAGACGGAAGTTATATAGATGTGGATGAAAGATGGATGTGTTAGTCCACAAGTGAAAATATCAATGCAAAAAGTGGTGGAAAAACATGGATGATGATGGAGTTGAAGGCAAAGCAGACTAGATTATTTTGGACTGGCATGGGATCACAAAAGAGGGGAACCATGAAGGTGTGTTATGATGGTTGGAGGTTCACTTAAAAAAAAATTATGATGCTAAGAGGGAGGGAAAAAAAAAGCACAATCAAGTTTTGGGGAATGCATAAATCTTGTGAAGGGATTGGGAAACTACGTAAAAGATGATGAGTTGAATTATTTCTCACTTGGCTAGGTAGACCTACGGTCAAAGCTCCTATGACCTATGGCCATACGGAACACCGACTAGTGTGAATAGGTTGGGGTGTCACAACTTAGACTAGCTCCCCCTCATGCATGCTCACTCGTCAATATGTGGCCCTGTAACAATGTTTCTCGCATCCAAGATTAGTTATTTACGTTTTCCCAACCTCACTCATAAAACTGAAACTGGTGGGAGACTAGTAATAGCAACCCTCCTGGACCAATCAACCGTCTGGATAGCTAATGGGAAGCATAGCTAATGGGAAGCAGGCACGTTAGGCTTTGCTGTACCTTTTGGCAGCCTCAGCATCCTGTGCAAAAATGTCAGGCCAAAACCATTATGCTAAGCCAAACTGGCATGTTTTGACTTTTCTTCATCCAAAATCTGCTTTCTAGTGCAACGGTGGAGTTGCTCTAAGTTAAATCTTTGTGCAAAAATGTCAGGCCAAAACCATTATGCTAAGCCAAACTGGCATGTTTTGACTTTTCTTCATCCAAAATTTGCTTTCTAGTGCGACGGTGGAGTTGCTCTAAGTTAAATCTTTGTGGGTAGATTTAAAGTTAGAGCAATTTCATGACTTTGGGGATACCCGTTCTCGCCCCTTAATCGCCTGACTTTACAAATAACTTTTGTATCTGGTAAGTTTGACATGGTCTACCATGATCTATATTGGGCCTACTCTTCTTTGTCTATCATGGGCTCTATTTTGACACTTGTCAGTATGCAATTGACCGAATCTTGCACTTTGTTGCAACTAATAGAGCTGAGAGAATGTGCATGGTAACAATGGCACAAGTTTCTTTCTTCTTTCTTTTCTGAGACTTCTCTTGTCAGGATTTCTACGTTTTCAGGGGTTTTCTAAAAGAAAATTTCAGGATAAACATGAACTCCAAGCAATGCATGGATTATTGGCTCATTCGTGTAGTATGGGCTATGAAATTCTAAGACTATTTATCGTCACTCCAAGCAACGTTTTTGTTTGTTGAGCTCTCATCTCATGATGGATCCATGGAATGCAATCTCACGGGATTGTTGTTGCCACCAGCAGTTCACTAATTCACAGATTGAAAGCTTGAGCTTGTATGCACATCTATTGGTGTAGGTTTTTAGGATCTAATCTTTATAATTTGGTGGAATTCAAGATGCACAGAAGCTCAACTTGATCAAATTTTGGTCCTTTGTAACCATAACTTAAGAAGAGATAGGTATGTGATGAGAAGATGAACTCAAAAATGAGGTATCTAATTAGAAGATCAACTCCAAAAAGGGGTATCTGATTAGAAGATGAACTCCAAAATGAGGTATCTGATTAGAAGATGCATTTCAAAATGAGGTATCTGATTAGAAGATCAACTCCAAAACAAGGTATCTGTCTTAGAACATTAACTGCAAAAAGATGAACCTGAATAGAAGATTGACTTCTCTTGTAATCATCTGGGTTAGATTGCACATATTGGGTCCTTAACTAACCCAGAAAAGTTCTGGCATTCACCTTGTAATGATTGTC
>Ga0209611_10012217_pt1 | contig 12122 bp, 11 predicted proteins | sample S1TSphgellanicum_3_FD_187693 | JGI IMG/M metagenome (GOLD analysis project Ga0209611, IMG submission 187693) | Host-associated microbial communities from peat moss isolated from Minnesota, USA - S1T2_Fc - Sphagnum magellanicum MG (SPAdes) (version 2) | ecosystem: Host-associated > Plants > Peat...
CTTGTGGGTATGAGCGCCGCCTACCGACTGGCACGTCATGGTGTCCAAGTAGTCCTGGTCGATCAGGCTGACTCGGGCAAAGCAACAGCAGCAGGTGCAGGAATTCTATCGCCAGGCAATCGATTCCTGTCCAGCGATCCAATTCTTCCGCTCTTAAAAGAAGCCCACGCTTATTATCCTGAGATGATCGCGAGTCTTACTGAAGACGGTGAATACCATACTGGGTATGAAAGGGTGGGGGCACTTCATGTCGCTACTACCGACGAAGAGGCGGCCCTGATGCCCAAGTTAATGGAACAAGTTCAGCAGCGCTGTGCCGCTGGATTTCATCACATTGGAGATGCCAATATTGTCGCACCGGATGCTGCTAGATCGTTCTTCCCGGCACTCAGCCCAGTTTTGGCTGCAATCCATATTCCTGAGGCTGCTCGTGTCAACGCCCAATTGCTCTGTAATGCACTGGAACGGGCAGTTCGCCGACGCGGTGCGTCTCTACTCCATGGTCGCGCCGACTTGGTAGTTGACAGAGAAAAAGTAACAGCTGTCACGGTGGGAGGTCAGACCATAGGTGCTGACGCAGTAATTGTTGCTGCAGGCGCTTGGTCGAGCACACTAGCTAAGCAGCTTGGGGTAACGGTGCCAGTGCATCCACAGCGCGGTCAGATCGCACATTTAGTTGTCCCCAATACTGGGGCTGGAGGATGGTCAATCATTATGGGATTTACACACTACATTCTTACTTTTCCTCCTGATCAGGTAGTCGTCGGTGCAACACGTGAGGATAACATTGGCTATGACTATCGTGTGACTGTGGGTGGGATGCGGGAGATCATCAACGAGGGGCTGCGGATGGCAGTCGGACTAGCATCCGCCACTGTACAGGAAGTGCGTATCGGTTTCCGTCCGCAGAGTCCGGACGCGGAACCTTTCATTGGGTCAGTGCCTGGCATTAAGAACGTGTATTTTGCGACCGGGCATGGGGGGTACGGACTCCAAGCAGGGCCCTACTCTGGTGCTATTATCGCCGATTTGGTGCTGGAAAAACCGATTTCCATTGACCTAAGCCCCTTCGCTGTTGGACGCTTTAATCATGCCTGCTGACAGGTGTCGAGTCTCAAATTAAATAACGTGCGTCTCAAATTAAATTTCGCTGCCCAAAAAAGCTGAAAGCATTGCGTAGAAAGGATTAGAGGTGAGAGTAGTACAGTAAATTTTCGGTAAAAATGGGGTTTCAAAATAAATGGCGGAAAATTTCGGAGTCAAGTCTCAAAATGAATGACGTGAAAATTGGCAGGGAGAAAAAAGCTGAAACAATAAACAAGGCTCTTGCTTAGGCCATTTCACTGTAAACATCAGTGGCTTTCTCCAAGGCAAACGGCTAAGTAATCGTGCAGAATTATTTACACAGGACTTTTCAGTCTGGATAAGAGTTTGATGCCTAAGTTTTGTGCAATTAATTTTGCATAGGTACTTATTACAGTAAGATGCAACCTACCCATAGTAGACACTTGCCAATTCCCTATTAGACTAGATTATGACTCAACCTGAAGCTTTGCGATCGCTCCTAGAAGCAGTTGCCAATGGGAACCTTAGCCCGGAAGTGGCTCTAGACTCCCTCAAGGACTTAGCATACCAACCGGTGGGGGAGTTTGCTAAAGTTGATCACCATCGTCCCCTGAGAACTGGTTTCCCCGAGGTAATTTGGGGACCGGGAAAAACACCTGATCAGATTGCCCAAATTATGGAGGTAATGCGTCAGCGCAATCCAGTGGTTATGGCAACCCGAATTGAGCCAAGTTTGTATGCAACACTACAATCAAAGGTAAGGGGACTGCAATACTATGAGATGGCGCGGATTTGTACCATTGCTCCCTTGCAAGTTGAACCCAAATTTAGTGGTACGATTGGTATTCTTTCCGCTGGCACCGCTGATTTACCTGTGGCTGAAGAAGCAGCAGTGACTGCTGAACTTTCTGGTTTCCGTGTCCGGCGTCTCTGGGATGTGGGTGTGGCAGGGATTCACCGCTTGTTAAATAACCGCCATGTTATTGATTCTGCATCGGTATTAATAGTTGTTGCGGGCATGGAAGGGGCTTTACCTAGCGTAGTTGCAGGTTTGAGCGATTGTCCAGTGATTGCTGTCCCGACTAGTATTGGTTATGGGGCCAGTTTTGGGGGTTTAGCACCCCTATTAACCATGCTCAATTCCTGTGCTGCGGGAGTAGGTGTGGTAAATATTGATAATGGCTTTGGGGCAGCAGTTTTAGCAGGGCAGATTTTACGGACGGCTCAGAAGTTGCAGGATGGTTAAATTTCCCTTGTTTTTTTCTCTACCCTAATTCCTAACCCCTTGGAGAGGGTTGAGAGAGGGATTTCTACACTATTTTAACTTAGCGATCGCCTGCTCCATTTCCTGATTTTTCCCCTTAAGTGCGAAAACCCCTGCACAGACAGAGGCAGTTCTTGCTGGAGGGAATTATGATTCCTGCCCTAAACTCAAATCTTGCACCTCTCCGTAGCAACCCAGGCATCCTCAAAAGATGCGCGATCAGTCCACCTTATTTTTAGAGATTTTTCTCGCTAAATCAAGGGTTTGTGATTCATACTGTGTGATTAAATTACATCAAATTTTCTTGGTGCAAGATGTGAGTAAAGCATCATGGACAACAGGGAGTTGTTTCGAGGTTCAATACTGAGTTTTGTCTGCTTTGTTAGTAAGTTTGTCAAGTAAGGTGGGTGAGAGTAGGATAATGAAGATTTTCACCAACAGTTTTAAATTAAACGTTATCCGTTGCAGCCTAGAGGAGTCATTTACTATATAATGGTATAAAAATCTAGCTGCTGTTAGCCCTTTTTGCCGATTAAATGGCTTTTGTAAAGCTTTGCAAGTTAAGTATTTATATAAGTTTGCTAGACTATTACGACTACTATTTTTAATTTTCGATGGTCGTTCCCGATATGCCTTTTCTAGAAGTTGTAAGCCAGCTTTTTCCTGCCTCAGAATATTTGTGGAAAGTGAATTAGGACTGATTCTATAGAGGATATGTACACTTGGTACACAGACAAACTCAAACTTAGCAGCTAATCGTAGCCACATATCCCAATCTTGAGCAGCATTGAGGGATTCATCAAAGCCACCTAGTGCTATTAAAATTGGTTTCCTAATTAAAGGGTTGGAGCCATTCTCTAAGAAGTTAGCTATTAATAATTCTTCATAGACGTCCCCATTAATTGCAGTACGTCTACCCGGATAGGTAAAGTTACCATTTTCATCAATATAATCAGTCCAGCTATAAGCAACTGCCGCTTGGGGACTTTCCTCTAAAGCTTTTAGTTGAGTAGCTAGTTTATCAGTTTTCCAAATGTCATCAGCATCCAGGAAACTGACAAAATCTCCCAAGGCACGGTTTAAGCCACGATTGCGGCTGACGTTACCCCCGGCATTCTCGAAGGAAAACACGCGGATGCGGGAATCCTGAAATTGGGAAATAATATTTAGTGTTGAGTCCTGGGAACCATCGTTAATGATAATTAGTTCAAAGTTAGTAAAAGTTTGATTTAAAACGGATTCGATAGTGCTGCTAATAGTCTTTTCACTATTATAAGCTGGGATAATTACAGAAATAACAGGTAAATACTGATTTAGCATAAGCCTACAGATGTTTTAGAGAATGTCTGAAAAGTTTTTGATAGGTGACTATAATTATGTGCTAGTTATATATAGGAATGAAAGTATGTCACCTTTGCAATTGCTCAAAACGCTCTACATTCGGGCTTTCAACTACCTTATTCCCAAGGCACTCAAATTATACACCTTCAAAAGTGACACGCTCCCTTTCAGAAGCTAATGGCTTAAGTATGATGCTAGATAAAAGTCTCTGAAACCTAGAACATCCCATTGCGTGGACCAAGTCTAATACCCACGCTGACATAACAGTGCAGCGTGGGTACTTTACCTCATTCCCACTCAATAGTTCCCGGTGGTTTAGAAGTGATATCGTAAACCACCCTATTCACGCCTTTAACCTCATTGACAATGCGGGTGGAAATCCCCTCCAGTACCTCATAGGGGACACGGGCCCAATCTGCCGTCATCCCATCTTCACTAGTGACTATCCGCAGAACGATGGGGTAAGCATAGGTACGTTGATCACCCATCACACCGACACTGCGAATTGGCAATAACACGGCAAAGGCCTGCCAAAAATCCAGATATAGGCCCCGTTGGTTAACTTCTTGCCGCACAATCAAATCAGCATCACGCAGGATATTCAACCGTTCAGCAGTTACTTCACCTAAAATCCGAATCGCTAACCCTGGACCAGGGAAGGGTTGCCTTTGCACAATTTCCTCTGGCAACCCAAGGGAGCGACCAACTTTGCGGACTTCATCTTTAAAAAGTTTCCGCAGTGGTTCCACCAGTTTAAAGCGCAGGTCTTTAGGCAGTCCCCCAACGTTGTGATGGCTCTTGATTTTCACTGCCACTCGTTCACCAGTTTGGGGATCAACGTTCGTATCAGCGGATTCGATGACATCTGGGTACAAGGTACCTTGGGCTAAATAATCAAAGTGGCCCAGGTGTTTGGATGTTTCTTCAAAGACGCGGATGAATTCGTGGCCTATGCGACGGCGTTTTTCTTCGGGGTCTGTAACTCCCTCAATCGCAGCTAGGAAGCAATCGCGGGCGTTCACGTACTCCACAGGAATATGGAACTGTTCTTTAAACAACTTCAGCAGTCGCTCTGGTTCATACTTTCGCATGAAACCTTGATCAATAAATACGCAGGTTAGCTGATCGCCAATTGCTTTGTGCAACAGGAACGCTAGGGTAGAGGAATCCACTCCTCCGGAAAGTGCCAGTAGCACTCGCTTGTCCCCAACTCTAGCCCGAATCTCCCGAATTGATTCTTCAACAAAAGTGGCTGTGGTCCAGATGGGTTCGCAGTCGCAGATATGATAAACAAAGTTGCGGATTAATGCTAAACCCCCAATGGAATGTACTACCTCTGGGTGGAACTGGACACCGTAAAATTTTTGCTGATGGTGGGCAATGGCAGCACAGGGAGTATTTTCGGTATGTGCTAACAATTCAAACCCAGGGGGCATTTTGGTGACAGAGTCGCCGTGACTCATCCACATTGTTGTCCCATCTTCGACGTTAGTCAGCAGATCTGTGGGATCATCTATATATAACGCTGCTTTGCCGTACTCTCCTCGTTCCGCCTGGGCGACTTCTCCCCCCATTTGGTTTACCATTAGCTGCATTCCGTAGCATACGCCCAGAATTGGTATACCCAAGTTCCAGATGTCTGGGTCACAGTAGGGAGCGCCATCGCTGTACACTGAATTTGGTCCACCAGAGAGGATGATCCCTTTGGGATTGAGTCTTCGTAAATCCTCCGCTTTTGTCCGATAGGACAGGACTTCAGAATATACCTGAGTTTCACGAATGCGACGGGCAATTAGTTCGGAATACTGAGAGCCGAAGTCCAAAATCACGATGATTTGGCGATTCAGCTGTCCCCAATTTTCTAATCCTTGAGGAGCCTGTTCTGTTGGTAGAGTCACCGCTGTATTCATGATCGCGAGAGTGTTGTTAGGGGTTGTTTAAGTATCCTATGGTAAACGAGGCCTCAACAAACACACATAACTTGGCGTTTGTTTAGCTGATGTACCTGTCCTAGTAATAAAAGAATATATTCACCCTAGAGGAGATGCTGAAAAATTATCTATTGGGTCTTGTTTATGATAATTCTTCCTAAGTTAACATAATTTTTCCATTAACATCGAACCAGTTTTACTTTTGACAATAATTTGGCGATCGCGATCAAATAAGACCGAGCCACATAGGGTTCTACTTACATCACTATGGCTACGTATATATTCTTGGGAACGAGTATCAATTGTCTGGGCAATGGCTTGATAAACTTGATTCACCCAATCACTACCAGTGGTGCGGTCTAGTGAGCGCAGGTATGTCAAAGCTGCTTCTGCGGTGGTACTATGGAATATCTGTTGGATGTGTGGGGAGTTCAACCCAGCTAGGGCACAGTGAGCCGATAGCACCTCCCTGCGACCATCAGCCAGATGGTGATGGGTATGAAAAATTCCCCCTGCCAATTTGATTAGCTTGCCGTGATAACCAAATAATAAAATTTCTTCAACCCCTAGCATATTCGCCGTGACTAACATTGGTCCTAGCCAGTTAGCCGTTTTTACCAATCGCTGAGAGTTAATTCCGAGTTTCTGCGCCAAGTCCAGGCCATTTTCCCCAATACAAAAGCCCAAACTACTAAACCGACTGGCTTTATCTGCCAATTCGTCCTGAAAAGCTGTTAGTTGATCAGGTGTACTTAATGGCTGGGAAATCCCCGTAGTCCCCAGAAGAGATAGCCCTTCCACCACCCCAAAAGCAGAGTTAGAGGTCCGCACAGCCAGCGATCGCCCTTCTGGGAGGATAATTGTCACTGTGATTTTTGCTCCTGGTGGCAACAGGGGGCGCAGATTATCCTGCAGCAGCCTGTGAGCATATTCATAAATTGCCGCTTTCCCCTCCCCATGTAGCTGCCTGCCAACACCCTCTCCCCCTTGAATTATCACTGCCTCCCCCTCACCCTGCCGCCATTCCACCATGGACCAAATCGGGGTATTTTTTGTCAAATCCAGATTATCACCGGGATCACTGCAGGTAATTGCCAAAGCCCTATGAGCAGCTAATCCTGCCACTTGTTCAATTGGTATTTCTACGATTTGGGCTGGTTCAATTAAATCAACCACTACCGTTTTCCGGGGTTGGCGGTGGCGTAACCAATGCAAAGCAGCTACAGCCGCAGCACAGGCAAATACAGGGAGTGTGTATCCAGAACGAGACATAGGACATAGGGGTAGGGGAGTAGGGGGAGCAGGGGAGATCCCCAATTATTCCACCTCAGATAAAAGAACTTCCATTATTTGCCAAGAAATCCCTTGCTGGATATACTGAGGTGCTTCAGGATTGTATGGACTCATAATGCGGTCAATGCTGGAAATTTTAGCGTCCTCTGGCAACACAGGTACATCTGGGTCAAAAGCTGTTGGACGCATGAGGGAGCAAGATTTGCCTTTGAAAATCGCAATTTCGTCTAGTTCCTGCTCAAGTTCTATTTTGACAATTAGGACTTCTTGGGGGTGTTTGGCGGTGTATTTTTCCAGTTGCTTACCGATAGAATTCTGTTCCATTACTGTGTAGCTGAACGCCCTTTCTTTCCTAGTTTGACTAAAATAAAATAACTTAAATAAAGTACATAAACTCCTAAACCAATTATGCCCAGGAAGCTCAGGAAAGCAGTTTTACTGTTGGGGTGAAAATATTCTTTAAACAGTAATGGTGCTTCCAACCAGGCATAACAATATGGCTTTGACGTAGGATTGGCTGTAAAAGCGCAACCCACAAAAGGTATAAATACTAAGGTACCTAAAATAGAATAAACAGTCATTGCCCAGCGCCAAGAAGTGAAAACTAATTTCAAGACTCCACTGGATTGATAGTCAATTTCATCGTTAATATCTACCCAGAACCACAACGAAATGGGGACAAGTATCTGCGCCATTAAGCCAGAAATAAAACTTACCCCGAACCCACCAATCATTAAATATACTGTGATTGCCAGCAAACTTGATACACGCCAGTAAATAATCAATAGACGCTGTATTGCTTCTGCTTTCTGGATAAATCCCCAAATCAGCAGAATCAAGGGGAAAATTACTGCGAATAACACTGCTAGTCGGTAGTCAATCCAAATGTAGGGGCGAAACCAAACCTGATCCATAGTTTTTGTCAGTTACTCAATCCAACACCTATCCTATAGCAATCCTAGATCATTGATGACAAAAAGCAAGCAACTCAAAGGCAGGAAACCCTTTTAGATCGGGTCTTAGTTGCTTGCTACCTAGACAAAAACAAATTTTCCCCGCGTCAGTTTCTAATCTTCGTAAACCCGACACTCAATTGCTTCTGGGTTATCATCACAGTACTTTTCTAGAGAGTTCTTAGGTTTGCTTTGGCGTTGGTGGGAGGCTTCAGCTTGTAGCTCCTCCACTGCATCCCACGCTGCAGCACACTCGGCCGAGTTACCACCTGTGACATCACAGATAGCCCGGGCTTGCTTCACCTCTTCATGGATCTGTTCGTCGATGTTGCTAGTTGCTTTTTCTTGAATGTTGGTCATTGCTTTAGTCTCGTTGTATTTTGTTAATCCCAGTCTAGAAAAACTTCAAAAATCTCAGTTTTCAGCTACTATCGTCTACCATTCTAACTAATTAGCTGATAGCTTAGTGATAGAGCTTGAGTAACCATAAGTAATACAGTAACTGACCTGGAAACTACTGCATTCACCTTTTTATTTTAAGCTTTTGTAGCATTGGTACTATAGACAGACAATAATACAATAGATATATAGTCATTGATATGTGTTAGGGAATGCCTATCCCTGCGTCCAAGGATTGATCATGTAGTATAGGTAGATACAATTTTCCTTAAACAGGGAACCCAGATGCAGTCAGGAACAGAGAAAACTTTCTCCCTCGTCATTTTCCAAGAAGAAGTCGGATTGCCAGTTGGCAGTGATCTTAATTTCGACTAATAGCCGCACAAACAATTTCAAAACTCATGGCAGACCAAATGCAGTGGACAAACGCCCTATCAACCCATCATTCCTTGGAAGCAGCTGTAGCAGATGTAGTACAAAAAGCTGTCTCCTCTCTCACATTACCTGCGGATCTAGGGCTAGTATTCATTTCATCTGCTTTTACAAGTGAGTATTCCCGACTCCTACCCTTACTAGCTGAGAAACTTTCAGTACCCATACTAATTGGCTGTAGTGCTGGGGGTGTAATTGGGACAACAGTTGAGGGACAAACCCAAGAACTAGAAGCCGAAGCAGCCATCAGCCTAACTTTAGCTCACCTGCCGGAGGTAAAGGTACAAGTTTTTCACGTTGTTGCCGAAGAATTACCTGACCTGGATAGTTCACCATCTGCTTGGATTGATTTGATCGGTGTTCCAGCGTCACCAGCACCTCAGTTTATCTTGTTGTCTAGTTCCTTTGGCTCAGGAGTCCAGAATTTATTGCAGGGACTAGATTTTGCCTACCCAGGCTCAGTTATTGTGGGGGGACAAGCTAGTGGAGCAGGGGGCATGGGTGGGCGAATTGCGCTATTTTGTCATGATGCTAAGAGTGATATGCGCCAAGGCCTGTATCGTGAAGGCACAGTAGGTATAGCCTTGAGTGGGAATATCGTGCTCGAAACCATTGTCGCCCAGGGTTGCCGACCAGTGGGCCAGCCATTGCAAGTCACAAAAGCCGATCGCAATATCATCCTGGAACTAGATGAAAAAGTCCCCCTAACGGTTTTGCGAGACTTAATCAGTAATCTCAGTGAAGAAGAACGGGTGCTAGCCCAACATTCTCTATTTATTGGGGTAGCTATGGATGAGTTTAAAGCTTGCTTAGAGCGGGGGGACTTTTTAATTCGGAGTCTTTTAGGCGTAGATCCGTTAGCGGGAGCCATTGCCATTGGCGATCGGGTCCGTGCTGGTCAAAGACTACAATTCCACCTGCGCGATGCCCAATCCTCTGCCGAGGACCTAGAACTACTTCTGCAACAGTATCATCAAGAAAGTGGTTTCCAACCCTCTGCTGTGGGAGCTTTGATGTTTACCTGTATAGGGCGTGGGGAAGGACTCTATGGCAGACCTAATTTTGACTCCGAGCTATTCAGACGCTACTTAGATGATATACCCCTTGGGGGATTTTTCTGTGGGGGCGAAATCGGTCCTGTGGGCGGCAGTACTTTCCTTCACGGTTATACTTCGGTATTTGGAATTTGTCGGCGGAATTATTAGGGGCAGGGGAGAGGGGGAGAATATGTTTAGGGACTTCCAACTAAAAAAATCTCGAATTCCCAGGGGAGCACAGGGAGTAACAGTCGTGTTGAGTCCATAAATTGGGATAATTTAATTTCTGGAAGTCCCTAATAAAGTGTAGAAATTGTCATGCCTATTTATTAAAAGGGGGGGTAAAAGATACTGCCGACGGCAGCATCTTTTACCCCCCCTTAGCATGAGAATGATTATTATCCTCATATGGAGACTGTTTTATATTTTATTTTCTGGAAGTCCCCTAGTGAATTCAAGACTATTGCCATTTCAGTTCTGTCGCGCACGGTTGGGATTCCGATCGGTCGTTTTTTTCCGTTAGGTTTGGGAATTTCTATTCGACGAGTCGGTAGACTATTCCCCCCTTTCCAATTATTTACCAGGTTCACCCTAGCTTCTGGGGTATTGACAATTTCTTTGTCAACTCACATCTTGCACCAATAAAATTTGATGTAATTTAATCACACAGTATGAATCACAAACCCTTGATTTAGCGAGAAAAACCTATAAAAATAAGGTAGCCTGATCGCGCATCTTTTTAGGATGCCTGGGTTGGTACGGAGAGGTGCAAGATCTGAGCCTCTAACGGGCGCGGCGATCGCTCCCGTGAAATATGAAAGAAACACATTTGACTCAAATCTTTAGAAGCCTTGCTATATATGGATTTCAAAATGTGTTTCTTGAAAGTCAATGCCTGCCGTTGCTTTTCCTTTATTGGTTTGGATGATACGCCGAACTGACAATAGTCGATTTGCGTAGCTTAATAGCATTAACTTCTGTAGGCTTCTTAACCTCCGGAAGTTACCAAGTTTTCTCGCACGAAAGATTCTTTGGCGTAGGTTCCTAACAGCTTTGTTAACTTTCCTCCAGTTAATCTGGTTTCGGTTCTTTAACTGTTTCTTTGGTCCGTTTGAAGTCAAAACTGACATCATCTAACTTGTCCTCAGATTTGATTCCTAAATGTGCAGGTTTTCTTTCGTATAAGACCCAGAAGAAGTCTGCTTTCCTTTCGGTCAAAAGTGATGTTTCAACTCTGGCTCTTCCGTTCATTTTATGAATAATTAGTAGTAAAGTGCCAGGTTAATAGACAACGTAATCGGAAGTTTTTGAAATTACTAAAGCCAAATCCAAGTCTTTTGATTAACTTAAGTTTATTATTAATTCCTTCTACGGGTCCATTAGTAGTTTTACTATCAAAATAACCTACTACTTCCCCAAACCACCTAATTATTGTACTTGTACTTTTCGGAAAATATTGTCGTGCATCGTATATCCAATCCAGTAAATTAATCACACTTTCTCCCCAAGATTTAGTTGCTTCAAAAATGTCTCTAAAAGCTTCCTTTAGTTTGTGCATTGTAGCTAGAACTGGAGAAACTTCTTGCACGGATTTCAATTTTTCCTGTTGCTTTTCATTTAAAGATTCTTCATTTTTTAGTAAACTGTATTTACTTTTATTTAATCCTTCTAATATTCTCTCTTTTTCTGCTTCATCTTCTAGAGACATTGCTTCTCTTTTCTCGGTTTTACGTCTACTATCCAATTCATCATTCACTTGTTTCATCACATGAAATCTATCAGCAGTAACATTAGCATTTGGCATTAATTCCTCTACTAAGCTTTTATAAGCTGACCACAGATCAATACTTACTTCTTCTATTTGCTCAAGTACTTGAGATCCCCAGCCCATAAGGATTTTGCGTATATCTTCCACTCGTCGAGACTCTACTAGTTCGATAGGTTTATTAGTGTCTAAATCCACTAATACTGCTAAATAATTTCCTTGTCCCTATTCAATTTTAGATTTTGGATTTTAGATTTTAGATTAGGGGAGAGAAATGAGCAGTGAAGCAGAAGAGAAATTTATCTATCTGCTCTCTTATTAATCCAAAATCTAAAATCCAAAATCTAAAATTGTGAGATGTTTGGGATTTTAACATTGACTCTAATTCTTCATCACTCAATTTTAGATTTTAGATTTTGGATTTTAGATTAAAGAGAGATACAAGGAAAACTAAACCCTGGGTCCAACTAGCTAATCTCCAATCCAAAATCTAAAATCTAAAATCCAAAATTGGCACAGCTAGCCTCTTAGTATATCTCTTATTCCTCTCCACAAAATCTAGTTGTTCGCTGAAGACTTTTTGGCATTTATTACACTTAAATTGGCGACGGTTTATGTTTAGTAAAACCATTTTCTCGCTCC
>Ga0209611_10012218_pt1 | contig 12122 bp, 10 predicted proteins | sample S1TSphgellanicum_3_FD_187693 | JGI IMG/M metagenome (GOLD analysis project Ga0209611, IMG submission 187693) | Host-associated microbial communities from peat moss isolated from Minnesota, USA - S1T2_Fc - Sphagnum magellanicum MG (SPAdes) (version 2) | ecosystem: Host-associated > Plants > Peat...
ATTTGTTGAAGAAAAAGCCATGGTTTTGACCTTTCTTGAATTACAAATCTGAATCTTGGACAACCTTACACCACTCAGCCCCTTCTAATAAATTGCGTTCAGATCCAACACAATGTGTAGGATGTAGATCCAGGTTGGGTGAGTTTGAGCACAGGCTTTTGCATGAGTTTGCTGTATAGCTTGCAGGTAGCTCTAGTACTTGTTTGAATGGTTGTGGGTGGCTCCGATAGTATTCTAATTGATGTTGAGCTGCTGTTTGGTCTGTTTCCATTGTGAAACCGGCCTAAGATTGGAGGTAGGCCTGAGGGTTCAAAACGCAATCTGAAATTTCAGAGTGCCATGTGGCATCATTTCAAACACTTCCAAAGTAAAGAATTTTTTTTCTTGTTGCCTTTCTTTCACAGCACTTGAATTATTCTGTTGTAAGTATATGAAAAATACTTAGTTACATTTGCCATTAAAATTTTTAATACCTTTCATAATATTGGCCGCTAGGCTTACCTCCACTCCAGGTCCCAAAAGGGATCAATTAGTTGAAAATCTGGTGAGTGCAAAACCAATAAAAAACTCTTGTTGACCATAATTCTGCTCTCATACTTTAGTTGGAATGTGCATGTATTTGTAATACAGTGATGCATTGAGCATTGAATGATTACCATATATCATTACATGGTTTTTTCCCTTGTATATTTCCTCATCTTTCCATAAATTCAGTTTTTCACTCATCTTTTCCCACATCTCAACTAGAATTGTTGTTTTTCCCTCATTGCAGAAAACTTGAGATGGTAAATAGTTCAATTTTCCCCTTGTGGCCATGTGGGACCTCCTCACAGGCCCCTTGTGCCAACGATGCAGACGTCGCGGGTGATTACGTCGGTGAAATTGTAGTCTTCCAGTTTGAAGTCGGAGTACTGGCTTGGCAACGCGGCGGCAACAGCCAGAAAGCTCGACGCGGCGAGCATTAAGAGATATCGAACGATAATCTCCATGACTGTCTTTTCTAGCTGCAAGTATCTTCTCGGATAGCAATTCGAGAACTGGAGTGCGATTTTGCGGTTGCTCTCATGTGCGAGAACAATCTCAGATGTAGCTGAAGAAGAAGAAAAAGATCCGAGCTCAGCAAAGTCGATGACAGATTCGTCACGGCAGGCAGGGAGGAAGAAAAAACTTCTGAGGAATTGTGCGAAGGTCAGAGCTGACGAAAGTCAAGGACGGATGTTCTTCACGGCAGGCAGGAAGAAAAGCGAGGATTTTTTCCAAGGTAGGGGCCCAAATACGTCTTGTTCAGCATCTTTCTATTTTATTTTCTCTATCACTGTTGCTGAATCTTCTGAGAGAGTCAATAATCGAGAAAGTCTTTGCATTAGCAATATGCATGCAGCTGAGTGGGATCATGTCCATAAGTGGAGATCTGGACTTCCGCGAGATGATTGTGGGCTGTTTCACCTCCAGTGGGATCACCCAAGGTATGGAGGATCTCCCTCTTGCCGCTTGGATAATGCCCAACACTCATTGTGTTGACAACTCTTGCTAATGATCTTGTCTTCTTTATCCTTGGCGTTTTTTCCATTAAGGCGGCCCCTTTACACTAGGAGTCAAGCCCAATGTTCAACCCAAACCCAGCATTCCGACTGGTGCAAAAGTTGAAATCAGCCCCAAGGGCTTTACACTAGGAGTCAAGGCTGAAATAGAAAAAGAGTTTTCAATCTGCCCCAAGTGCTAATAAATGCTGAACTTTCTGACCTTGTATTGGCCCCAAGGCTGGAAAAAGTATACCATCAAATTTGGGAGGCCAATTTGCAAGCCTTGGGGCCAATGTTCCAGCATTTATTAATATCCTGACGTCAATGTTCTGGCATTTATTAGTAACTTGGGCCCAATTTGCAACCCAAAAATGCTCAAACTTGGCCCCAAGTTTTTTGGACCCTGACTCTTATTGTGAAGCGGGCCTTAGTTTAAAGGCCAGTATACTACTGTCGAGATCTTGGGATGGTGAGGGGAAAAAGACCTGACGGGCAGAGTAGGTTTGTTACAGTTCACAAGCTCATTGATTGCTAGGGTTCTGCACTTGGGGATTGGTAGGTTTTTTGGGAGGAGGAATGCTTTACCAAAGCCTTCCTTGCAAGAGGAGTCTGGCCAAACCTCCCAGCAGCAGACCAAAAAGTGCCCTCATCTTCACAGCCTGGAATTATTTTGAAGTGTTAAAGTTACTTCCTACAGTGCCTGCTATCTCAGTGGAATTTTGTCGAGTATTGAACCATGTTTGTTGACTTAAGGTTCCTGGATCAGGAACTCATACCTGTAATTCAGTTTGTTGAGGATATGCAAGATTGTGGAAGGCTGCGGAACAAGGTGGTAGGTGGCAGGTATATTTGAAAATTTAAATAGTCTTTGGTTCTTTCAAAATTTAGAAATCAAAGAACCTTCAGTTCTGTTTTTTTTTAATTTTAAAGTTTTCGAACAGCCTTAAATAACTGGAAATTTTCTTGAAATACCTGACTGTCAAATTATTTATTTATTTTGAAATTTATTTTTCAGCTTTGACACGTCTGTTGAATGATTAATTAATTTTGATATTCTCATTTTGAGAAAGAGAATCTCAATACTTTCCTTCAAAAAAATTTGTTGTTAAAAGTAATTTCACCAAAACAAAGTTAATACAACATAAAAACATCAAAATGCAAAAATATCAAGAGGGCATTGGGACAACATTGAAACATTAAAATAGAGGCTAAAATGTTTAGACATTGTCAAAACCAGATCAAAACATTCAAATAACTCAAGGATGATGTTGAAACTAATTTAAGTTGGCCAAGATGTTGAAACAACATTAGAACATTTGGATTGTGTTGAATCACCAAAATGGCATTATGATGTAGTTGGGACAACTTCAAAACTAGTGTTGGTCAATTTTGATTCTAGTTCCAATTCTCGATCTAGTTATTGGGTACTTAAAGAACTAGTTCAATTCATTTTTTTAAATTCAAAATTGAAAAATGGAAACAATCTAGAACCACCATCTAGCTAGAATTGGAATTGACCCAAAAGCTAATTTATCTACATTTTAGTTTTGAAAAAGAAAATTAAAAGATATACATATATATTGTGGTGTTAAAAGTATTATTGGTTTGAGGGAAAAAATCAGTTAAAAATAATAATAATAAATAATAATAATTTAGGTGTGGACTGGGGTGGTCATTTTCATATTATAATTTTTACTTTGGAACATGTTTCAAGTATGCAATATTTCTTTTAATTCTCTTTTCTTGGGGGGGTATAGGTATGTATTTGATATAAGCAATCCCATTTTATTGGTGGTATAATGCAAGTAGCAAATAACATAATTTTGGGCTATGTGGAGGTATGTAAAACTAGGTTTGATTTGAAATTCAACCAAATTTTTCATCTGAGTCGTAGAAAGGAATGAGCTTCTTGAGGTCACCCTTTTGTAGTGAATAGTGGAATCTAGAAAGCAGTGCAGCGTGTCTGCGGCTGGAAAGGGTAGTAAAATCCTTCTATTCTAAGCTTATGCTCCTTGTTTGCTAACCTATCATGCCTATAATTTGCCAACCTATCATGCCTATAATTAGATGAGCTTACTATCGTACCTTTTCTTTCGGTTTTACTATCTGCTTTGCTACTTTGAGTGCTTCATTTCTCTCTCTGCCCATGAAGGCAGAGGGCACAGCAAAAAAAAGATTTTTTTGCTGCGCCCTTTCTTGGACTTCTTTAGCTTTCCTTTTTTTAATATTCCATTTTTTCAAAATGATACCAAAAATACACTTTACACCATGCTAAGCCAACTCACTTGCACCCACGCTGCCTAGGGAAGTGCTTTGATGATATTCTATCAAGAGCACCTCGTAGAGACTATGCAAATAGGAGGAGCAAAAGGAGGAATCCGCCCAAGGAGGCTCGCCGTTTAGTTACGTGTACGACTCTTCTTGAGGGGGGAGGGCACCCTATAAGAGAGCAACTGTAAATTTCCTAGTGTGGCATCGAGCTGATTTTACTACCCTTTCCAGCCGCAGACATGCCGCATTTATAAGGGGGGGGGTAGCCCATTACCTACGAATTGGATTTGATTTGATTTAAAATAATTTTCAAAAATCTTAGAACCAAGGGGTCTTGAAATGTGAAGAATCAGGTTCAAAATCAAACTAAAGGTTCTATCAAAATTTTAAAAGCCCTTGAACCAAAATTAGAAATTCTTTCAAATTTAAAAATAGTTAGAACCAAAATCAAAGGTTCTCTTTAAAAGTGAAAATCAAACAATACTAATCAAAATGGCAAGACATGAAGATCGATCGAACAAAGTTTTTTTTATAAATTAATTATGAAACTATAGTGGAACATTGAAACAAATTTGAATTAACATTGGGATAACACCAAAATGAAACCAAAACACCCTAATGATGTTGGGACCACACTAAAATAACATGACAATAATGCCAAAAGGTTGAAATGACACTGAGGAAACATTAAAAGATGATACCACAAAAGTCAATGGAATGTTAGTAATGCCAATTGAAAGGTTGGGTGAAACACTTGATCTCCTAGGATAAACATTGAAAACATGTCAACAAACACAAGAATAACACTACAAAGACATTAAAACAATGTTGGAATGCCTAGACCATGTTGAGATGACATTGAAATGAAACATTAGGACCATGTTAAAACAATGTTTGGATGAGACTTGAACACCAAAACAATCTAGTTGAATGATCTTGTGTTAACCATCCATTAAGTACAAATTTAACTTTTATAAATGTTAATTCATTAATTATTAATTACCTTGTTAACTATAGTTATTGGTACACATTTGAATTAGTGTTAACCTTGAATTAAGTACAATTTGAACTTTGTAAGTGTTTAATTAGATAATTTTTTTTTACCTTGTTATTTATAGTTAGTGGTTCATATTTAAATTAAATTCTATTTAATGCTAGGTAACTAGTTTAATTATTAGTAAAAACACCTAGCTTATGTAGAGTGAAAGCATGAATAGGGGAACTATTTGGATTGTCACACTTGTAATTATTTTGGATTACATAAAAATGTAAAAGTTAAAGCCATATTCAAAATTAATATTATCAAACTTTTAATTATTCATGTTTTCATAGACTTTAATGAAAATCATCATAAAAATTTTGGATGAATTATAAGAAGATTATGGACTTGTAATGGACTTTTGAAATGACAACATTATGTTTGTCACACAGAGAAAATGAAAAATGTGGACTCAAAATACATCAAAGTAGTTTCAAAATAAAAATTAAAAAATAAAGCATCATCAAATGAAGAATTGATTATTGAAGTGCATTGAAATTTCCTAAATTTTTTTTAAAATTTTAAAAAATTTTAAATGACATGATTGTTATAAATTTTATCCTTGGGAGTCTATTTCACTTTTTTTTTAAAAATCTTTTGCATGGATTTTTTGATCAATCACATGTTTAAGGATATTCATAGGTTGTCTTATTAATATTTATGATTAAAAGCATAGGGGATAATTATAGGATTTATGGTATGATAATTGTTAAAACTACAAAAAAATCACTAGTGTTAGATTATGGACTTTTAAATGCCACTTTTGAAACACCCAACCATGCTTTTGCATTGTAAGGAAATGAATTTGAATCTATTGTGACTTTTATTCATTTTTAATACATGCATGGAAGTTTGTCCTATTAACTTTTGAATTTGAATCTATAAATTATGTCTAGTTTAAACATGCATGCATAGGAAATAATGAGGGGTATTGTATACATGTCTTTTTAGAAGTGTATATTTTGTCTATCACCATAAATTAGTGACCATCCATTAAATTCATTTGGTTTATCTCTAGAAAAGGGTAGATCTAAATTAAAAATCTTTAGTAGACCCTATGCATTTTTTTTCTTCTTTTGTAAAAAAGATAATATATTATCATGTATTCACAGTTTTGAACTTAAAATAGATTTATGGTTTGAATTTTTTTTGGTAGTTTATTTTATTGAGAAGTTTTAAATAACATAAAAATTGGGAATTGGAAACCACTTATGAACAACCATGTTGTTCGTTACAACAAAGATTTAAAAGTGCAAGGAAATGCTTGGGCATGAATGGAGGACTTACTTTAGAGAGGAAACAATCCAATGTCAAAATTGCCTTCCAAAACATCCTTAATACATCGGAAATATCAAGAACTTTTGGATACACAAGAAGCACCTCGTTCAATTGGAGGATTCACTTGAGAGAAGGAAGTGCCCCACAAAGAAGATTTTTTTTCAATCAAGGATAATAAATTAGTTCTTGAATGTTTTGAAATTACCAATATGTAATCAAAATCATTTTTCAACATCTTAGAATACTCCATATTAGATGAAGCTTAAAAGTCCAATCACATTTACAAAATGTAGTAGGGAGGGACATAAAGTTTGTTTACTACCTTATTGTTAAAAAAAATAAAAATTACAAATCCACTTACTTATAAAAACATTTTTGTTAGAATTTACTTCATTTCAAAAATAGAAGCTTACAGTAGTTTATATGTATGTTGAAAAATTTATAAAAGCCACACCTCAACATGTCAACAATCACCACCAATATAATGATCACCAATAGTCACATGATTTCAAATACATGTTCACAACTTTTGTTAGGACATGATTAAAACTTATTATGAGTGAAAGCATGGTAAAGTATACACAAAAAGTAACATAGGAAACAAAATACAAGGGTCTTTGAATAAAAGGACTAACATGTATATGATTTTATGGGGATAATAACATTATTTTTGCATTATTTCTTAAGTCTTGTTTGCATGAACTTCAAAAATTAAATTATTATAATCATGTGTATTTAAACTACTTGCAAATATTTGAATTAGACCTACAATTTGTGGTAGTTTGAAAAATAAATTTCAAGTACTTGAAACTAGGTGAAATGTTTTCACAAGTATTTGGTTTTTTTTTAATGTACCTCAATATTAATGTGGTAAACATTTTAATATAATTTTATTGGTTAATGGAACTTGTTTCCATAACTAAAATCATCCCCAACCTTTGAAAAATGACATAATTGTTGTGGTTATTTTTGAAGTATTTTTTCAAATTCAAATGATATGACTTTAACATTAACTTGAGATAAATAAAAAAAATGATGAAAGTAATAGAATACATGAAATATGACCATATATATGGTTTATTTAGTATAGCAAGTACATTCTAAAATTTGAAAGATTCTTTAAAGCCTTAAAATTCAAAAATGCAAACTTTATATTTCACCTACTTTTACTTTTTGAGCAAGGATCACCAATTGGCCTACTTTAGCATGCTTATGCCTAGTATAGTGTGGTAATGCCTAGATTGGCAACAACCAATGTGTTGTGAGTATACATAACCTTTTCTTATGCAACCAATGCCTAAAATTCTATTAACTATTTCAATGCATGCTTAAAATATTGACAACAAACCATAGAAAAAGCACAAAAAATTCACAGAAACCACCAAAAAATTTCAAGACAATCATAAAAACATCGTAAGAAAACCATAGGGTCCAAATGACATATAACAAGCCAATGTGTTTACTTTGTGTTTAAAATTATTGTCTTTTTTGGGGTCTTTTTTCCCAAAGAACATCTTTTCCACAAAAGAATTTTCAAATGAAATGTTTTGAAACTTTTAATATATTATATTTATAGTTGCCCCTATATGTCATATGTCTTTTTACAATCAAATTTGGAGAAATATGAATTTTTGAAAGTGCGCAAATTTTGTTGAATTTTGTGTTTAAATTTGAAAATTTGTCATAATTTCAAATAACACCAAAACATTTTAACACTTTCAAGTTTAATTTTTTTATGTTATAAGCTACAAGTTTTATTTAAAGAACATATACATTACATCACATTTACATGTAAAAAAAGACTCATGTATTTTTTTAAAACTTTAATGTTTTATAAACAAAACTTGAAAAATATGAAAATTTGAGTGCTTTTTAGATGTGTCTAATACTACCTTATTACTATAATAAAATTGAGGATTAAATAAATTTTATTATGGAAATTAAAGGGCCCTTTAAAAAAGTCATGTCATTAAATGAAAATGTTAAACATTTTTTATTCAAACCAAACTTTGATATTGGAATTTTGTTTGATTTATTTTAGATTTTTCAATATCCATATTATTCACTAAGCACAACTTTCCATGATTCACATGCCATTAAAGTGGCACCACATAGACGAATGTAACAAGAATTGCAAAAAAGTTGATGTCGTGACATCAATTTTGGTTCATTTGAGCTCACCTTCACCTTATGAAACAACCACAGGGATAAATTACATTCATTGTCATTTTTACTTTTTTTTACATTCACTTGGATAGATTTGCCAAGCCAAGAATCAATATTGGATGAATGCATCAAGATTAGTGTTTTTTTAATTTTTAATATTTTAATTTTTTTCCAAGGATTTATGACGAAATAATCTATAGTAAAAAGGAAGTAATGTTAACCATCCATTAAGTACAAATTTGACCTTTGTGATTGTAATGTCATAACACTAATAGAAAAACCCCATTTTTTTACTAGTGTAATTTTTATAAATATTAATAATTATTCATTACTTATTTTGCTAATTATAGTTAATGATACATATTTTGAATTAATATTAATCATGTATTGAATATATTGTAATAATAATAATAATAATATAGTAAATTATAGTAAATTATATTATAATTATAATAATTATATTGTAACAATATTTAATTATATTGTAGTGGGGATTGGGGAGTACTGCATGCCTCTGAAACTAGCATGAAGGTGATTTGTTGATTTTACATTAGTTAAGCTAACCATTCTAACATTTCCAAAGTTTTACAAAGATTCTTTATTAAATAGAAGGAAAGGAAGTCAAGAAATCACTCCTCAAAGCTAAGGAAGAAATGAATTACTAGTCTTGAAAACAACAAAAACTTTTAGCTTCTTAAATCATGTGAGCTAAAGGTATTTCATAGTATCCTATAGCATAAGAACTTGACAATCTTATGAGTATGTGACTATTGCTTGCTGCATTAGGGTTTCAGAATTGAATAAGGTCAAAAACATATAAAAAACAAGATTGACCTCACCAAGCAAATATAGATAGAATGTTCTTCAACAACAAGACATAGAAGACTTATGACATGCATATTGATAATGGGATTTTGATGCATGTTCAAAGTTCCTTGAGCTTTATTTCTCTAATGAATTAAGCAAAATGTAGTTTTTTCTTCAATATATCCGTTGGTCACAAGAAGTTACTTTAATGGATATATCCAAATTGGCATATAGATCATAGAGTACAACTAAATAATTAGAACCAAACTAAGGATTATGGCTAAACTAAGGATTGTGGTTATTAAAGTTGGTCGATCGTAGATGCAAAGAGCATATGACGCAAGTAATGGTTTAGACTGTATAGTTGGGACAAATAATGGGAATTGAACATGAAACGGACTACATCCGATTTGCTTGTTGCATTGTTTTCATTTGTTCCTTCAGATGAATCTACATCAATTAACTTATGCACATGACACAAAAAGAAGGTTAAGAACAAGCCAACACAAGCTAATATGCATGTTGTTAACCTATCAGCATAATGATCATGCAAAAGTGAACCTCTTGATCATTTTGTGATAGTTTCATGTGAGCCTGATTGTGAATGTGGTGAATAGTGCAAGCAAAAGAAAAGTTTTTTTTACTTCATGACTAAAAGAACCATGAAATTTACTAAGGCTATGAAAAATGGCATAGCGCCCACAAAAAACCCAGAAACTCTAAAGAACAAAATACATTATAAAGACTTTAGAGAACAAAGATTGTTGAAAAAGTTGAAAGAGCATAGAGTTCAACGTTTAATACATTTGACATCATGAGATTTCCTAGTAATGCACTAGTAAGAGCTCACCCACCTATAACAACTCATGTAGTAGTTCATCCATTTTTTATAATTCAACAATGAATTATAAAAAATTTCTCCCCTATGAATGTGAGGAATCATATACCTAATATTTTTTAGGTTATTTTTTTGATGGGGGATAAGAAAATAGTCTTGATCACATGTGGAGGACACAAGGGCTTTGGAATTAGGGTTTTCCAAAGAAGATGTGGTAAGCAAAGAAGAACATGTTGGTAGATCATATGGACAAATGCTAGTTTTTTTGTGTGTGCTAAACCTTGTGGAGAACAAATATTGGGAATATAATTGCAAGCCATCTAAGGAGAGCAATTAAAAGGCATTCACAAATGCTGTGAATGCAAGTTTTCTGAATGATGTGCAACAAAATTGGAAGCAAGTTCGAAAGAAGTGGAACAAAATATAAAAGATCTACGAAACAAAAAAGAAGAAGATTAAAATAACTAATGCACCTCCATTTGATTGGTTTGAATGTTTTGACAACATTTTTTTTGGTATTGCCAAAATAAATGGCATACATAATGCCATAGATCAAGGTGTGCATGTGATGAATTTTGAAATTAAGGTTGTGAATGTTAATGATGAAAAGGATGTCCAGACACTTCAAATGCTTAGTAGCCTTCAAAAATAAACTCCTATGTTTGGGGATGACAATTCAAATGTTGGAACTACCCAATTTCTTAATTTTGATAGCTCTAAAACTAGGGCATGCAAGTTACTTCATGTGCAAGGGAAACCTAATAAGAAACTAGAGAGGAAAAGAGGTAGTTGTCCATAGGTTCTTTTACAATTGCAAACGCCATTAATAATTTCACACACATACGTGGTGAAAGAGATTAAATTTAAAAAAATGGAGATGACAAAATTCATCACATTTCAAATGTTGCAAATGAAGAAAATGCAAACAAATGATGATATAATGTCAATTGTAGTTGGTTACTTTGTTTATAAATGTGTTGAAGCGAAAAACCATAGATGGTAGTGGTAGTAGTGGCAATTGGTTAGAAGAAACTAGTTATGACAATTGGCTTTGATTTGTATTCCCATTTGTGAGAATAAAAACTTGGATTCCATTTCAAAATTCATATTGATTACTTTGTCATGGTACAATCAGATGATCAATCACCCATTGTTCAAAAAGATTTCTCCTTAATCTTTCACCTTCTACTTTTGCTTGATCTCCTTCTTTAACAATAAGCAATCTTTAACACCAAACCCCATTAGGTTGTCACCTTTTATTCTTGCATTTGCCAATCTAGGCTCTGGTGCACCCCACATTTCAGAATAGTTGTGAAATACACAATAAGCAATTGTAATTAGTGATGCTTTATCAACTTTAGAATTAAAATGTTTCCAAATTCTCCATCTATTTATCAAAGAAACAAATGCATTTTTTATGACCACCCTCCTTGAATTCATGTTGGAATCATATCTTATCTTGTCCACATATGCAGGATTACGAGCCTTCTAATTTTTTTGTAAGTAGGTATGAATTGGATAAGTTGCATCACTAATTTAAAATGAAGTGCATTTCATACCTTGAATAGTAACAACTAGTTTTTGGAGAATTTCCTGAGACCTCAATTGTGCATATAGGCTACACCTCTTTGAATTGCCCACCATCATGTACCCCTCCAGGTTGGCTAGCACAAATGTTCCAAAAGATTTTATTTACATCCCACACAGCTTGCAACACAATACTATGGAACTTTTTCCTATTGAAAAAATCACTAGTAGCAAGTGTAACTTTTTTGCTTAGAAGGTTCGCCAAAGGAATGTGAGTTTCATCTATAGCTTCACAAATGTTAGGCGTTCCTGTAAGATTTTCAAAACAAACAATGATGTCCTTCAAGCATTGACATGAAAAAATACTAATGTATTTATTAAAATTTTTTTTTTTGTCAATTACCACATTAGAAACAATGTCAACATACTTTCTAATTGTTGATGCACCCACATTGAATCAATTGGCCATATATGTAGCACTAAATCCATGAGCAAATCAATAAATCACAATAACCACAATCTTTATGATCTCTAATTGTGGCCTAATGAGGTTTAAACGACTTGATTGTAGAAAAGGTGTTAACTCCAAACTAGGTTATTAAAAGCTTCAAAACTCATTCTATAATGCAACAAAAATTTCCTATCTCTTATTTTCAGGTGTGGTTTGCCACAC
>Ga0209611_10012220_pt1 | contig 12121 bp, 13 predicted proteins | sample S1TSphgellanicum_3_FD_187693 | JGI IMG/M metagenome (GOLD analysis project Ga0209611, IMG submission 187693) | Host-associated microbial communities from peat moss isolated from Minnesota, USA - S1T2_Fc - Sphagnum magellanicum MG (SPAdes) (version 2) | ecosystem: Host-associated > Plants > Peat...
AAAAAAAAAAAAAAAAAAAAAAAAAAAAAAAAAAAAAAAAAAAAAAAAAAAAAAAAAAAAAAAAAAAAAAAAAAAAAAAAAAAAAAAAAAAGAAAAAAATATTGTGGTTTAGGAAAGAAAATTTATTTGATCTGCAAATTTGAGAAAGAAAACATATTATACATACAGTATGAAAGTATAAATACAGAGCATAACATACATACAAACAGAGAATTATACATACAGAGAGATAATTGTACTTACATAGAAAATTATTAAATACATGTCTCACTATACATGCAGAAAGAACTATACGTACATACATGAAAATACATACATATGTACTTATACGTACAGAGCCTTCTACTGATACATACGTGCTGATGCCAGGCTTGGGGCTTGTTGAGAATGGCAGCGGAGGCGAAGCTGCGAGCCGGGTTGATTCCTGTTCCTGTGATGGGTATGGTCGCTAAGTGTACCAGGAAGACTGTGAATCCGATCGCCAATGGCGCCAGTACCTGCACATGCATCAGAAACAAACATTATTTGCTCCACCCAATTCAATTCTTCTCCCAATTCCAACAGAAAGTAAGTCTAGGGCACACAATTTGTACACTTGCAGAGGTTGGGATTTGGTTTTGTAATTTTATTTGGTGGGTTTAGCGAGTTATGAATTGCTTACAGGAACATTATCATGAGCGTCTTGTGCTTCTTTGCGTTCTGGATCCGTTGCAGACATAACAGTGAACACCAGTAACAAAGTACCCAGCATCTCCGCTACCAACCCTTTGCCCAAACTGTAACCCTGGTGTATGTAATTGGCTCCTCCTCCGTATTCATGGAACAACGTCGAACCTTGTACCGCTCTCACCACGCCAACGCCACAGACTGCGCCGGCACATTGTGCGATCATGTAGCAAACGGTGCGGGGGATCGTCACCTTTCGTGCGAGTAGTAAGGCGAAAGTCACCGCTGGGTTGATGTGACCACCTATTGCATGCATGAAGCAGATCCCGCCAGCTCTCATGTCATGATCAATTCCAAGACATGTAATGAGCGATTTGTGATGGCTTGCAATGACTCGTAATGAGTGAGACTGGATTCATATGAGCAGGAATTTCAAGTCAAAGATTTATGTAATATATGGGTCGTGGAACGTTGCTAGAAGGATTACCGGAGATGCCTGCTGTGCAGTACACAAGGACAAATATCATGCCTCCAAAAGCCCATGCGATGCCCAACAACCCCACTCCACCGCCGTCCACGACTTCATTACTGCTTGCTGCAGCAACGCCGATGACGGTAGAGACACCCACATAGACGAACAGCAATGTGGCCGCGAACTCGACGATCACGGCCCGGTAGAACCGCCAGCGACTCAGCTCTACCGCATCGACTAGAGGAGCTTCAGCGCGCGGGCGTCGCGGGGAGCGGACGATTTCGTCTGGAGCTGGCGCGGGCGGCGGTACTTGGACGACACTGGAGCGGATGATTTCTGTAACCTGATGAGCATCTTCATCTCCATCGTGTCTCTGAGGTGGATTAGAAACTGCAGCAATATGCGTCACTGCAGCTCTTGTCTCCACAGTTTCCATCAAACTCTCGTCCATGTCTCTTCTCTTCTCTTCTCTTCTCCCCCCCCAACTCGTTGACAGTTAGTTGAGACCTTGGTACCTTCTTTTCTGTGCTTCCCCTGCTGCCTTGAGTGGGCTTCTATACGTGGTTCTAGTAGTACCCTGAAGCTTGCTTGGGTCAGATTACATATAAGCTTACAAAATTATTGGCACGAAGAATTTGACAAGCAGATTGGGTGAGATTACATATAAGCTTACAAAATTATTGGCACGAAGAATTTGACAAGCAGATCGGGTGAGATTACATATAAGCTTACAAAATTATTGGCACGAAGAATTTGACAAGCAGATTGCGTGAGATTACATATAAGCTTACAAAATTATTGGCACCCAATTTGAGAAGCAGATTGGGTGAGATTACATATAAGCTTACAAAATTATTGGCATGAAGAATTTGACAAGAAGAATCAGATGGGGCTAAGTAAGTCAGTAATGCTGCTGCCCCCTCAGACTAGACTCCATCTCACTGCTCTTCTTCTTGTTCAGATTTGTTAGCTTTTTTATGTACTTCATTCACTCTGGAGGAGAGTCAAGTCCAGCCTTGGGTGGGCACTCTGGGAGGTGGGATATTTATGGAATTACCAAAAGGGCCATGCCTTCTTCACCCATATCCTTGCTTCAAAGAATATTCCATTGGCTCAAAGTAGATTCCATTCACATGGGGCTAGATTTTTAAAACTATTTATTTACTTATTTATTTTTTTAATTTTTTATCCCTCCGCTTCGAGATCATGGTTTCAAAGCCCTTCCTAGCACTAGGTTTTTAATTTTGAGAAAGAGGTTTTATTATTATTATTATTATTATTTTTTAAGCACAGGGTTTTTTTTTAAACTCTCGGGATGGGGATTTTTATTTCAAGGCAAAAGATTTTTTTATTGTGAACAGAAATGGAAATTTTTTTTTTGGTGAAAATTTTGGTTTGAAATTTGGTTGTGAAAGTATTTGAATTTTCTTATAATTTGGATTTTCATAAACATGCTCAACTCGCATGGGTCCAAACCTTGGGGCTCAAAAGTGAAAATCCTGTGCTCAAAATAAAATAAAATAAAATAAAATGCAAGCTCTAAGAAAAAAAACAGAGAATTTACTTCAAGCTAATTGAATCCATTTTGAGCTAGTAGAATATTCTTTGAGGCAAGAAGGTATGGTAAAAGTATGGCCCTTTTGGTATTCCATAAGGGTGACCCTCTTTGTATTTTCTACAAAACCCTCCTCTCTGTGCATGTTTTTGTTCAGAGGGTATTCTTTTTTTTGCTACCTAATTATAAGTGGGATAATTGCTACTATCTTGCTCTTGTTTTATTTATATGTATATCATAGTTTTAGCAATTAATAAATATCTAAAATTATTTAATTTTTTAATAAAAGAAACACCATTTTCAACTATATTTTCAACCGCCTTGTTTTATTTTATAAATATTCTTGCGATTTTTTTGGGGGGCCTTCATTTTTTTTCTAATTAAAAAAAAGAGTTTACCTCTAAAATTATAAACAAATTTACCTTATTTTGAATTGACATCATTTTTTAAAAATTGTAAGTGAGTCCCTTGTGAGTCCACACCTACTGGACCAGCCAACTCTCCGTGATCATCATCAATAAATGGGCAGCCAAAAGGAACTTTGCATGACTGAGTAAAATAAATACACTCTTTTTTCTTTGCTTGCAAAAGGCATTGCATAGTGTAATAGTTGTTATTGATTGCCCAGATTGATTGATTGGTTCTGGTGGTTTGTTATTAGTAATCTCTCACCTTTTACAATCCCAGTTTCATGTTTATGAGTAAGGCATGAGAAACAATAACCAGCCATCTTGGATGCAAGAATTATTCTTGAAAGCTCAAATAATCAGTTGGGTTACACTCTAATTGTCTATTTCAATCATTTATGAGGAGATGGAATAGCAAGTCTTTTTGTTTGATCTTGGGTTTCAAACCACCATAATTTGCAGCTTTTCTATCTATCACCTTTTTTCTTTTTGTTTTATTTTATTTGGGTCTTTTGGGTCATGAGTATTTTGTGAGTATTTCTGTAGATGTAGTAGCAACATAGGTATAAATTGCACACCCCTTTTGTGACTCCCATTGATGTACACGGCACTGCAAATTCTTTTGTAATTTAACTTCAAATTGGCTTGCGGGTTGTTGTTCTACATGTTCTACAATTCATGACGTTGTCGGGTATTCTTGAATCCTCACAACTTCCCTTTCTACTATTGATGGGGAGATTGAAATGACAAGACCATGTGGAGGCTCAGATCATGATTTCACCTTCAATGAATGTGCCAGTTAGCGATTTGCCACTGCCGTGGCAGCTGGTGAGTGTGAACCCATCCATGATCTTTTGCTGCTTTGCAGTGCTCATGCCTCTGTTCTTTGTGCTGTGGATGTGTCATGGCATAGCACTACATATATTATTATGACTTCAATAGATGATGATGGTACCCATGACTTTTGGGGAAAAAAAAAAGTTGGGGGACCAGGCAGCTTGAATCTCTTTCTGGGTAGGTTTGTGCCGTGCTTTGCTAAGTAAATGCTCAATAATGACATGGTTATGACATGGCACGACATGCACTTGAGCTGAATCTAGACATGCACAATCGTGCTTGGTTACGTCAGCTAGTAGTAGACCACCTGATGGGTCATCCTTCTCTTGTGACAATTTGTCTCTGGCAACTTCTTTTTCTTATTGTTGAGATTGAAGATGTATCTGCTGTGGACACTCGTATCTATTTGTGCTGCATGCCTGGTCTCTGTGTCCTTGAAATTTCTGTTGCTAATGGCATGCTACTTGAACATCATCTCTATGAAACACAAGTTACAAAGGATTGAGAGTGGAGATCAACTTCACAACAATGTAATTTGAACCCTTGAACACTTCAGAAAATCTGATAGATGGAGTTTAGTCAGTCCTAGAAGCTTGAGGTCTGAGCTCACAATCCTGTAAATGTATCTGGTGGAATGAGATCGTCAAATTTTAAGAAAAAGAAGCTCATGACATTACCCTAATAGCTGGTATGTGCAGATTTAATTTGATCACTGGAACCAAGTAATAGAATACAGTGTACATTCCCAAACCCAATTGCATTACGGCATTTCAAAGAACCACATCCCTGAAGCTCCAACATGCTCAGAAGTGACCAGAGATGTGGGTGAAATGGCTCTCTAAAACTTGTCATGAATGACCTGAAAACTCCTCATACTGTAGAAAACTAATGGATGATTCATTATTGTGATCCAGCGCCAATTTTGAGTTTGTTGGCTAAAGCTTACCTTCTTTCTCCCGCTCATTCAGGCAATGTGCACACTTTGGTGTTCAACCTCAAACCCAAAGAGCCTAAATAGGGTTTTGTTTTCATCACATGGTTGTGAAGGCTTTCAATCAGAGGAAATGAGTCTTTGAGAGTGACCCACATGGGCTTTCCCTGAAAGAAAATATCATATTGTGAAGAGGAAACTTCCCATGAGAAGAGAGTTACACTTTTATGTTTCATTTTCTCACCAATGGTGGCAGCCACTTCCTCTGCAGAGATAGCAACTTAGAGTTATAAAATCCAACTGAAAGTTATAAAATTGAGCTTGATATCAACTAGCTTTTTCACATAAGTGTCTTCATCTACAAATTCTGATCTCTTTCAGTTGTACATGTACAACAAAGTTTTCTAGCCCAAATTGAAGCTTGAACTATAATTTGATTTTATGTACATGAATATGCAAGGTCCTGTGAATAAATTGTGTTAGTTTTCTAAGCAACTGGACCCCCCCCATGTGGGTCACCTGGCCAGGTCTGCTTTCGTACAATTTGCAGAAATTGTGCCTGCCTGCAACCCACGGAAAATTTCCACACAAAACCCAAGTTCAAGCAAGTTTATCACAAATTTGGTTTCTATTGTCACAGGATCTGAGCTTTTCAAGCAAGCAATTATAGGATGATGCTGATGCAAGAAACCATACCCTCATCAAATGCTTGCTTGATTCAGGGCCATAATGGGTCATTTTCCAGCCTCCTTTTCTTTCTCCCTGCTGGTGCAACAGATCTGAATAGTAAGCATACAGATAACACAATGACTGGCTACCCCTGCAAAAAGAGTTTCTTCTAGACTTGAAAAAATTTGTATAGTCTTCTATCACACAAGAGCCTACCCATATGAAGATTCAGTACAGATCAACAAAGGGTAGTCCACAATGGACAAGAGCTTCCAGACACAAGCCTTCAGAATAATTCATTGCTTTTCTTCAGAGCATCTTGACCCAATTTCTCTCTTGATTTTATGTCAGACTGCTATATGATGATAGCACATGATCAGTCTGAAACTGGAAAGAACTCCTGCCTGATTCAGACTGAACCGAGGAGTTCTTTCGGGTGAATCTTCAGAACTTGATTCAGACTCCATGGTTTGTTGACCATATTGGTGCGATTGGTGACTGCCATTTCCTCTATTCAATTGAATCAGTGTAAGTTTTCCTCAAGGATAGCCTCAAATGACAACTGTGTGCCCTCGGCTGGCAGCTCAAAGTAGAACACTATCTTTCTCCATAATTCGTACCCATTAGGTTGGCATTTTTCCTCTCATAAAAAACTTGGAATCTGAGCAAAATTATGGCCAGAATTTTGCAGGCTATGAGACCAAGATGTCTGCAAGTTTAGAGTACCTACATGTTTTCCCTTTGCCAGACATCCTACCCAAAATCCTGCATGAAAGGTGAGTGAGAATTGTAGGCAAGTTTTGGTCTCCTAATTTAACTTATACAAGCAAGGAATGTGCTACAATTTCATTCAGCCACAACTGATCAATATCAAAAGCAAATTTCTTGCCCTAAAGCACCCGGCTAAAGCAAGATCAATGGGTCCAAACCCTTTATGGAGTCCTAAAATCATGTCACCATGTCACCTGGCTCTCTCTCTTGTGCTTCCATCGACTTTTATCATCAGTAGTAGACAAGACTATGAAGAATTGGAAAAATATAGCTGCACACTTTACAACCATAGAAACTCATGTATTACAATAATATCCTGCAGTTGGGCACAGCCACCAACTTGCTCATAAGCTAAATTTGGAACACTCTGAACTGCAAGCAATCTACCTAGTTGCACAAACAAACCATAATTTTTATGCATATAATTTAGGCATAAACTAGATTCAAACTCCATAATTCATGCTTGAAAAGAAAGCTTAATATACTAAATTAGCATTTTTTTTGCTAGAATCTGAACTTGCTGCAATTATGTACTAATTCTTCTTGATAGTTCTCAAGGTCCAGGCATTGACCACCCATCATCACCAAAAGTTTTGGTTGTTGTTGTTGTACTTGTAGCAAGATTTTCGTTGTTGTTCTTGCTGCAACAAGAGGAGTTTATGGGGTATTCAGGCACAAAGTCTCTTCTAGTGCAGCTGAAGTGGTCCACCAGGTTTGAGCTTGATGCTCTCAATGTACAGTTTCTCATTGACGTCGATTGCATAGTATCCGACCAAGTAGTCCCTGAAGCTGTCTCCCTTGTAGAGAGGACCTTCTTCTCCTACCAGCAGAGGTGAAGGTGCTATATATGTCCTGGGCAAAGGACCGATGAAGGAAGGAATAGAAATCCGGCACCTATCGGGGTTCACCCTCACTCTATGCGATACACTCCTGTACTTGCCATTGGTGAACACCTGCAACAATGTTCAGATCTCTTGTTAGATAGCAACATTTTCACCAGAGAATAGAATTGAGCTGAGGAGGAAGAAGAAGACAAGCCTGATTCTGAAGAGTTCAAATTGTTCACAAAACAAAGGTGGGTTTGTTTGTTTGTTTGTTTGTTTGTTGTTGTTGCCTCAGCTAGATCATTGATCTTAGATGTAGAGTGCCAGGTTCAGAGCAGCAGCAGAGAGAAGAAGAAGAAGAAGAAGAAGAAGATATGGCAAGCAGTCAGTACCTCCATCTGATCACCCATGTTGATGATGAAAGCATGAGGGATGGTCTTGACTGGGACCCATTCACGATACTTCAAGTCACGGACTTCAAGGCCTCCAACATCATCTTGCAACAGGATGGTGACAGCATTTGGGTCAGAATGAGCTCGAGCTCCCAGCACAATATCAGCTTGTGGGCATGGAGGGTAAAAGTTGGTGTATGTCCTCTGAACTGCCCCACACACCTCGTTCAGCTCATTCTGTTCTAGTCCAAGTCCCTCAGACAGAGCTTGCATCAGCTCTGTCTTCATCTTGTTCACTGCATGAGTGAATGCCTCAGTCACCTCTCTGTTGAAACAAACACACAAACAGAACACCGCTGGGATGGTCAAAACTTGCATATCAAGGTTTAAATCCTAAACCCAAAACCCTAAACCACAGGGTACCTTCTCAAGGTGCAATGCTGCAAATGCGCAAATCCTGTGCAGCGAGAGGAATTTCAGAAGCTTGGATTTGAGAGAATATGTGTGTATGCGTACATAAATCTTTCAGGGACTTTGGGCCAAGTGCTGGTGTCCATCTTCTCCTGATACAGCAGAGTGAGATGATCTTTCCACACCTGCTCGTCGTATGCTTTTGCGACTTGGCCCACGCCGTACTTGAATGGAGCTCTCATATCGTCGCTGTAGTACTTCATCTTCTCTTCCATGGGCAAGTGGAAGAACTCCGTGTGCACTTTCAGGATTTCGTCCATGTACTCGCCTGGAACACCGTGATTCACAATCTGATGATCCCACCCACCCACCACAGCAGCAACCCATCATCATCACCACTACCACCACCACCACCACCCTTGCTATATTGCAAATCTTGCAATTCAAAACTCATCCGGAGCAGCATGCAATATGCATGCAATTGGCCAAATCCCAACAAAGGTTCTTGCAAGTCTTGCAGTCCAAGAATTCACTCTTGAGCTCGCCTAAGAAGATTGAAGCTGTGATTTCTCAAAATGACGACTCAAAAAATCCAAAGGGTCCAATCTGAAAACCACCCAAAAGACGACAACAACAACAACAACATACTTGGAAGAATCCCCATTCCTCTCCAGCAGCTCTCATTTGCTCCACAGTCTCAGCCCGTTTCCCAGGAACATGCAAGCCAGAGAAGTCGATCACAGGGATGGCACGTCCACCAGCGTCAGTGGTACGGGACTCCTCGATCTTGGTCTTGCTCTTGAAGAGATCGGGAACTGTGTTATTCTGAGCCAGCTGCATGACGGAGCCATAGTTCTTCTGCACATCCGCATGCTCTGTAACTGCCACCATGACGAAAGAAACAAAATTCTACACTGCACTTTACACTACTCCAACTGCAATGGTAGTAGTACCAAGTAACAAATCCCCTTCTTCCACAACTCCTTCTTCAATCCTTCAATCCTTCAATCCTCCAACCCACCCAACACCCAACAAAGTTGAGATCCAAATTCTCCTCACACACTTACTCCCACAATCAAACCATATCAATATATATTTGTATGTTTTTTATATATATGGGATCTCTGTCTTCACCACATGAGGAGCTTCACAGAATCTGTCTTGTTTGAGAGTATCTTTGTGTGTGCATGGGCATGTGCATGTGTGTGTCTCTCTTTCTATGTCTCCAGTGAAGAAGATGTGTGTGTTCTAGTGTTGGAGAAGAAGGTGAGGAGAGTGAGTTGTTGTGGAGAACTGTGTCGTGGAATTGGAGCACTTGCAGATTTGTATTCATAACAGAATTTCATGGAAGTCTCAGTCTACTTAACCAAAGAGTATGGTCAATTTCTTACTCATAGTGTAAACCCATCTGTCTTTCTTTCTTCTTTCAGGTTTAGCCATGGTTAGCTGCTTCTTGTGACTTCATAGGTGGGTTGGGTAGGATAGGATAGGGTAGGGTAGGGTAGGGTAGGGTGGGTACCTACCAACCTACAATCTTTCTCTTTTCTTTGTCTCCTTGTTTCTTTCTCAACTAAGGTAGGCTTACCCCCCCCCAAACCCCCCCAAACCTAGACTAAAACAACAACATTCAATTCAATTCAATACAAGCTCATCATCCCTCAATAAACACTCAATTATCCCATTTCTTTGGACATATCTAAAATTAAGTAAGTCTATCAGGTGGTAATTTTTTTGGTAAGTAGTTATTTATTATTGTCTTCCCTCATCATCTTTCCTCACTATGTACATTTTGGAGCCATTGAATTTTTATCATCTTTTTTTAAAGACTATCTACTTTGGAGGAAGTAATTTATAGTGTCTTAAAGATCATCAAAGTTGGAACAATGGATTTTTAGCCCCTCACTCTCTCTTTTTTTTCTTTTAATTTATTTTTAAAATAAATTTTATCATCAATTTTTGGTAGCAATTTTGGGCATCTTTTTTAGATTATTAATTGTGACGCTTAAAATCAAATATTTTAAAATTTATTTAAAACTCTAATGTGGTCTTTCTTCACATTTTCTGGTCCAAAATTTTCTCCCATTTATAAAAATCATATTTCTCATCGTATTTTTGGGTTTGTCTTTTCTTCCTCTTTGTCATCCAATTATTGATGATCTTTACATCTTTCCCATCAAAAATTTTGGAGTTTTCTAGAGCATTTGTGGGTGGTGTTTCTTCTACATCAATGATTGATTGTGAATTCACTTAAGGGCCAACACTTTCAATGCTCCACAAAACTCCATGTGTTTTTGGAAAGTTGAGAAAATTTGTTCCTTCTTGCAAAGAAAAACCCAATTTCATTAAACTCCAAGACCACCATTGGAACAAATCATCACTAGTCTTCATTCCTTCCTTCCTTCCCATGGGCCTTTCCTTTGCAAGGAATTTTATGTTTGGCCAACTTTATTTAAAGCTTTTTGGACTTACTTGCTTTGGTTTGGAGGGTTATTTCCTATCTAGTGGGTGGGGCTTCTTCTTCTTTTCTCTCTCTCTCTCTCTCTCTTCTTTTTTTTTTTTTTTTTTTTTTTGATGGGATGAAATACACTCATAACTACACTTTCTTTATGGAAAGTTCACTTGTGACTAAGCTTTTTAGAATTGTTATGGAGCTAGTGGGGAAGTCTTCAAATTTTTTATGTGTTTAAAACTTCATACTTCATACTATTAATACTACTTTGGGGGGGGGAACTTTTGAAGAACTCAAAGGTGAGTGAGTAAAGAAAGTATTGGTACTCATGGTTGTAGGTGGGATAATTCTTGTGGAAAGGTTGGGCATTGAGTTGGGAGGCTTGTTTTTCTTTGCTAAAAGGAAAGGAAGAGGGTGCATACCTACATGGAACACATGACAAACTAACTTTCATTATTGCTCATGGAATTGTTCACTCGGGTTCATTAGAATCAAAAACTTTTACTTCCTAACAAAACAAAGTTTGGGTTAGTTTCTCTCTTTCTCCTTCTCCCAAGTCCACACTTAAATTGTAAAGGGACTAAACTAGGAAAATAACCTAACATCAACTCATCCCATTCACACAAAAGAGTCAAATAATTTGGAAGATGAGTTGGAAGATGAGGGACTCCCTAGAATAATTCATTTACTTACATCATTGGCAAGGAGAGAGGGAGGAAACCCTAAGCATCATCATAATCATCATCCAACATTATTCATCCAACAAGATTGTTGCTTCATCACCCAACATTTTGTCCCTGCTCATCGACCTCATAAGCATCATCATTATCCAACATTGTTCATCCAACTTAGTTAATATTTGGTTCCACCTTGATAACCAATTCTGTAGGAAATAGGTCTCATGTATAGGCAGATAGGTAGGAAAATAGGTAACTACTACTGGGTAAGTAAATGGTTTATACATAGGCAATAGTTGTTTTTACTACCTACCTACCTACTAACTAACTAACTAACTAACTAACTAACAACTTGCTTGTGGGTTGTTAGTAGTTACGTAGATAAAAGAAAATAGCAACTGAGCTAACCACCATGGTTAGCTAGGGAACTGGGATTCAACAGAAAACTGTTTCCTGACCACTTACCATTCATCCTTCATGGTGGGTGCTGGTTCACTGTGGCCCCCCCGGACTGAAACACCACCACCCACCAGTTGCACAATGTAGGATGGATGATGAGTGGACAGGGAACAGTCTTTTCTGTTCATTTCTTTACCACAACTTAACCATAGTGGTTAGCTATGTATCAACTATCACCCCTTCAAGAGAGTCTGTGGTCCCGGTTTTTTACTTCTTTTTTGAAATTTCAAACAAGAACCTCTGGTCTGGTTCCGGACTCAATTCTTCACATTTGAAAGCCTACTAGTCCTCTCAGTTCTTTTTTAAAAAAAAATATTCCTAGGCAAGTCCAATTTCCATTCCATATACATTACCCAAAACTGAAAATTTTCTAGTCAACCGCATTGTTTAATCAAGCCAAAAAAATTAAAAAAAAAAAAAATGCACCTATATCAACTACCTACATCTCAAAGTTTTTAGCCATGAAAAGATAAAGGATAGGCAAGTAAGGGGGTTGCTTGTTAGTTGGTAACCAGGGTCAAAATATAAGGTAACTAAGTAACATGGTAGTGTGAAGGTTGTGGTTGAAAAAAGGATTGAAAAAAAAAAAAAAAAGGAGAAA
>Ga0209611_10012223_pt1 | contig 12119 bp, 8 predicted proteins | sample S1TSphgellanicum_3_FD_187693 | JGI IMG/M metagenome (GOLD analysis project Ga0209611, IMG submission 187693) | Host-associated microbial communities from peat moss isolated from Minnesota, USA - S1T2_Fc - Sphagnum magellanicum MG (SPAdes) (version 2) | ecosystem: Host-associated > Plants > Peat...
AAAAGGAAAAAGGAAAAAGGAAAAACCCAACCCATTTGTGTATATATATCCATTAACCATTTATCTTATGGGTAAGTTATAAAATCATTAAACACTTATAAAAATTTCCTAGTGTGTTGGGAGGGTACCTTAAAATCTTTGAGTATCCATTAAAAAAGAAGAAGGGAATTCTTACACCTATTATTATTTAGGAGTGACACGTCTTTTAATTTTATTCATGGAATGGGTCTAGGAGGAACATGAATAGGCCCACGGTTATCAAGGTGGTTCTTATGATTCATAACCATGGGTTAAAAAAATCAAGGATTTGGTTTATATAGCCACTATTTTTCGATAGTAAGAAAATCAATTAATTGACCATCAAATTGGCAATTCATTGTTGATTTTTTCATGAAAACTATGAATCGATTCTTGGTGGTTTTTAAATGGTTTTTTATAATTTCAAATAACCATGCAACCTTGGTCCATCTTTTTAAAAGGGGAAAAAGGGCAGGGTTTGTGATTTTATTGATAACCTGTTTTGTACCCACCCAAGAGAAAGTGACTTTGAATACGATCCCGGAGAGAAGAAAAGTTATGTAAGTTGTGGCGAATAGGGACGCGACACGCGGATTAGACGAAAACGGCGGAATCAGGCGGAATCGAATAGCAGCGGAATGTCATCTTGGTGGGAAGGGAGAGCACGGGAGGAAGACGACGAGGGTTTTGGCGACGAGCGAGCGAGCCAGCGAGCCAGCGCGCGCGCGAGCTTCGTCCTTCGCGCGATCAAGCCATGGGACGTTCACGAGGGCCTCTTGCTTCGGGCGAAGATGAGACGGCCTGGTTCGGCCACAGGTATGCCCTCTTCCTGGGTTTTTTTTTCCTTTTTTTGAGCCTTGTTTGCATTTTCGGGAGGGGGTTTTTGGTTGCTGGAGTGTTGTGGAGCAAAATGGATGGCTGCACACGGCTTGTTGCTGTGATCATCATATGGCCTGTTTTTCGTCCAAATAGGTTTCTCCTTTTTGCGTACGCTCCAACGGAATAGGAGTGCTCAAACGTCTTAGTCTTGCATTTTCCTTCTTTCTTTCATCTTCTTGTTGTTTCGAATTTTCAGAATTTTGGTTGCTGGTACTACTGCCACATTTGACCTTCTTCTGCACACGCTCTTGCTGCTACTGCCGCCTGAATTTACTATTACTTTTCTTTTGATAATAATACATATATGTTAATGTTTTGCATCTTCTAATTGTTTTTTGTGCCTGCTCTTGAAGTCTATGGCATGTCTAGTTGCTACTTAAAAGTGTTTTCTGAGCATTTTAGATATGCTGCATTATGCTTCTGTTGCTCATTTTTTGTTTCAAGGCATTGTCTATTTGGAATGCAGTGATATTATTTTCTCATATTTTTGGAATTATTTTCCTCTGTTGCTGAGCAGCTATTACGTCTGCTGCTCATGTTCTATTACTTAAAGGCATTGTCTATTTGGAATGCGATGATATTATTTTCTAAAAATTTTGGAAATCTTTTTCCTGTTGCTAGTAAGCTATTTTATTTCCATGAAGTGTGAAGTCTTAGCCTATATATGTGTATTTGGAGGCATTCTAGATCTGCTGCATTTGGTCCTGAAAGTGATTTCTGTCTCAAACTACTGAGTTGTGTCTTGACATTGTTGACATCTCTTCCTCATGTTTGTTATATTTGAAAAGATACATCTTTGTTTTCTAAAGTAATTCTTGATTTGTGCCTGTCTATAGTTCTGAGATTTGTATGTTATATCATATGTCCCATATGCCTCCTGCTGCTGGTTTGTCCAATTCACACGCATAGACTGTCTTCAGTTTGTTGGATTCATGTAAAAATATCCCCTGTTCATATTACAGGTCTAAGAGGAGACGGGGTGCAGCAGGAGGGGAAAGTGATGCTAACACAGGTCAGTTGTGCACAAGTGTGATGCTAAATTGTATCATAACTGTGCACTTCCCATTATTATGCACTAGTGCATAAATGATCAGTGCATGGCTCATGTTCAACTAGGTGATGAGTATCTTGAAAATACCAGAAACAAATGTAGTTGCTGAACCCTGATAAATTTGCTGGTAGTGCTAAAAGGGGCTGAATTGCTGCAGGTGGGCCAGAAGCAAAGAGAGCTCTATATCACTGCAATTACTGTAATAAGGACATCTCTGGGACGATCCGAATCAAGTGTAACAAATGTCCTGACTTTGATTTGTGTGTCGAATGCTTCTCAGTGGGTGTGGAGATCACCCCCCACAAATGCAATCACTCTTATCGAGTCATTGTGAGGACAGCAGGCATTTTTTGCTTTGGCTTCTTTGCTTCACATTATTGTCAGTTATGTGTCCAGATTTGAGCCATATTGAGATGGTTCTGATGGTTTATTTGAATGAATGCTTGTGGAGCAAAATTGCAAAAGACAAAGTATACCTACTCAGAGACTCGGGCTAGTGGTGACTGTTCAATCAACCTGGTTGGGGTTGAAGTATATGGGTGCTGGCTGAATTCACATGTTCTTTGCTGCAGGATAACTTGTCATTTCCTCTCATCCATCCAGACTGGAATGCAGATGAAGAAATCTTACTGCTAGAGGTAATAGGCTCTGCATAGTAGATGATTCTCTTGTCCTATACCATGAATATTGATCTGTAGTCTTGCACTATTTTTCACTGCATGGAGATTATGCACCAATTTGGAGATTCCATTTGAGACAAGTGCAAAAACTTTGCCATCTTTTGTTAAATCACCTTTTTAGTTAGATTTAGGAAAGTGATTGACATTTGTGGAGTCATACACTGATTGGCCATTCCCATTTCACAAGTTCTCTCACATTGAAGTCACTGCAGAGCTGTGATGATTCAATCAGCCTGTTAGGGGTCTCATGTCAATTCAGATTTATGTGATGTGAACAAGGTCTGCTTTCTCTGCAGGGAGTGGAAATGTATGGCTTGGGGAACTGGGGAGAAGTTGCGGAGCATGTAGGAACAAAATCTAAGACTCTCTGTTTCGACCACTATATGACAACCTACATGAACTCAACTTGCTCACCTCTTCCGGTGCACTTTATTGACCATTAAGCCCTCCCTTACTGCCCGTATATTGTAACTCATAATTATGCATAAATCATTAACCAGAGGCAGTTTTTATGGTTGGCCATTAGTGATACTATTTTTCACTGACAAGGATAAAATGATGTTGCTGCATTTTAGAACTGTACCCATGATTGAGTTCAGTTCATGGACTGAGGATAATTGATATGTTAGGCCTTGAACCCTCTGGCCCAGATTGGATCAAGGGGTCAGAGGAAGTGTTCATATAAGAGTATTATGGAGTGTAATAGTTGTAGATGGGAGGATTATTGTTTGGTTTTGAAAGCAAGGGTGATGGATGGATGGGTATTCAGGACATGTCACATGTCATTGGGAAGTCGAAAGCAGAGCTTCTTGCTATGGCCCGCACACATCAGGAAGGGAAAAAGGGTATGTTGTTGGTGGTGTACAGCATCCTTCCACTTTTGCAGATAACAGATTGGAGGGATAGTTTTCTAGCTGATGAGGTTCAAGCTTTTGAGCTGTTTTTTACCAACCACAATTGAAAGGTTCCTATCTTTACTGAGAAATATGCCATCTACTTAACAACTGCACATTTGCAGTGAAGATCTGGTAGCTGATTTAAAGTGTTCTATGTGCAGCATTTTCAACTCCTGGAGAGACTGGCCTACATCCTGTGAAGCAGGAACCTTTGATTTCTCCGTCAAGGGTTAAGTAAGAACATTGTGCCAGGCTGTTACACTCAGATGCCTTCCGTTTGTGTTATACTTGTGCTATTGTTCGAGGTCCTTGCTCAATTTCATGCTCTTCGGCCATCTGTTGACCTGTGTTTCAATGCAGTGATCGACTTGCAAGAAGATAGTGTGGACTAAACTGAATGCTGTGGTTTTGAAAGGGTTGAAGAAAACTCCGAAGGCAGGTCACCCTCCAGTATTTTGACAGGTTTATTTTTATAGAACTTTTTCCATGTTTTTTGTTGTGGTTTTGTGTCAGGGTTGTGATCTTTCAATGGCCATGCTTGGTAATTTCTAGTGCTAATTTCTAGTGCTAGTAAGTTCTTGCTTTTAAGACAAACTTTCAATTTGATAGCTACAACACGTGCACGGAATCCAGGAACTTTGGGGATGGTGCATTTCTTCTTATTGTTCAAATATGTGGTCTCAGATGCCTATGGCATTTCTCTGTCTATAGCCCCTCAGTGTACATTTACCCTCTCAGGATTCCATGGAAGAATATGCAATCCCAGCATAGCAGTACAGTATTATATGTCCCAATAGCAACAGCATTTTAGTTGTCAAAGAGCATAAAAAAAATTCTCACACTACAAACATTGTGACAACCAGACCCACTCTCAGAATCTTTTAGGGGCTAATGCAGACATACAGTGCCATGCTATTTATGGGACCTTAGAACTGATTGCCACTCTCTAGGGCAGCATCTCAAGTAATCAGGTTTGTAATTCTTGAATTTTGGGTGAAGAGTTGCTAGGATAGTATGACGGGGGGCACTTTATCCAAGGTTTTTTCTGTTCTGGATATGTTGGGGAGAGCAATTTTTGAACACTGCAACATTGCAACTGCAGGCACCAAAGATGTAAAGCCATTGCTCTCAACTCCTGGAAGTGAAGGGGATGATGGGGAGGTGAGGGCAAGTGGGAGCCAAGTAGCTTCAGATTCTGGAGGACCAACTTCAGGTCGTGGATCCAAGGGCCAGAAAGTGGCAGGAGGTATACAAGGCAAGGAGGCAGCAGACAGCCCGGCAACTGGCACTGCAGCTGAAGGTGACAAAGTCTTTTCTATGTTAATGTTCTCATTGTTGAAACAATGAACTTCTGTAGTTACAGGTGTCCTGATGGGTAGAAATAATTGGCTTGGTTTGGATATGTCTAAATCACTACATGGCATTTTGTAGGAAACTATACAAGCTATTGGGTTTCTTTTGTGATCAGATGGAGGCCACAGTATTCGAAGCGTTGGTGGGAAGAAGCCAAAACCAGTTGTTGAGGACAACAAGACAGGTATCAGTAGTGCTGAACAGTCAGGTTACAATGCAAAGCGGCAAGAATTCGACCCAGAGTATGACAATGATGCGGAAATTCCATTGGCAGACATGGAATTTAAGGACAATGACACAGAAACTGATCGTGAGCTCAAACTTCGAATGCTCCACATTTACTTATCCAGGTAATAATCCTAGTTGTCTTGTCCCCAACCATTTTTGAATAAAAGTCAATGAGCCCTTGAGAAGGAAATTGCTTTATGATATACCAAGACTTGCTGTTAGGTGGAATGTGCCAATCCCCTTTATAACCCCTTTTGAACCCTAGTTGGCCAGTTAAGCACCTGCAGGAGAATTTATTGTCAATGTGAATGCCAAGGCTAATTGTCCAAGAGGATCTGTTGAAATAGTTGGGTTGAACTAGCAGCTAAAAGTTTTGAGTTGAAGTTCCCACCCCACATTTGAAAAGTACTTTTATGAAGGAAGACAGTTTGCTTGTAGTGCAGCTTTTTGAGCTTGGCTTTGAAGCAAGATGTCTTGTTCCCTGCCAAGATCTAAGCAGCTTACAGTATCTGTAGTCAATGACTTGCTCCTTGTGGTTTCAGAAATGGTTTGTAATACCATGACAAAGTCAGTCTTTTCCAAAGTTGTCTGTGTTGCTTTCTTTCTGCTTTAGCCAGATATTGATTGTTGTCTCCTTTTTGTCTTCATTGTCAATGACAGACTTGATGAAAGGAAAAGGCGAAAGGACTTTATATTGGAGAGGGGCCTTCTAAATTTGAAGCAACAACCGTCACTTGATCGGAAGCGACCAAAAGAGGAGAGGGAACTCTACCAACGTAGCCGAGTTTTTATGCGATATCAGACAATGGAAGAACACAAGGCTCTGGTTGATGGCCTCATTGCTGAGCGCAAGCTTCGGCAACGGATTGAAGAATTACAGGTAGCTGCCGTAACAGTTAATCACCCTGTCCAGATTGGGGTAACATAAGATGGAGGTTGTCATGTTGTGCCTACTGATAAGATATATGATAAACCAACATGGATGGTGTTTTAATATTTTTCTTTAGGTCACAAATACTAAGAGGACTCCCCTCATCTGAGTGCTTTCAGCTTGGAAGGTAATCAATTTGGCATGTAGTATTGAGTTCCTTATGAACTACTATATGTAGTATATAGATTCCTTTGATGTATGTGACTGGTTAATAACTGAGATAAGCTTTGCTGAGTGCAGGTATCAAACTTGATGTGAGACTTCTATTTGTAGATTGCATAACAGCTTTTTTTTCTTCATAGTAAAGATGGAAAGCAACTTGCTGTATCTTTGCAGGAGTATCGCATGGCTGGCTGTCGCACACTGGCTGAAGGAGAGCAATATGGGTCAGAAAAGAAGAAACGAGAACTGGAGGCAAGCCTACGGAAGTCACGAGAGAACACAGCATATCTGTACAGTGGAAAAGCAACGCATCGGTCTAATCGGTACTTGAATAGGGAAAAGGAGGCTGAGGCTGCATCATCAGGAATTACGACGAAAGACAACAACCAAAAGGGTCGAAGTTCTAGCAGCCATCATTTACTGAGTGGCAGTAGCCTTCTGGCCAGTACTGGTGCGAAAGGTGCTAAAAGAACTGGAGTTCCACTTGATGTTGCTGGTCATCCTGGTGTGGAGCTACTATCATTGACTGTAAGTACTTGAGCTATCCCCCATATGCCTGCCTGCCTGCCTGCCCTGTCAGAGAGCAATTTGGTTACAGGTCCTCCTTAGTAGTATGTCCATGTATGCAACATCTTCTGATGTGGCTATAACCATGCAGATGTTGGATCATCTGCCTGGTATCACCCAAGTTTGAAGCTGCCACATGCAGCATGCACTAGCATGACTCAAAATCCTTTCTGTCTAGACAAACAGGCTCAGTTTTTGACCAGTTGGCCGATCACTCGGAGTCTTTTTGCTTGTTTCCAGGAGCAAGATCTGTGTTCCCAGTTCCGGTTACTACCAGCTCATTACCTCAAGATGAAGGAGACGCTGATGTTGGAGAGTATGAAAAGAGGACAGGTAAGTCGACAGGATGCATATCATATGTTTAAAGTAGACCCAATAAAAACTGATCGGGTTTACGAGCTCCTTGTTGCAATGGGTTGGATTCAGGGAGATGCACCGACTTTGGTGTAGGGTTTTTACAGTCAAGGTTGTAGGGTTAGGATTTTTAGTGTTAAAAAATCTAGGTCTTTAGGATTCCAGGGATCATGGTCAAGACATGCAGGGTATGTTTGGTTCCTGTTTAGGGCATTCAATGGTGGCTGTGGCTACAACACAATGTACAGCTAGAACAATCAAACACAAAAAAGAAATTGAGCAAAAGTGATATTTATGTGACAATACACAAAAGAATTCTTGTTGGGAAATAGAAAGGCAGTTCACTTCACGAGAGACTACTTTGTACACATAATCGTAGCCTTAGGTAGATGCATAGCTAGACAATGACCAGTTGGTTGCAAACATTGGGGACAGCCTATGGTTAAATACACTGTGCGTTTCTAACCATCGAATCATGTGCAGTAACTGGGCAGAAAAGAGGCTACTCTCTCACCTTGAGAAACAACGTCACTGCAGGATGAGTCCTCCTCTCTTGAATATTGCTGTTTGAATTCTGCAACTACGGTATACATTTTCTGAAGAACCCATTGGAATGCAAAGTCCTCTTATGTCAACAGACCAAACATCGCATTATTTCCTCATGGTAAGAGTCCATCACTACCTTCTGTTTTGTCTACCCTTGTGTATGCAGTCTGTTGTATTTCTGGAGCTGTACTAGAGGGGACAGGGGCACAATAACACATGCCTCACCTCACTTCACTTCTTTCTTAGTAACTCCCTCACTCTTTTCTCCTAGTCACCTACATGAAGAGGAACAAGTAACTGGCTTTGAACTAGGTGACTAGTGAGAGTGCACAAGTTATCATGAATAGTTGGAAGTGCATGTATGAGGGTTGAAACCATTCATGATATAACTAGTGTGCTTGAGCCGGTTATTGGACATAAACTATCCCTTGCCCAAGATACGCTCTTTTCATCCACATAAAGAGCGATTACTAATGTTCATCCAAGCTAACATCAACTAAAGTTATCCACAAAGTCTTCCTCCATCTCATCACCCCTTGTCCCAGTTTCATCCTTTATTTTAGGTTATTTGTAAAGTCCCCCATAACTTGGGATGAAATCACAAAATTAGGGATCGGTGATGAAAGTAGAGGATGAAAAAAAAATTTGAAACCTTTTTTTTTTTTTAACACATTTGTTTTTGAATGTTTCCAATTGAAGGACTTTTAGGGTTTGCACTTTTGGGCATTTTTTTGGGACTGTTTTCATTATGAAGCTATTTTAGGGTTTGCTCTTTGGATTATGTAAGATGATTTATAGGGTTTTTTTTTCCATGGAACTATATTAAGGGATCTTCCATTTCTCACTTCTTTTTCATTTTCGCCTGTGAAAGCTTCGTTTTTAAATTATTTTTCACTCATTCAAGGCTCCTCTAATTTTATTTTATTTTAAGTTATTTATATCACAACATTTTCACTTATGGGAGCTCCTTTGATTTTGACTTGTCTTTTCCACATTTTTTTGGTTTCTTGTTTTTTCTTGTTTTTTAAAGGGTTTTTCATGGTTTTTTGGATTTTTTAGAGTTTTCCACTTCTTCTTATTGTTTTAGGGCTTCTTTTAAATCTTGTTGTAGGGTTTTTTAAAGGTGTATTTTTGACCTTTTGGGGGGTTTCATTTAGGGTTTTTTTTAAAGGGTTTTTCTTTTGTTCCATGGTTTTTTCTAACAATAATGCCTTATTAGACATTGGTGATTTCAATAACTTTTCTTCAAATACTGATGAAGAGATGTTTCATAGAATACACAAACAACATGAAATTGTGTTTATAGTTACAATTGCAAGTGTTGACACATTCAAGTTATTCAATGCAAATGAGTTCAAACCAAGTGTTGAACAATTGATGGATCAAAATGTGAGTGTTTACAATGTGTTCACTATAATGCAAGCAACTCCAAGTTTGTTCAAGACTTTAACAAACTTTAGTTTGTTAGAGTTTGATGAACTAGCAATATTAGTGGTCCTCACCATCCAAGCCCATGTGAAGTCCATGGGCAAGCTTACATTGTGGCAAGGTCATTGACTAAGTTGAACTTAAAGTAGAAGTTATTCCAATTAATCATCTACATGAAACCTAATAACATGGTCATGTACAATACATTCCTATGGAATTGGAGCAATAGTGTAATATGTGATAATACAATTTTCATTATGTTATGCATTAATGAGGCCATAGGTGATAAAATTCAATGGCCTATTGTTAAAAATGGTTAGTTTAGCCAAATTTATTTCCTCATGGTTAGTTTAACCATTTCCACTTTAGCCATGGTTAATTTTTCCATAATTTAATCATTTTTATTTTAGCCATAATTGGTTTTGCCACAAAATATTTATTCATTAATTAGTTTATCCATATTAACTTCACTAGTGGTTCTTGTTACCAAATTTATTTACTCATGGTTAGTTGAACCATTTCTACTAAAACCATGTTTTAAACATTTATTTTAGCCATAATTACTTCATTCATATTTACTTTAGTGATAATAATTTATGTAGGATTAGTTTAACCATAAAATATTGGTTAATTCAGCCATATTAACTTTATTCATGGTTAATTTAGTGATTTTTAGTTTAGCCATGGTTGGTTGAACCATAAAATATTTATTCATTAATTAGTTTAGCCATTTCTAATTTATTCATGGTTGGTTTAGCCATAAAATATTTATTCATTGGTTAATTTGGTTATATTTATTTTACTTATGGTTAAATTAAACATATTTATTTTATTCATGGTTAATTTGAGTCATTTTTGATTTGGCCATGGTTAGTTTAGTTATACAATATTTATTCATTGGTTAGTTTAGTTTTATTTACTTTATTCATGGTTAGTTTCATCATATTTATTTTACTCATGGTTAATTTAACCATTCCTAATTTAGTCATGGTTACTTCAACCATAAAATATTTATTCATTGGTTAGTTTGGTCATATTTACTTTACTTATGGTTAATTTAGTTGTATTTATTTTACTTATGGTTAATTTAATCGTATTTATTTTACTCATGGTTAATTTTAGCCATTTCTAGTTTGGCCATGGTTGGTTTAGCTATAAAATATTTATTTGTTGGTTAGTTTGGCCTTATTTATTTTCTTCATGGTTAATTTAACCATTTTAAATTTAACCGTGGTTGGTTTTGCCAAAATTATTTTACCCACGATTAGTTTTGTCATGGTTATTTTTCCATAATTATTTTGAATTTTTGGTTGGTTTAACCATTATTAATTTAATAATCATTAATTTTGCCATAATTATTTTAGTTGTGGTTGGTTTAGGCATTATTATTTTACCAATCATTAGTTTTGCCATAATTAATTTTTCCTAGGTTAAATTAGCCACCTATTTAACTTATGTAATGTCAATATGTGGCTAAATATAAATAGGTGTATTTATTTATATATAATTTACCCATATTCCACCTATTTACCTATACTTTAACCTATAGGTAACTTAGTTATATAGGTTAAGGTAGGCCATATATATACCTATGATAAATTACTAATTGGTTAACTAGTTGTTTACCTACATTAATGAATGTGGAATTAAGTAGTTAAATATGAATTATTACAAATATATTATTGATAATATATAATGAATTAGGTCAAATTTGTAAGAATTAATTATAATTTGATTGTAATTATTAATTATAACTAAATAAATAAACACTAACTATTACTATTTATTTTTTTAATTAATTAACATACATATTTGCCTACTTCTTTATTTATTACTTAATTTATGTATCTTACGCAATTATTTTGGAATAATGTTGTGTGAACTAAAAGGCTCTAATGTTGTGTGGACAAGAAAATGTTTCTCCTTCCCAAAAGTTTGTCCTACATTGTTTGTCATCCTTTCCAAATGATGAGCAATATAAATAAATGCATCATAAACATCCAAAACATAAGAAATACTTTTAAAAAGAAGGCCATTTGGGATGAGCCAATTGAAAAGGCTCAACCTTAAACGCCAAATTCAAAATGAAATATTTAGGTCATCTAAGTGTAGGCTTAATATAGGTGGTGTACATTTAAGTTTCGTAAAGGTCATAGTTTAAGTTGCCCTAACCTACTTTAGGTTTTTAACCTAATTGTTAGTTATAGGCTCCTAAACTTAGGCCTAAGAGCTTAGGTTGTAGGTTCCTAAACATAAGGACTTTAGGAGTCATAATGGACATGTTCAAAATGACTTGTCCAAAATGACTGGGAGGTTTTTTTTACACTTGTCCAAAATGGATTTTTTTTACCAAAATTTCTTGTCAAAAAAATTAGGAATTCTAATAGTGATTCTTGTAATATTGTCATTGTTTTCTTCTTTTCCTTTGTAGTTGAACAAATCAACAAAAATTATGGTAGCAAACTTAGAAATATTTGATACCATGTTATGGACATTGTCCAAATCCATAGTGACCATTGCAGTGGTCTTCTTAGCACTTATCAAAAGGTTTTGAAGACACACTCCTAAATCAAAAGTTTCAAAATCAAATGTCAAATTATTAAACACACCTCAAACAAACCAAAACCCAATGCTCAACAAAACCCTAAACTTGAAGGAGTAGATTAGAATAACCAAGTCATAAACAATAATATATAATCTAGAATTCTTATTTGGAGTATTGTGTTTGGGGTGGTGGCCATTCCCGCTGGAAGATCTTCAAATACACAATTTTTTCTTCTTTTTTTCGAATTTTGCCTCAATCAACAACCTATGATCACATTTCATTTTATATATTGACAAGTACGTATTAGTTACAATATTGGAAAACAACAATACACAAACAAAAACAAGTGAAATTTAAACTACCTTATAAATCCAAATTAGCTTACAAAGTTTTTTGTGATGGAGCATGTATCCATGTAAAAGGTAATCCTTGGAGCCCATCCTAACATTCATGATGCTAATCATTAGAATGGTTTTGTGTG
>Ga0209611_10012224_pt1 | contig 12118 bp, 6 predicted proteins | sample S1TSphgellanicum_3_FD_187693 | JGI IMG/M metagenome (GOLD analysis project Ga0209611, IMG submission 187693) | Host-associated microbial communities from peat moss isolated from Minnesota, USA - S1T2_Fc - Sphagnum magellanicum MG (SPAdes) (version 2) | ecosystem: Host-associated > Plants > Peat...
GAATCAAGCTCTAGTTAAGCTCCATTTTGGGAGCCAAGCTAGAGCTTGGCTATTCAAGGTTTGCTGTAGTTGAGGTTCTTTCAATGCCGAAAGAGACTCGGCTGTAACAAAAATGGTCGAGATTTAACTTGGCTCCAAAAGTGGAGCTGAGCTAAAATTCAATCCCCCTTTTGAAAGAAAAACAATTGAGTTGTAGTTTGGCTCCAAAATTGGAACTGAATAAGAGCTTGACTTTTCATTTTTTGATGGAGTTAAACTTCTTTTAGCACCAAAAGAAGCTTGGCCAAAAAAATAATAATAAAGGTGGGTTTAGCTTAATTCTTTTCTTGTTGCAGTTGAGCTTTTCTTAGTGTTGAGAAAAGCTCAATTGCAACAAAATATGAGGAGTTGAGCTCTAGTTCAATTCCTTCTTTTTAAAACCAAACTTCTCCTATTCAATTCAATTCTTCTTTTTTTACAGAAAAAGTCCTAACCTAATGTTTACTTTTGCAAGACATATCCTATAGAGATATCTCCATCACAAGGATTATGGAAACGCCTAAGGTATTGGGAACATTGGGATCAACTTTTGTTTTCAAAATTATGGACTACTTTTAGAGTTTATTTTGTGCATTTGTAACATTTTTAATTTATTTATAGTATTCTCAAGTGGTGGCTATTAAGGGGGTAAGCTAAGTATGTGATTCAGGATGAACGAAGTAATTAAAATAGGGATTAATCAAGGAACTTTGTTAGTTTGAATTTTGAATTTTTGTTTTCTTTGGATCATAATGATGTGACTTGGGATGGTTCAAAAGCGGGAGAGTTTTGGAGAATAGGGGGGAAGATAAGAAGATGAGATAAGGAATTTTTAGAAAGGAATAAGGGAGGTGGAGATACTTGCGGTAGAAAACCATTGACTTTGCTTTGATAAACACAGATTTTAAATGTTGTTTTGGGATTTTTTTTTAACAAAACCTAAGTTCATGCTATAATTTGGATTGATGTTTTCAACAGTAGAGAGAAACACAAACTTCTACAATGAATTTTATGTTTAGCTTTTGTGTGAATTTTCTATAGTGCTAAATTACGATGAAATGAATTGTACTATTGTTTTTAGAGTTATTTACAATGTATTTTTAAGTGCAGATTTTGGCTATATGAAATAACCATGAATTTGATGTGGGAATGAATTGTAGTGTTAAGTTTTTTGAGACTTAAGATAGAAATAGTGAGCATATGCCTGTGAAATGCAAATATGTTGTTATAGTAGTGTGAAATATTTTGTAAAAATTTAAATTTCACTTCTACCAATGGCATGTGTATATTCTTTTTCCTTCAATCAAACTATACAAGTTGTTAAGAACTAAACAAAATTTAATAGCTTTAAAGGCTTTGATAAGCACAAGATGGTGTCGAAGAAGGAAGCCCGGATGGCTATTTTTCTATGTTAGATGATATTAATGCCAGTTATTTGTCTTGCTCTCAAAACTGACATCCTCAAGATGGAAAAGGCATTCCAAACTAACTATTGAGAGGAGGACAAAGTTTTTTGCATTTCACCTTTCAATTGGAAGGGGTAGGAGGAATTCCAAGCTTAACACATGTCTTTTTGGAAATCAACATTGGATGTATGAGAATGGGAGATTTGAAACTACCTTGCTTGCTAATTTTGACTTCAAAACTCTTTTTAGGCACATCTTTTTGTCTAGGATGGTAATCATAGGTTGCAGGCTTGGTTATGTAATATTAACTATTTGCACAATGATGAGCTTTCTTGGCACATTTCTATTGTTTCCATTATCTTTGATACCTCTCATGGGCTTGTTGAGCTCTTCATTACCATGACAAAACTCAACAAGTACATTCTTGACCCTTTTCTTGTTTCCTACGTCAAGTTAGATTCAAAGGATTTTGTTCTCATTGTTTTTAGATCTATAGGTTGATGGAGCTAGACCATGTGAAACCTAACCTTGTCCATGAATTTTTTAGAATCCAATCAATTATGATTATCCCCTTAGAGTAATTCAAGGAGGTGCTGCCAATAGAGGTTTACAAGAAATGTTAGTCCAAATCCTGTAAGACATGGCATTCCTTGACCTTAGAAGTTTTTTTTAATACATGTATAAGGTATGAAATATTTCAGACTCCCTTGAAGACTTTTTCTTGACCTTTGTATTCAACTTGTTCATGTTTGGTTTTCTTTGTTTTTGTAGCGAAAGATTTTTGTAGTTGGGGACATCGCAATTAAGTTGTACTATGAAGAATTCCCCGACACTTGAAATTATTCACCACTAAAGCTCTAGGAGCAAATGGAGAAAGCCATGGAGCAAGTTAGGAAGGATCATTATTTGGCCTTTTGCAAGCACTTGCTAATATGCGATCCTTCTCTGGGTCCATATTTCTTGAGGGGAATACATGTTCATTATGACATGAACTTGGAGTTGAAGATGTTGATAGAAAAGCTTTAGATGCTCACCTATTCTTGCATTTCAGCTGAGTAGAAGTTGTCTTGATTCAGGATGTGGAATGAGTTTATCATTTTGAAGGAGGTTAATAAATTCCCCAAGTTCGATTTTTCTAACTCCCAATTTGGCAAGTGGTTGCACAATGCAACCTTCTACATCAGTATTTTTTTTAAAAAATACTTATTATTTATTTTTCATTTATTCTCCAAAACTCTATTTTTTATTGCACTTTTGTTCTTGTAACTTCAAATTGAAGTGCTCAAGTTGTTGATGCAATAATCTCCAAAAAAAATTTGGTTGTGAAAAAGGTCTTGGATATGATCTTTCTCTCCTCATATATACAATAGTGGAGGTTGGTGATATGGGAAATTTGCCTCCTCCAAGAGTTCAAGCCTAAGGATGGGATTCGAAAAAACAAATCTTGGGAGTAATAATTCTAAGAGCAAAGAGGTGTCAAACAAGTGTTGTACATGTATTCCAACCTATCTAGTTTTCCATTCAATCATAAAACTTCATTCCGTCCTCAATTTGTGACAAATTATTTTCTGGATGTGTGTTGTTTCACATACGTTTTTCAAGATCACAATAAAATTTACCTTACTTTCAATGTCGAGGGTAGGAGAGTTGGCAGCCATGCTTGTAGATTTCATTGTGAAGGCGATGTTCATCCCTACAAGTATTTTTAGCATGTTTTATTATTCCATGGTACCTTTGATTAGCTCCCCATTCTCTTAAAGATCTAGTGTGACCCCAAGGTTGATAGCACTATGTTCAAGAAGGACCTGCTCAAGATTGGCCTGCTTCCCATCTTCTCCAATGTGGTTGGTACTTTAATTGTTTGAAAGATAACACACCCACCCTAGAGATTCCGTTGAGGGAGAACATTGAGTTGTTTTTCATGGAAACTCTTGCAAGCTTTGTAGGAACACAGGTTGAAGGTGGGAGGCAGAAAAGCACTTCCAAGGGAAAGGGAAAGTTGAAGGAGAAAATGACCGAAACTCCCTCCTCCAATGTAAATTAAGATGCCTTTGTTGAAGTTCCTTTGAATTATAATGTAGGTATTCCAAGACAACAAAGGATATGAAAAGAGACAGAAGGGCTACTACTCCACCAACTTTTGCCACCCCTCCTCCTAATGGAGATCGAAGCATTCAACAAGTATCATTCCAATTTTTTCCATCCCGCCTAGGTCTGATTATTCTTACTTCCAACAGGCCTCTTGGCTCTCACCACATGGTCTTCTTGTTCTCATGGCCATCCATTGCGGCAACCAATATTTCAATCCAGATTTGGCCCCCAAAGTATGAAATAATTTCCAAGATTATTCACAATGCAAGCTTGCATTACATTCTCTTTCACTTTACAACATAGTTCAAACAACTTGTCCTAGATGCACTAAGTTTTTCCTCTTTCTATGCAGATGAATCTTGGTGGCAAGGTTCAAACTTGTCATTGCTAATGTTCTTGGAAACCTTGCTATTCTTTTTATATCAAGGAACCCTTTTAATATTCCTACTTAGAATCAAAAGGTTGGCATGAGTACATTACTGCAGTCTTTGATTTTGCCAATAAGTTCTTGACTTCCGATGGGGCTATCTTATTATTTCATTGGGATGACCTCAAAGTTCTAAAGGAGGTCAAGTCTCATCTAGAAAGCTATGGCTTCCAAATTTAAATGAAGTGGGTTGTGGTGAATTCATTACCACTCACAAGCAACAAGGACCCATATTTCAAAGTTCCATCATAATCCCTTAAACTTTCATTTATTTTTCTTTTCTTCAGTTGAAATTTGTTTTTTAATTTTGTAGATTCTTTTCAACCATACAACTCTTCTTGTGAGGGTACCTAATGGGAACTCTTCGGATAATGGGAGATTTGTCTTTTCTTCACCATCTAATGAATTTGTGAACAATTTTATTAATGTTTCTAATGAGGATGTGTTGTATAATTGGATAGATAAGGCCTTTATCTTTATATCCAAGGCTGGCATGCCCTTCAAGGATGTAAAGGAAATGCATCTTGCTACTATTTAGGTTTTGATCGATGTTTATTCCAAGACTAGATCTTCTATTATGGATTTATTTGCATCCACAAGTATGTGCCCTTCCTTAAGAAATTCATTCTCAATTTATGCATCAAATATTGTGTCTAGATAACCATCTTTCACCTTGTAGACAACACGGTCAGGGCTTGCCAAAGCCTTGGGTGCCCACATCTTGGCTTTGGAGTCAAATATGGAGGTTTTCATGAAGGTGTTGGAGCCCCTCATTGAAGTAGCCACACCCAAGCTTGACGCCAAACATGTTCACATGTTTGATATTGGCTTTCCTGTCAAGAAACATTTGAGGAGGTTGCTTGAATGTGAGTAAATTGTCCACTTCCATCAATATTATGCATTCTTTCGATTCTTTATTTGTATGTTTCACATTGTCTTCACAAACAATTTCCTAAAGTTATGATCCAAGAATTAAAAGTCACATCAATGATGAAACATTAAAAGATGTTTAGGATTGGTTTTTGAGCTCGGAGGTGGATCACTAGGTTTATGAGGCCCTTAGATGGTCCTAGGTTAGGTGGAAAGCTCTATTGATGTTTTCATGTGTTGCGCCAAACTTTTATTTTATTTTAGTTTTCACATAAAGCTCCTCTTAATTCATCTTCTTGGAATTCCTATAGTATATGTGTCAAAGTTTATACATACCATAATGTTGGAGTAACCATTGTCAAATAAGAATGATAATATTATTTGTTGGAATGTTTATTGTAATTTTAAATTTAATTCTCGGATGAGTTGTATATTCTACACATGCAATTCCATGTTCTCTAGGTGTTATTTGTTTTTGCATAGGTTTTCACATTAAATAATTTGGGTTGTAAAAATGACCTTTACCTTGTAATGATTGAAGCACACATCAAGGAAAATCAAATGTTTCATGAGTTGTCCCCACAAAAAAAATCATTTTTATGAAAGATAATTTAAAAACTATTAATTCTCTAAAATATAATTTAATATATCAATGATTTAAAAATGATCTCAAATTTTAAATGATTCTTGTAAAAGTTCAAGCAAACCAAGTTTTACATCTGTAAAATTCTACAAGAAAATTGGGTTCTTTACAATTGGAAGACCATATTGGCTTGTACACATTATATGGATGTCAAATAGAGATTATTTGTTTCCTTGTTTTTTTCAACATTTCATTTATTTTTGAGAATATCTTTGTTTAGAGTTCCAATGTACATTTTTTTGGAAACATGTTTCAAATTAAAAAATTGAAAATTTGCAGAAATAACTTATGTTGATGTTGATATCAAAATGGTTATGTTGGTATCAAATCAAACCTTTCAATTTTATTAGTTTAGTAACCCGACACACAAATGTATATAATTATTTATATTGCCAATATTTTTAACAAATGTTGTGCCTTGTAGTGGGGAATTGTACCTAACAATATTTAAATAATACATAACAATTTCCAATTAAGTTTGCGGTTACTTGATAACAAATTTCAAATTTTAATATTCAATAACCACATCAGGAAATGGAATTTCATTTTATATATTTATTGCAGGTGAAATCAATTTTGTATGGAGTGTGTTTTCCAATTATGAATATAATTTTCAGTATATTTGAAGCCAATTCCCAATTGTCTTGTTTTTAAATGGCCATAAATATTTCATCTGTCTTTTTATATTTTACATTGCATATGTGTTCAACATATCTTTTTGGAATCAAGTGTTAACCATTATATCTAAAATATTTTTTATATTGTGAATAGAATTTCCATCCTAACTCAATCCATATACAAATTTTGAAAATTGTAGTGAATAAAAAAAATTCAACTTCTAGTTAGATTTGTTAGTTCATCTGGTGGTCTTGCAAATGACATTCTTATGGTTCTCATTTCGATGTAACTATTCCAACAAATCAAAACTTTTATTTGTCTATTCTTGAATTTTTTTTTTAATGATCCGGCTAATCACAAATCTTAATATGCATTCACTACACCAAAATGCATCTTAGTTTGCTTTAGGTTTCACTAAATTTTGAGTGAATTTTGACATTTTTATCATGTTAAAATTGGTCAACCCCTTAATGAACAGGGACTAGTTGTTACAAATAATGGATTGGTTCACTAATACTTAATGAAATACAAATTTATCAAGCCATTTCATTTGTTAATTAATTAATTAGGAAACATGGAAATCAATTAAATTTAAATTATTTATTATTTGATGTAATATTTAATGTTATTGATAATTTCATGTTTTTCAACCTATGAATTATTGACATGTGTCACTATTTATCTTAAGTTAAAAACCTAACCTATGTACATAAGCCATGTAATCAACCTAAATAGGCACCTATTCTAGGGAACTACATAAAAGAATATTTGGTCAACTTCTCACTGTTGATCACAAAGACATTATTTGTGAAGTTTGATCTTTGACTTCTAGGATGGGGGCAAACACCCCTACCATCAAACCACCACATTTGTTATGATAATATGTTTGCATTCTATTTATCAAACATTTCATTTTAAACATTACAAAAACATAAAATTTGAAAATTCATAATGTTATTGAAATTTTGTCCAAATGAAATGATTAAAGTCTTTTTTTTTCAATAATGTACATAATTACATTTATTTCCTTTTGAAAGTGTAAAATGATTTGAACAGTTTTTTTTGTGAATATCATTATTCAATAACATTTCAATGACCATTATTTTAAAAATGAAAATGTTTAATTTAAAATGGATATTTTTTTTGCTAATATAATAATATTACTTATGTTAAACTACTTTCAACTATTATAGGGCTACTTTTCATTGTTTTAAGTTATTTCACCCTACATTATTTACGGCTATTTGTGATTATTATTTGTTTGTTTTTGTTATTTTTAGTTATTTCACCTTAGGTTATTTTCGATTATTCTAAGTTACTTTTGGTTATTTTATGTTATTTTTGGCTATTTTGGGTTATTTCACCTTAAATTATTTTCGACTACTATCATTTTTTTTTGTTATTATTTTTTTTTTTTTTTTTTTTATTTTTTTTTTTTTTTTTGCTATTGTAGGTTATTTCATTTTAAGTTATTTGCGACTATTATAAATTATTTTTGGCTATTAAAGGTTATTTCACCTTATGCCATTATTGAATATTCTAGGTTATATTAACATGGGTTATTTGTGGTTATTATATTGGTGGTTATTGGTGCCAATATATTATATTGATGGCTATTAGTTTGGTGGCTATTATCGGTTATTCTATTGGTGGTTATTGATGTTTATTTTATTAGTGGCTATTAATGGTTATTTTATTGGTGGCTATTGGTTGCTCTTCTATTGGTGGCTATTAATGATTATTCTATTAATGGTTATTAGTGGTTATTTTATTAATGGTTATTTTAGGTTAAATTATCATAGGCTATTAATGGTTATTGGTGGATATTAATGGTTACTTTAAGTTAAATTATTATAAAGTATTGGTGGTTATTAGTGGCCATTATATTAGTGACTATTAGCGGTTATTGGTGGCTAAATTACCATAGGTTATTGGTGGTTATTCCATTAGTGGCAATTAGTGGTTATTTTATTAATGATTATTGCTGGCTAAATTACCATAAACTATTGATGGTTATTCTATTAGTGGCTATTGTTGGTTATTCTATTGTATGCCATTGATGAGTATCTTATTGGTGGCTATTGATGGTTATTCTATTGATGGCTATCAATGACTATTAATGACTATTTTATTAATGGCTATTGGTGGCTATTCTATTGATGATTATTGATGGTTATTATATTATAAATTATTATTGGATTTTTTTGTTATATTATCATAGGCTATTATTGGCTATTATATGTTATTTTACCTTATGTCATTATATTCTATTTTAGACTATTTAAAATTATTATACATAGGATAAAATAACTATAATAACATAAAATAGAATGACCTTGAATAATTTAAAGTATAATTTGAAATAACATATATCAATTTAATTAAAAATAACTTAAATTAAAAACCTATAATAAATTAATTATGATACCTTAAGGTAGAATAACATATATTAGTTTAGGGTATAATAATTTTTAATAACTTATAATAACTTATAATAACGTAGATTATAAATCAGAATAACTAATGTAGCTTAAAATAATATAGGGTATATCATAAAATAACATAGGTTATTTAAAACAACAACATAAAAATAAACTTATTTACCATAGTAATTATAATAGCGAATTATGTCAACTAGTAGTGAAACACGACATTTACATAGTGATGTTATAGTGAAATAACTTTAACTAGGGTGAAACCATTAAAGTGCAATGAATTTATTTCAATTTTAAAGTCCCATAGTGATTTAAGTTAATGAGTTACACTTCACTTTTGTACTAATGATTACTCCTCAAACGACCATGATCAAATAACTAAACACACAAAAACAAATACACAAATTACACCAACTCAATTCCTCCATTTCAATAATGTTGGTTCATTTCATGGTCTTACAAATGACACTCTTATAGTTCTCTACTAATTTCCCATGGTTTTGAGATGTCACTAATGTCAATGGCCTTGTCTATGGTAATATTGTGTGGAGCCTTCAACGAATAGACCTTGATCACCATCCACTCCCCTGGATGATTATATTCACAGTTTTTGATGTTCTAGTGTTGTCGTCGCTCCAAGATCTTTACATTCTAGGTGGAGTCTAAAGGGGCCCGCTTTCACCAATGGCGCCATTACATTTGTTTCCTTGTAATAAACAAGTCTTGGTGATTTGTATTTGTTTTCTTCTAAATCGTTTTGGTTTTCTAGCCACTTTTTGTTGATTATGATATTGATGGAATACTTATTTGGAAACACAAATCCTAATAGATAATCAACCTACTTCAAGAGTCAAGTTTTGTAGTTTTGATTTGTTAAGTGTGCTTGCCACAAATTATTCCCCACAAGTTGTAGTAAATTGTTGAGAAAGTCCTTGTCAAACATACAAATCACCATCACAGAGATTTTGTAGTCCTGCAAATGGTTCCTTATTGCCTAATATCCAACTTGTACTTGGTATTTTACATTGATGGGCTTCATTTCTATTTTTTTGACAACAAGGTACAAGTCTAAAACTTGAGGAGTTTGATAAGCCATGTTTATTGTCTTTTTCAAAATGGAACAAAATAATTGAAAGCGGAAAACTTGTACAAATAACTCATAGCACAATAATAATAAAAAGGTTGTTATTGATAATGTGTGCACGAAAACTTGCATATTAAATACCCACTTTTCGAATAAAAGATGCATTACAACAAAAGATGTTTTTGTACGCCAAGTGATTTCACTAAATTTTGAATTAATTCACTAGTCTTAGTAAATGGGGACTAGTTGGAAAGTAGTGAATTCATTAGTCTAGTGAACAGGGACTAGTGAATTACACCCACATTTTGTAATAATGATGGTTTACATTGGATTATAATAATCTCTTAATTTGTGTAACAACAACCACAAACCTATTGTATTTTATGACAATGGTAATTAAATTTTATATGGAGAGTGCCATTGTTAGGTTCTAGATAGATATTCATAACAATGTACTTGTCAATTTTTCGCATTTTCTTCTTACATTCCTACAATGATGCCTTTTGCAACCTAATCTTTTGTAAGATACATCTACAAATTATGCATCAATTTTTTAGTGTGTTATTAGAATAGTTGTCTCACAATAATGTTGTTAGAATGGTTGAAATATCTTTTGTCAAAAGATTTTTGTATTGTATAAATAATTATTGACCACCTATGTTTTGTTGACAAGTTCATGTTACAACTATGTTTAACTTTTCTCCCATTACCATGACTAGGATGATAATGGACACGAATGATGTGGCAATACAAAATATGCTCCTACTAATAGATAATGTTCTGCCACGTAAGACATGTATGAAACCAAAGGGCAAGATTCTTAATAAATGCACCAAATGATTTTTTGCTTCAACACATGGGGCACTAACTTTGGTAGATTTTTGTACTAAGGTTTGATTGAATGAAGACATTGTTGTTGGGTGTCCATGTGGCAAATCCACATGGTAACGATGATGTGTGAATTATTACTAACATGACATAATATACTTTTGTCAAATTATATTTTGACATGTCATCAAAATCTATCAAGGAATATGCCAACTGACATGGATAAATATAATTGAAATATGCCTTTTAGCTTTTGTTCACATGCTCATGCTTTGTCGCAACCTTAACATTGGGTTCGCAACTAAATGTGAAATGCAAGAGCACATGAAGCCAAGAAAGTGTGTTTGAGAGTGAAACACACTCTCACAAGTGGGGGAGAGTGCAAAAGATGGGGCCTAGTGACTACCAAGTGCATTTTCACTTTGAGAGTTGTGTTCACGTGGGAGTCCTGAATATTTAGAGCCTTAGTTGAAAGGGAAAACAAGCACCAAATTGGGCCCCAAGGATACCATTAGAAAGATCTTGAAATATAAATGCCTAAAATGCTCTCACATTATTCATTTAGACTTGAAATGCATGCTTTATGACCAAAGAAGGACCAAGAGTCAAATTGGGAATTTGACTCCCGACGACAAATGCCTTTAGAATAGGGGTCAAATCATTTTCGATTGAGATGTGCAATAGACCATTGGAAAGAATTTTTGGAGGCTATAAAATATTTCCCTTGCATACTCCAAACAAGTTTGATTTGAAGAAAATATGAATGTCCAAAGTTTTGAGATAGTAAGAGTCCTAGTTTTGGGAGTCTTCGATGGGAGTCTTAAAAAAAAAGTTCCATTTAGATGTAGCCCCCATGGAAAATCATAAAGTATACTATAGGGAGGGCAGTGGTGCCTCCTCCCAAAGGTTGTAGGTTGTGTAAAGTTTATGTTTAAGGTTGTGACCCTTATTAAATTCATTACACCACTTGCATTCAACTTGCATTAAGTACCCTCTTTCATTAGTTGTGAGGGTTGATTTCATTTTGAACTCTTGCTTGTGAGGTTGCCCTAGTCCCATCCCGGAGCTCCAACACGCCCTCTTACCCCATAAGTGTTACAAGATAGGGAACGTGCTTCAATTTATTTTTTTCCTTGTTTCATTCCAAGACCCCCATTTGGGTCTCTTAAGGAGTTTGGAGATGTGTCACACTCCCCAAATAACAATCCTCATAAACAAATTAATATCAATTTGTGCAAACACTAATATGCCATCAAACTTATGACTTTTGCTAATCCAACTTGCACCACATATTGTAAGTTCATACGTTTAATCTATCAAAGTATTGGCTACAATACCAACGTCGTTTCCTTAGAAATCAACATGATAATATTCATGATGTTGGAATTGCAACCCATTTTCAACCACACTTATCAAGCTCATATTGGGGCTCAGATTGTCCACAAATTAAGAAAGTTGCAATCCAAGTGGAAATTTCAAAAAAAATTTAAAGGAAAATTTAAAACCACAACTTGGCTAAAACTCCCAAAGACATATAGAAGTTTGAACGCATGCAAAAAACTAGCAAGTTTTGCAAAATTCTGGCCTTGCCATTAGCCTAGGCGAAAAATGGTCACCAACCGTTTTGGAAAGAAAAATTTCATGCAACCAATGAGGAAGCTCATTGTGCATTCATGAACGACCCAATTTTTTTCTTTT